>Ga0071330_1063390_pt1 | contig 62486 bp, 66 predicted proteins | sample GBScel77sediment_FD_63802 | JGI IMG/M metagenome (GOLD analysis project Ga0071330, IMG submission 63802) | Hot spring sediment microbial communities from Great Boiling Spring, Nevada - Cellulolytic enrichment Sediment 77C v2 (version 2) | ecosystem: Environmental > Aquatic > Thermal springs >...
GATCGCGACCACCTCGTAGACTCCCTCCGGCAGGCGGGGGGTGTTGTCGAAGACGTAGCTGAGGAAGACGTTCGGCACGGCGTTCTCCACATTCTCAACGACCGGCAGCACCTTCGGGGTCAGCTGGAACTCTGTCGCGGGCAGCGGGCCGAGGTTCTCTATCGCCTTGACAACGACGACATAACCGTTGTCGAGGTTCTCGTTCTCGTAGAGGCTCCAGTTCGCTTTGTTCTCGATTCCGAGGACGGCATCGCTCAGGGTCACCCTGATGGCCAGCACGTTTTCGTTCGCGTAGCCACCGTCGGAGATGTCCTCTCCGGAGACGTTCTCCTTCACCTCGATCGCCACGCTCGGCGCCTGGGTGTCGATGACCAGGTTGTCAACGCTCTCCTCACCGATGTTTCCGGCCTTGTCGATTATCCTCGCCTTGATCACGTGCTTCCCGTCCGGGATGGTCAGCTCGAAGCCGACAAGTCCGGTTTCCGAGGCCACCTCGCTAGCCACAAGCTCGTTGTCGACGAAGATCTCCAGCACCATGCCGGCTGGTGTGTAGTCGGCAGGTGTGAAGATCAGGTTGTCGTCGGCATCCGTCAGCGTGGTGTTGATGACGTAGTAGTTCCTGTTCTCAATGCCGACGGAGAGCCCGATGCCGGTCAGGCTTGGAGCCGTTGGCTTCCTCCTGTCGACGAAGATCTTGTCGGCGAAGACGGCCAGCGTGTTCTCGTTTCCGAGCTCGTCCCTCGCCCTGTTGACCCTCACCGTTATGTAGCCGTCGTTCTCCCAGTAGTCGGTGTTCTCGGTCGTGTAAACACCTGTCCACTGCGTGTTGTCCTCGTTCGGCGTCAGGCTCAGCAGCCTCGGCTCCATGCCGTTCTCGAAGATCTCCACGTTGTCGAAGGTGAACGGCTCGCTGCCCTTCACTGTGATGGCCACATTCTCGCTACCGCCAACCCAGCTCTTGGAGACCTCAAGGCTGAGGACCGGCGGTGTGCTGTCGACGGTCACCTTGGTGGTCCACTCCCTCGGCAGGTTGACAGCATCGGTTGTGGTCACGCGGAACGTGTAGTCAGCGCTCGTTGCGGCCGAGACGACCGCGAACTTGAAGACCTCGCTGGCCCCGGGAGCGATCGAGCCGCCCGTCCACTCGATGTAAGTGGTACCGATGGTGGCCGACCATCCCTTCGGCACGTTCTCGGGTGTTGCCGTCGAGACGTTGACATACGTGTCCTTGGTTTTTATCACTTTGGTGTTCTCGGTGACCTTCACCATCGCCCATCCCTCGCTGGCGGTCAGCTGTACCCTCGTTCCAGCCGGGATGAGGATCTCGTTGTCCGTCAGCTGCAGGTTGTCGCCGGTCACCATGCTCCAGTTCATCGAGTTGGCCGGTCTGTTGGTCTTTAGTCTCACACGGTTATCCTTGATCGTCACGGTCAGGTCCCTGCCCGGAGCGACGTTGTTGTCCCCCAGAGCCGCGTTAGTGTTCTCCTTCAGCCTGACCCAGATGTTCTCCGGCAGCCTTACTATGTCTCCGCTCACCTTGATTGCCATGACATCCTGATCAAGGATGAGGTTTTTGCCGGGTCCATACAGGAACTGGGTCGGGTTCACGACCGTGAAGTTCTCGTCCTTCACGTTCTCGCTGAACACTCCATCAGGAGCGGCTATCCAGACTTCAATGTCCTCCTGCAGCCTTGTCTGACCGTTGTTGACGGGGTAGTAGACGTATTTGCCGCTCTTCACGATGACCACGGTGTTCTCCGGCAGGAAGATGTTCTCGTTCTCTATCAGGAAGATCTCGGTCCCGGCCGGCAGGATGACATTCTCGTTCTCACCGCCCGACTCGGTCAGAACCTCGTTGTCTTGGGGGATGATCACGAGAGCCTCCTGGTTCGACCATCCTGACGGAACGGTTATCTTCACCTTGATGATGTCGTGCGCGCTGGTTCCGTCGTTCGTCACGGTAAAGCTCAGGATCACGGTCTCCCCGCCACGGACCTTTCCGGGCGCGACGGAGATGCTCGCAGAGTGCGTTGCTCCCACCGTACCGCTGAGCACGAAGGCTATCGGTGTCATCAGCATCGCCGCAATCACTATCAGTGCGCCTGTACTCTTCATTTCTTTTCACCTCTTTTTTGCGGAATAACCTTTTTCTCACCCTATTTAAACCTTGCGAAAATTAAAATTTCAAAAGTTGTGTAAAAGGGGTTTAAATTTTTTCGTTGATTTCTCAAGGCAACTTCGTCATTTGCCGTATGACCGGGAAACTCCGGACGCCGTGAAACCCATAAAAAGCCGGCTGTCGGAGGTCTAAGGGTGATGGTCTGATAGTGATTCAAGGGTCCGCATCTCCGAGGCTCTCCGCCAGGCTCGCAAAGGCCCTTGACTGTCCCCTCATCAAGCCCGAGAGGAAGAGGTTCCCGGACGGCGAGCTCTACGTCAGGCTTACGGGGGAGGGGAGCGGAGAGCACGCCGTGATAGTCCAGTCCACCCCCGAACCGCAGAACGACAACCTGATGGAGCTGTACTTCCTCGCGAGAACCGCGCGGGACCTCGGGGCCTCGAGGGTCACGCTTGTCATCCCCTACCTCGCCTACGCCAGGCAGGACAAGAGGTTCAAACCCGGGGAGGCGGTCAGCCTCGACTGCGTCGCCTCGATGATCTCTTCCTCCGGCGCCGACTCCCTCGTCGTCGTGGACATCCACGAGCCCGGGAGCACGGGGAGGTTCGGGATTACATCTCCCCTGAATGGGGATTTAATCCCGGGCCGGGTCTCCGGCCCGTTACCCCTACCCCTCACGGGGCTCGGGGTTATGGTTGTGAGTATGTTGTATGCTCCTACGAGGTCTGCGTTAAAGACCTTGTTCAGCGTTGTGCACTTGAATAATCCTCTCTTAATCCTCTTCCCGCACCTCTCTCCGTGTAGCGGACACTTTGATGACGTGTAGACTTCGCTGACGTATACGACTATCATACCGTACTCCTCTGCAACCTCGTAGATTCTCCTCAGTAGGTAGCCGTACGTCCACGTGTGCACGTTGTTGAAGTTTCCGTTCTCCTGCGCTATGTACTTCGGGTAGCCAACTTTAATTGTCGATACTCCCACGCTGTACAACCACTCAATAGCTTGCCTGACCTTGCTGTCGATGTAGCTCTTGACCTGCAACCTCCACTTCGAGTACATCCCCCTAAGCCTCTTAGAGGACTTCAGCCCATACCTGTTTAGGGTGGACTGGTACTCCGCTATCCTCTTTCTCCAGTAGTAGGAGATTGCTTTCAGAGGCCTTCCGTTAACCAGCTTCGTTAAGCCGTTTTCAACGTATATCGCCATGAGGTTGTTGATACCAATGTCTATCCCGGCTACTAGATTTCCTTTTGGCTTCTTTGGGACGGTAGACCATTTCCCTCTAACAGCTTTCTCCGAGACATCGAATGATATGTGTGCATACCACCTCCTCCTGTCTGGGTCGAAGTGTATCTCTAATCTACCGTGCTTTCCCCTCAAGTGTATCAGGCCCTTGTACCTCAACTCTATATTCCCAATAGCGCCAAGCCCCTTGAGAACCAGCTTGTCAGCTTCTATCCTGTACTGGTCTTTCCTGAGCACTGTCCACAGAGTTCTCCTACCAGCTTTCTTCCTGTAGCCCGGCGGGTTGATTCTTGTTATGAATGGCGGTAACCTTCCCTCTTTCTTAAGCTTCAGCAGACTAAAGAAGCTCCTCCACGCCTCATCGTTCTTGTTGAGGACTTGCTGTGTTGTAGCTGAGCCGATTAGCGTCTTGTACTTCTCGTAGAACTCTTTATATGTTGACTTTAAGTCCACTCCTTTCTTCTCGAAGAACATCCTCCTCCTAGCGTAGTTGACCTCGTTCCACAGCTTGGATGATAAGCTACATAGTAGCTTTAGCTTGTTCTCAGTCTCTTTATCGACTAATAGCTCTACTACGCTAATTCTCCTCATTTCTCCTTCTCCCACTGCTCCTCGACGTACCTCTTGACAATATCAGCTGTTACGTTGCCTACTGTAGCGACGAAGTAGCTCCTGCTCCACAGCTTCCCCCGAGTAGCCCTAGACCTTAGCTCCGGGAACCTCTGCAGTATCCTCCTAGCGCTCTTGCCCTTCAAGTAGTTCACGACGTACGCGGGGGAGTACCGCGGAGGGCATAGGGCGAAGACGTGGACGTGGTCAGGCATGACCTCTACCGCTAGAGCCTCGCAACCAAGCTCTGCGAGTATCTCTCTCAGGACCTCTCTAGTGTATTCAGCGACCTCGCCAACAAGGACATCCCTACGATACTTAGGAATCCACACGAAGTGGTAGCCACACCAGTACCTAGCGTGCCTCGTGCTACGAAGCTTCATCCACTCTAAAGGTTCGCCCTCCACGGTACTCCCTAGAATACACTAGAGAATACGGAACTTATAAATCTTCATCCCCGCCCTGAAGGGCAAGGCTTTCAGTGGTAAGGTCTGTGTACTAGCTATAAACCGTTTCTCGGTAGGTGGTGGTTCACAACCGTTCATACTTGTTGGTTCCACGGCTCCCCAGCGCCTACCTCTCAACGGCTCTTCTATCCGCCAGCCCCCGGCTACGGGAGCGCATCCGCCCCAGTCGCCTAGGGCCTCATCGAGCTCCCTGCGCCGAAGACCGGCTTCACGATAGTCCCCCTCGCCTAGCTCATCGAGTTCATCTCAACAGTACTGTGTAGCTACAGAAAGCATTATAAACACTACGAGGACTTATACATCAAGTCACATAGGTGAAATAAGTGAACATGAAGACAGAAACAGCCCCTTAAAAATATAAATATCATTTGACGTAATATGTTATGTGGTGAAACCGGTGTGGAGTAGGCGATTTGTACCAGTAGTTGTATTTGCTGTTGTCTTTGGTATTGTCTACGGAATGGCTTGGTCATTTATAGAACAGACATGGCTGAGAAATGTTGATTGGTGGGTACAACTAGCCATATTTGTCGCCGTCTTTACAGTCTTCTACTGCGTCATAACTAAGAGGAGGTCAAGAAGTAAGATATAGGATAAATTGTGACTCCTACATCTCAACAATTTAGAGAACCTAAGTGGCATCAACTATGTGAGTAAAATTTACAAAACCTACCCGCTAATATTAATTTATTTATTGAGGGAAAAAGAAGAGAGGGAGCATAATGGGATTCTAGTGCAATGTACTTTGTTCAGCAGGTTGTTCGTTAGGATGTTCAACAAGTTGTGGAGTAGCTTGCGCAGAACTGCAGGTATCCTTTCTGTAGTAGTGGCGACTGCTGCAGCAGCGGGAGCTAGCGCGGCTGCAACGGTAGCTGTCCAGGGTTTTAAGTGAGTAGTTGGTTTCTGCCCCTTCTATATCGAATATGTCTTAGTTATTGCAATAGGTAAAAATTCAAGAGTATTGTTTCTTTAAACAATTATACTATCTTCCAATTAGCTATAGCCGTTTTCAATGCTGTACACTCTATATCATCATATAAGCTCTGAGAATTGTGGAGGTTTAGAAGAAGGTACAGGCCCGTCAGGATTTGAATCCGGGTCCTTCGGCTCTGGAGACTTGTATATCACGGAGGCGTGTTTCGGTAACTGATGGAGAGCTGAAACATGAACATGAATTTCTTGACGTAATATACTTTATGATAATCAAGTATGCAGTGTGAAACATTGCTACTATCCAGTTGGAACACTTCCGTGAGGGGTGTTGGGGAAGAGGCGGTGATAACAGTTTCAGTACTCATAAATCTATATAAAACCTGATCCCAAAAGGTTAAATGTTTCCAACTGTACTTATAGAGGGAAATTAGAGTGATCAGACGACTATAATATCTATGAAATTATTACATGGTGAATAGATTGTCTAGATCTCAAGTCATCCGCGAGCTGCGAGTCATTAAGGATGTGGTTACTAGTGAATCTCGAGAAGAAGGCGTTGAGGTAAAGAGCATAATCCTCTTTGGTTCACGTGCAAGGGGCAATTATAGAGAGGATAGTGACTGGGATTTACTGGTTGTCGTGGGAGGTTCTCCTAGTAGGGAGGCTACAGTACCGGATATACAAGTCTCTTTCTAGAAACAGGATATACTGCGATGTAGTAGTGGTCAGTGAGGAGTGCTACCATAAATACAAGGATGTTGTTGGAACAATCGCTTATTACGCCCACCTAGAGGGAAAGCAGGTTGAGTAGAGAAGAAATCGCTGAGAAATGGTTGAAGAAAGCCCTCGCAGACCTAAGAGTAGCCGAGAAGCTCTTCGAGATCGGCGAGGAACCCTAGATCATAGTATTCCACGCACAGCAAGCCGTTGAGAAAGCACTAAAGGCCTATCTAGTATTTCACAGTAAACACTTCGGAAGACACATAATTTATCCCAGCTCATAGACCTCTGCATTGAAATCGACCAAGAGTTCCAACAACTACATGAGCTCGATATTGATCAGCTATACCCGCTAGCCATAGAAGCACGCTACCCAGATACAGGAATAGAAGTGACTATAGATGAAGCAAGAGAAGCAATAGAGAAAGCCAAGAAAGCCATAGTCCCATCACAAGGAAGATCAAGCACGAGAAAAACTAAGAGAGTATAAGTAGCGGGCCCGCCGGGACTTGAACCCGGGACCTCCGGCTCCGGAGGCCGGTGCTCTATCCTGGCTGAGCTACGGGCCCTGAAGTATCTTAACTTATTAGCATAAAATTGTTTGTTGATGGTGTTTATCGGTAATCTTCTTAGGTTATGTGGGGTTGGTTTTAGTTAAAAATTGTTGGAGTTAGTTATTCTGTGATTAGTTTAACACCTAATCCAGGTTCGTTAGATACTTCTAGGACTCCCTTATCTATTCTAATACCTGTTACTGGGTTATCTTCTAGTAGTATTAGTGATCTTCCTATCTCACTTACTGTTATGTTTGGTGTTGAGAAGTATAGGTGGAGTCCTGTAGCGTCTAAGATCCCTGTCTGAGCTACGTATGTCCCTATATTACATTCAAGTCCTCCTTCACTAGCTATGAGTGCGTATTTCTTAGTAGTTATTATCCCGTGGTTTAATGGTTTTAATGCGATCATATCTGCAGCCCTCTCATACACTATCTTTAATATGAATTCTGGACGTACACTCTCATCAGCAACTATAGTTATATCAGTATTTCTAGTTACTTCCTTCAACCCATCTATATCATGTGCTAGTACTGGTTGTTCTATGAAGTCAACCCAATACTTCTCTAAACTCCTTATGATTTTTAAAGCCTTCTTAGCACTACCCCAACTCTCACCAACGTCTAAGTTAAGTATTACCTTATCACCTACCAACTCTCTAATATGTCTAACCCTCTCAATATCTAGTGCTGGGTCATCACCTACTTTCATCTTAAGTACAGTTACACCATTCCTTACGTAATCTTCAGCAACTAAAGCAGCTTCTTGAGGTGGGAGTAAAGGTATTAGTGATGATGGTTTAGCTACCTTACCACTAATCCTACCCCCGAGAAACTTATAGAGTGGTATACCGAGGTACTTACATATGAGGTCGTGGAAAGCTATATCAATACTTGCAATTACTGAGTCAGGAACTTTAAACTTCTTACATATCTTATTAATAACCTCTACAACATTGAATACATCCTCACCAACTACTAAACCCCTAACCCTACTACCGACTAAGTTAGTAAAAACATCAATAGTCTCAAACATCCTAGGCACTGACGGTATCTCACCATAACCTACTAAACCATCATCTGTACGTACCTTAACAATCAACGTCTCTAGATATTGCTGTCCTACGACCTCACCCTTCTTAGCACTCTTATAAGGGAGTCTTAATCTAAGCTTAAGAGGTACTACATCAACGCTTAAGACCTTCATAAAATAACACCTACTACGGCTTAACAACTACTTTAACTGGATCACCTACACGTTTCTCAAACACTTCAAACGCATGTATAACCTCACTTAATGGGAACGTATGAGTGATTACCTTCTTTAAATCTATCTTACCACTAGATGCTAAACTAATTACACGTTCTAACGCGTTACGAGCCTCACCTCTAGTACCCTTAATAGTTATCCCTTTAACAACTATCTCACCAAGTACTAATGGTGTCGGTTCCCAAGTTATACCAAGCATTAACAACCTACCATTCCTTCTCAACATCTTAACACTCTGAGCTACAGACTCAGGTGATGGTGTGGTATTTATTACTAAGTCAGCACCTAACCCATCAGTTAACTCCATAACTACCTTAACTGGGTCCTGACCCTCCCTAACATTAACTAACACATCAGCACCTAAAGCCTTAGCTAGATTAAGCCTAGACCACCTAGTACCTACCATCACCGTAGTACCAGCACCTAAAGCCTTAGCTAAAGCTAATGATGTTAAACCTATAGGGCCAGGGCCTATAATCACTATAAACTCTCCAGCATCAACACCTATCTCCATCAAACCAAACATTGAAGTACCTGCTGAGACAGCCATAGCACCTTCTTCAAAACTCATATTACTCGGTAACTTATGTAAGTTCCTAGCAGGTGCAGCTACGTACTCAGCAAACCCTCCATTAACTGTAAACCCTAAAGTCCTATGTCCAGGCTTCCCGTAATTCACACAGTAGGAGTAGTAACCAACTTTACAGTTTTTACATTGACCACAACCAGCATGAGGTTCTATAGCTACTCTATCACCTACCCTAAACCCAAGTACATTCTTACCTACCTCAACGATAGTACCTGCAGTCTCATGACCAGGTATTATAGGGTATGCTATGTAGTCAGGGTATGTCCCATTCTTTATCTCTATATCAGATCCGCAAATACCTACAGCCTCAACCTTTACTAAGACCTCATCATCCTTAATCTTAGGGATATCCACCTCTTCAACTCTTAAATCATTAGGTTTATAAATAACTAAAGCCTTCATCTTACCATTCATCATAACCCACCCTATACAACTCTATCAAACCCTTAATATACTTATATCCCTAAATAACTAAAGAAAAACATAAACTTAGGATTAAACACTATCAAGCATTAACTAATGTTTTAAATGATGTTAGAACCTCATTAAAAACTTCACTACCGTTTATATTAGCGTTAACCTCTGAAATACCTACTAAACTACTTAAACTCCTCACTAAATAATTAATGAACTCAACATCATCATCAGGTTTGTAGAGAGGTCCTCCAGGTATATCTAATACTGAGAATCCTTTTAACGGGATTATTAACTTAGCCTTAACACTACGTCCTACACTATTAAACTTACTACATAGGTGTTCAGCTACTGTTAGTAACTCCTCCCTTGAAAGCCTAACATTAGTATTGTATGGGTTGTGGTAGTGTGTCTGCCTACCTAAGTACTTAGATGGTATTGTGTCTGGAGGTCCGAAGACTAAGTAGTTAATACTTCCAGGTACTACTACTAAAGGTATATCTAACCTTAGGGAGTTAATTAGTCTAGGCTTCATAGGTCTGTAGATATCATCAGGTATTACCTCACCAACTAACTCATGTAGGTTTAAGTCGAGGACAGCTGTGAAGAAACCTGACTCAATTAATTCCTCCATAGCTGAACCACCAGCACCTGATGCATGAAATACTATAGGTTCGAAGCCTAATTCCTTAAGAGCGTATACACACCGTCTCGTGAGTCCTCCAGTAGATCCGAGCGTAGTTATAGCAACCCTCCTAACATTCTTATCAATATCTAAGTACTTTAAACCTCTAACCATACCTATCATAGCGTTAGCAGCATTAGTTAATACTAACTTAGATATAGTGTTAGGCCCGAACTCTAGATCAGCTACTGAGAACATAATCATTATATCCTTATACTCTACATAAGGTCTTATATTACCTGAAGCTACTGTAGATACTATGATCTTAGGTATCCCTATAGGTAATACCTTCATAGCTATGGATGCTGCTGCAGTACCTTGATTACCGCCTATACCGATAACACCACCAAGCTCCTTAATCAGCTTAGTAAGTATTTTACTAGCTCCTAAACCCATAAGCTTTATAGCTTCATCACGTCTTAACCTACCATCACGTACCCTACTTAAGAACTCCTTAGGGTCTAGAGATAACTCCCTCAGTACATCTTCTCTAGGTATATCAGGTCTAACTAAAGGCTCGTTAAGTATGCTTAAGTCTATGACTACCACGTCTAAACCTGCTGAAGTAAGTATATCTTTTAAGAAGAGTGCTTCAGGACCTTTAGTATCGAGAGTAGCTAATATAGCTACTAACCTACCCATAAAAACAATACCTTTTAGAATGCTCTCTCCTTAAACTCCCTATAATATACCTGTATACTAACCTTCTTAAGCTCCTTAACAAACTCAGCTAGATGTGTTGAAATCCTCTCAACTATAGCTCTACCTGTCTCAGGACTTGAGATGAAGGGATCACCTATAGTAGCGTTATCACTATACTCATGATGTTCTAGAGGGATCCATATGTTCTCACTACCCATAAACTCTATAGTAGGTGTACCGTCAGTCTTAATGAACTTCTCACCTAACCATTTAGGTGCGTGGATACTCCTAGGCTGAGCACGTTCCATCTTAACTAAGTCAGGTCTATAATACATAAGTACTGAAGTCTCTTCCTCACCTGAATGCCATCCAGGTGCTTTCTCAGGCGGGGACTTAAGGAGGTCCTTAATTAATTTTATATCACGTTCTGTAGGTGTTTTATACCATACTGGTAACGCACCAGTCTTATAACGAATAGCTCTTAGCACGTCATCAATTACTTTAGTGTTAGAACCGTGGTGTGAGACAAACACTAACTTATTAAATCCGTGGTATATGAGACTTAAAGCAATATCATATATTAAATATCTAAACGTCCTACCCTTAAGTGTTATAGTCCCATAACCCCTACCCATCTCACCCATATGATGTGGTGAGTAACCGTAAGGAAGTAGGGGGGTGTAAGGTACGTTAGCTTTCTCAGCAGCTTTCTCGACAACAGCTATTGTTATGAAACTATCAGTACCTAAAGGTAGGTGAGGTCCGTGCTTCTCACAACTCCCTATAGGTATTAACACAACATCTGATTCTTTAATCCATTCCTGAACATCTACATAACTACACTCAAGTATGTTGTAGGGTTTCCCTGAAGACATATCACACACCTGGATAATAGTAAGTACTAGATTTAAAAATATTATGTTAGTAGACTTTGAGTTTCTTAGTAAATATTATGAGGTATGTAGTGATTAACATCATGATAACACCGACCACGTTAACGAAGTAATCAGGTATTATGAGTAGGAGAGCTGATAACCCGTATAGAACCCTCATATAGTGTTGTAGAGGTCTTAGTAAGTAACCAGTAAGAGCTACTGAAATACTAAGGAATGCTATAACTGCGAATAGAAACACAACTATACCTTCATAAACATTACCTTCTAAGATTAGGAGTGACGGTCTAAACACGAATATATAAGGTGTTATGTATGCAGGTAATGACATCTTAATAGCGTTAATACCTGACTTCATAATGTCTGAGTTAAATACTGCACATGCTGTATAGAGTGCTAAGGCTACAGGCGGTGTTATCGTCGAAAATGTTGAGAAGTAGAATATAAACATATGTGCAACTAAGGGGCTAATCCCTAAATTAACTACTGCTGGAGCTAAAGTTATAGCTACTATTAAGTAAGCTACGGTTGCTGGTAGCCCCATACCTAACACTATACAGGAAAGCATTATCAGTATAAGTACTAACATTAGATTACCTGCTGATAAGATATCGATGAGTAAGGATAACTTCACACCTAATCCCGTCATCATCACAACAGAGTATATTAGTGATGCTGATGCTATAGCTATACCTAAAGATACAACCCTACTCATAGCCTCATATACAGAATCAACTATATCCTTCAAGTTAATCCTAGTTACCTTCCTAATAAACGATACAACTATAGATGCTATAATACCGTACATAGCTGCTCTAAATGGTGAGTACCCAGCTAGTATGTAATAGACTACTACACCTAAAGGTATTAAGGTATGGATGTAATTCCTTAATAAGCTATCCACATTAACACTCATCGGTTTATATCCCTTAATCAAACCTCTAGCTATGTTCGAAGCCGAATCTAAGTACACATACAACATTAACGCGATGAAGTACAGTGCTCCAGGTAAGAACGCAGCAATAACTATATCCCTGTACGGTATACCTAGTAAGTCAGCCATAAGAAAAGCTGCTGCACCCATAACAGGGGGCATGATGAGAGCACCAGCAGCTGCTGAAGCTATAATAGCAGCTGATTTCTCAGGTGTAAAACCGTACTCCTTTAATGCTGGTGCGAATGTCGTACCTGTTATCGCTGCATTCTCAGGAGCACTACCGGAAACCATACCTAACAACATGTTACTCATAACAGCAGTTATTCCAGGACCTCCCTTAACTTTAGTCATAGGTGAGAGAGCTTCCATGATCAACTTAGTCGCTTTAATCCTACTAAGTAGAGATCCTAAGATATTAAATGCTATAACGTAAGTAGACGCTATATTCAACGGTAAACTCCACAACCCCTCACGAGTCATGTAGAAGTAACCTATGAGCATGTCTAACGGGTAACCACCATGACCCCATAAACCAGGTATGTACTTACCTAAGTAAGCATAAGCTATGAATATCAACGTTGTTAAAGCTAATACTTTACCTACAAATACCCACGTAAGAACTAATACAGAACATACGGTAACCAACCCAAACACGAATTCTACTTGATTAGGTATTCCAGCTTTATAAGCAACTTCAACATAGTTTAACGATATGTAAAAAACCGGTATAACGGAGAGCATCATCAGGATTAAGAGGATAACCCTTAGGTGGGTCTTAGGAGTCTTTCTTAAAAATTTAAAGAATGCTAGTATAAATACTATCTGAAGGAATAAGCTGTTCTGTAGGAATGGATCGAAAGGATATGTTATGAAGCTGTATAAGAATATAAGTCCGTAGATGAACGTTATATACTTACTTATAGTTACTAAAACATTTGAAGTATAACTAGACATTATAGACCCCCTGTTATTATAAAAAACCTTTTTATAAACCTATAAGAATATAGAATCAAACATCATTAAGTCTTAGGTCTTAATTCCTCAGGTACTCTAATACCTCTCTCACTATAGTACCTAATAACTCCAGGATGTAACGGTAATGGAGATTCCAACAATAGTTCAGGTGTTAGCTCCTTAGCTGCTGGGTAAATAGTTGTGAGATTACCTAAGTTCTCATAAACAGTCTTAATAAGCCTGTATACAAAGTCTTCAGGTAGGTCTGCCCTAGCAACTACTAAAGTCCACGAGATCGGAACTAATGCTTTACCACACCCTTCATACTGAGTTCCGAAGTCAAATTCTTTGAAACTAAGGTAAGGTAACGCCCTTTTTAGTTTATCAACTTCAGCATTACTTAATGATAATACCTTTAACTTCATCGTTAATGCTAGCTCTTTATACTGTGATGCGAATGTAGTTGTTGCTGCAGCATCTATCTCACCCTTAGAGAGAGCTATAGCTGCTTCAGTATGTGGTAAGTATGTAGGTACTATATTAATACCTAACACATTAAATATCTGTCCAGCTAGTTTCTCAGTTAAAGAACCCCTAGTTAGTATGTTAACTCTCTTACCGTTAAGGTCTGAGAAGGAGTTTATTGGTGAGTCTGCAGGCACTAATACATGAAAGTATGTTAGTGGTAATAACGGTAATACAGCATATACTTTATAACCTGAGGTATTATACGGTGGGGCATTCCCTAATATCTTTAAGGCTTCATCAGCTGGAACAACACCTAACTCACCAACACCAGCAAACATTTTCCTAGCATTATCTATAAATCCTTGAGTAGCTTCTAACGTGAAAGTTACTTCAGAGATCTTCTCCTGCCAAATCTTAATTAACGCAGTACCGAACTGATAACCGCCACCTCCTGAAACCCCTGCTAAGAACCTTACATGAGTTATCTGAGGTGTTGTGGTTCTAGGAAATGCTACATAAGCTACTACCGCAATTAGAACAAGCGCAATGATAATTCCTACAATTACATACTTATTTAACACCTTACTCAAACCTATGTCCCAGATTTCTATACAAGTTAAAACATTTATTAACTTTACTGATTCTTACACTGAGGTGTTTGGGTTGGATCCTAGGGAGGTTTTATGTAGTGTTATGAGGGTTTTACATGATAGGGGTTTACTTAATGTTTTAGGTGGTAATGCTAGTATTAGGGGTAGTGGTGATTATATATGGATAACGCCTTCTAAAGAACCTAAGCATATGTTAAGACCTGATGATATTGTGTTAATGTATTTAGATGGTAGTTGGGTTGGTAAGTCTAGACCTTCTATTGAGTCTAAGATGCATTTAAGTATTTATAGGAGTTATGATTGGGTTAGAGCTGTAGTACATGCTCATAACCCGATAACTACTTTAGTATATGATTTAGGTATAGATATTGATTTAAGCACTTATGTAGAGTCTAAAGTATCTATACCTTGTGTTGAGGTTGTAGGTAGGTACCCGCCAGGATCTGAAGAACTAGCTAATGCTGTTAGAGATGCTGTTAGTAAGTGTCCTGTAGTAGTTCTTCAAGGTCATGGTGTAGTCTCAGTAAGTAATGATATATTTAAGGCGTTAAACGCTATTGAAGCGTTAGAGGATATATCTGAGGTATTCCTCTTAAGGAAGTTGATTTCTAGCAGTAGTCTTAAGATTTAAATATTTCCTAGTTAGGGATTTCAGGGGATAGTTATTTTTAGGGTTATAGGTATTGATAATTCATTCGTATTTGATGATTTTAAAGTTAAGTACTTAGTCCTCACAGGCTATAGTGGGAGGGATACAGCTACAGTTCTTAAACATATTGAGGAGTTAGAGAAGTTAGGTGTTGTAAGACCTCCTAAAATCCCTATGTTCTACGTAGTTTCTAAATACTTACTACAGAGTTTTGATGAGGTTGAAGTTGTTGATGGTATGAGTAGTGGTGAGGTTGAGTACGTAGTTTTTGTAAGGGATGGTAAGATCTCTTATGTTACTGTCGGTAGTGACCATACTGATAGAGATATTGAGAGGATTAATGTTTTAAAGAGTAAGCAGATGTACCCTAAGATCGTACCACCTGATGTGTGGAGGTATGATGATGTGAGGAATCATTGGGATGAGTTAGTGATTAGGAGTTATACTACTTATGAAGGTAATGAAGTACTATATCAGGAAGCACTGTTAAGCATTATTAAACATCCTGAAGAATTAGTAAGACTTACTGTGGAGGAGTTAGGTGTTGAAGCTGATGGGTTAGTAATATTCTCAGGTACAGTACCTCTAAAAACTGAGAAAGTAATTTTCGGAGATTCATTTAGATTTGAGTTAGTAGATCCTGTACTTGGTAGGAAGTTAGAGTTTAGGTATAAGGTTAAGGTCTTACCAGTAGTTAGGGGTGTTAGTCATTGAGGGGATTTAACGTAGGGATACTTCAATTCGGAGCTACTAAGGATAAGGAAGTCAACGTACGTAAGATAAGTAATCTACTTAAGATTAAGGAAGCAGATATAGTTGTATTCCCTGAATACTCATTATTCGATATCACAGGTCTTAAACCTGAGGAGGTATACACACTAGCTGAGGATTTAAACGGTTCATATATAGGATTCCTTAAGAAACTAGCTTCAGAGTATAACACCTATATATTAGGGACATTAGTTGAGAAAAGTGATAAGCCTCCAAAGACCTACAATACTACAGTACTTATAAGCCCTAATAATGAGTTAGTATATGCTTATAGGAAGACTCATCTATTCGATGCTTATGTTTATAGAGAATCTGAGGTATTACTACCAGGTAATGAATTATCTAAAGTAATTAACGTAGGGAGTGCTAAGATAGGGATTTCAGTATGTTTTGAGTTAAGATTTCCGGAAGTTATCCGTACGTTAGCTTTAGAAGGTGTTGAGGTAGTATTCATACCTGCAGCATGGTATAGCGGGCCTCTAAAGGAAGAGACCCTATTAACTTTAGCTAGGGCTAGAGCTATAGAGAATACTGTTTATATTGTTGTAGTAGCCCAATACAGTCAACACTTTAGCGGTAGGTCTTCAGTAATTGACCCCTTAGGAGTTGTAGTTACTGATTTAGGTATTGGTGAGAAGTATAGGGAAGTTACTATAGACTTAGATGTTATTGATGATGTTAGGAAGTTAGTACCTACACTCAGGCTTAGACGTCCTGAACTATACAGGATTTAACTTAAGTAATGTATATAGGTTTTGGTGGGAGTTGAATAAACCTCCTCTTATGTTCAGTCATCTTAACACGTTTAAGTATACTGTATACTAACTCTAGAGGTACTCCGACCTCCTTAGCAGTCTCTACAGGGTCTAACCTCAAGTCTATTAAGTGGTAGAGTATCTTATCAATTACGTCGTAATCAGCACCTAACTCATCTCTAGCTTTATGACCTCTCCAAAACCCTGGACTACTAGGTTTCCAAACTATCTTCTCAGGAATCCCTAAGTACTCAGCTAATAACCTAACTTGAGTTTTATAGAGGTTTATTAGTGGGTATATATCAGCAGCACCATCACCCCACTTAGTGAAGAATCCTAGTAAGTACTCACTACGGTCGCTAGAACCTACAACTAGTAAGTTATGTATGTTTGCGTAGTAGTAAAGTATTACCATCCTAACTCTAGCCTTGATATTACCTTTAGGTACTTTAGGAGCTCTATCATAATCAGTTTTTAATGCTTTAAGGAAGGACTCAACAATATCAGTAATATCTATGTACTCAACGTTTTCTAACCCTAACACCTTAGTTACTAACTCAGCATCCCTGATATCCTCCTCCTCATTCTCCTTATCAGGTAGTATTAAAGCATAAACTCTCTCAGGACCTAAAGCCTTAACAGCTAATGCTGCTGTAGTAGCTGAGTCAGTACCACCACTAACACCTAACACAACACCTCTAACACCTGCACCATCAACGTAACTACGTATGTAGTTTATTAATTCCTTAGAAGTAGTTATAACATCAATCATTAAGTACTTCGGGACTTCATACTTATGCGTAAGACCACCGAGAAATAACTTTATTAAATTTTGTTAAATTTTACTATACCTTAATACTAATCCTCTCTACACAACCATCACTATAAGGTCTTATGTTACTGTAGTCCCTCTCAAATACTAGGTTAGGGTTTAACCTCCTCAACACATACCTACATACAGGTTCTGAAACCTCCCTACATACGTACTTAGTATCTAATCTTAACTTCATAGCTAGGGTTAGTATCGGGCATGGATTCCTACACTTAGTTACTACCTCATACCTACTAATCCTGACTACCTCAACATCACCCTCCTTAATCCTTAGGAAGTCTAGGTAGAATACGTCTAAGACTTCATCAACGTTACTGACCCTCCGTCTCTTAAGTAACCATATTAACGCATATATGTAAAACATTATTTTAGCTAAGTATATCAACACCCTATCCAACACGTTAGGAGTTACTTTGAAATCCCTGTACGTATTTATGAGTACTACCTAGCTAAGTATTTAAAGCTAAACTTATTAATATTGAAGGAAATAATTACTTAGCCCCGCCATCACACACCACCTGAGAACCCTTAAGGGTTATGAAGATGGTTGGTGGTTAGTCTGGCGGGGTACAACCACTGTATAACTCAGTTATCTTAGACTTATTAATCCGACGACACCCTCCTTATCGGATCCTATATGGAGGTTCGCTTAGGTTTTGAGAGGAAGTTAGCGTTGGCGTTGATGTTCTCAGCCTTAACTATAGCTCTCTCACCTATATTTATACCTGTAGGACCTACTAGAGCATTACCGTGGCAACATATGACTAATGTCTTATGCGGTGTCTTATTAGGTCCTTGGTGGGCTACTGCTGTAGCTATCCTAGTAAGTCTTGTTAGGAATATGTTAGGTTTAGGTACTATATATGCGTTCCCAGGGAGTATTCCAGGAGCTCTCCTAGTTGGTTTAACAGCGTTAGTACTTAGGAAGTATAGACTACCTACTGAGTACGCTGCTTTTGTAGAACCTGTAGGTACTGCCGGTATAGGCTTCCTAATAGCTTTATACATATTCACACCCTTTATGGGTCATTATGAGAGGTGGTTAGCAGCACTATCGATTATATGGATTGGTTGGTTAGTAAGTACTTCAATAGGTACTTTAATAGGTTTTACAGTCTTAAAGGTGCTTAAACGTGTTAAAATCTTTTAAAATACTCATAATCGGTGATGTTAGGAGGGGGAAGACAACATTAACTAGTAAGTTAGTTGATGTACTAGCTCAGTTATGTGGTGAGGACAGAATAACAGTTCTAGACTTCGCACCTGACTACGGAGGTGTTGGTAGTAGGGTTAGTATACGTAGTAAGGTTAGGATTTTAAGACCTGAAGGGTTGAAAGCCCCTAGATTAATGGCTAGGAATTGTAGTGAGTTATGGGATTACGTCAGGGTTAATAGGTCGTTAACTGAGGAGGCTTTAAGAAAGTATATGAGTGATCCAACACCTGTATTAGTCATCAACGACTTATCAATACATCTCCATACTGGAGACCTAAGTCTACTACTTAAGGTTATGGAATTACCGGTACTATTCATAGCTAACAGCTACTACGGGGATACGTTAAGAGATGATTGTGGTTTAAGTGATATTGAGAGGAAGACTGTTGAAGAACTCATGAGTAGGGTCGACTATATATGGCGTTTATAGAACTTAAGGACGTGTTCTACAGGTATCCAGAATCTGAAGATTGGGTATTGAGGGGGGTTAACTTAAGCGTGAGGTGTGAGAAGGTTGTAATTACTGGGAGGACTGGTAGTGGTAAGACTACGTTGTTGAGGGTTATGTCGGGGGTAGCTCTTAAAGTTTATGGTGGTGAGCTTAGGGGTGAGGTCTTAGTTGAGGGTAGGGTAGCTTACGTACCTCAAGAATTCGACCTCTACATACTAATGCCCACACCTAGGGAGGAATTAACCTACATATTAAGTTCTCAGAAGCTAAGTTTAAATGATGTTGAGGTTAGGATTAAGGAAATCAGTGAGTTGTTAGGGATTAAGGAGTTACTGGATAGGAAGGTAGTGAAGTTGTCTATGGGTGAGAGACAGAGGGTAGCTATAGCTAGTGCTTTAGCGTTAAATCCTGAGGTACTGATACTTGATGAACCATTCGCACATATAGACCCTAAAGGAGCTGTAGACTTAGTAAGACTACTCAATAACTTAGACATAAATACGTTAGTGTTATCAGAGCATAAGCTACGTTACCTAACTAACATTACTGATAGGGTAGTAGTTCTACGGGATGGTAACGTAGCTTATACTGGGTCGTTAGTAAACGCACCTAAAGACCCTGATATAGAGTGGCCTTTAAGTATGTTGAGGTGATACACTTAGCTAAGATTGAGTTATATGATGTTTGGTATAAGGACATACTCAAAGGTATTAACTTAAGAGTTGATGACGGTGTAGTAGCTCTTATAGGTCCTAACGGTGCTGGTAAGACTACAATACTTAAGGTAGTAGTTAAGGCTTTAAAACCTGATAGGGGGAGGGTAGTAGTTCCTGAGAAGGTTGGGAGTTCATGGCAAAACCCGTACTACTCCTTCACTAAACCTACAGTAGTTGAGGAATTCCTAGAGTACTTAGGTAGTGTTAGAGAGGTTGAGGAGTTCTTAGGTAATTACGGTCTTAAACACTTACTGAGTAAGTATACGTTTAAGTTATCTGTAGGTCAGGCTAGGTTAGTATCTATACTCTTAGCAGTTGTGTGGGGTCCTGAAGCATTAGTACTTGACGAACCTACTAACGGTCTTAGTTTGAGGGAGAGATACGCTGTTAGTGAGTTATTAAGGAGTATTAAAATACCTGTAGTGATCGCTTCTCACGACTTAGACTTCATCTTAATGACTTCAGACTACGTCTACGTAGTTAACGACGGGCATATAGTGTGTGGGGGTAGTACATTAGATATATTCTACAGTGATGTACTACAGCATATAGGGTTTCCAGAACCTGAGGTAGTTAGAGTTGGTAAGGAGTTAGGTCTTAGGTTGAGGTGTATTGATGAAGTTAAGAGTTAGTATACATCCGGTAACTGGGTTCTTATCGATAACTTGGGTATTGTTATCATTGTATATGGGTTACGTATTAAGTGCCTTCACATTATCTCTAATACTGACTATATTGTTAGTAGTGAGTAAGGGTTTTAATGAGGTAGTAGGCTTGTTAAAACTTTATGCGTGGTTAGTAATACCTCCATTCATAATCCTAACTATAATGTATACACCGTTAGAAGCTCTAGACATGATTATAAGGTTGTTAACTATAGCTTTAGTACTCACTAACGTACTACAGTTAATAACTCCGTTAGAGTTGACATACACGTTGATGAGGTTGAGAATACCTCCGACAGCAACTCTAGCGATACCTATAGTTATTAGGTTATCCGAGTACATGAGCTATGTTGTGAATGAAGCATTAGTAGCTCTGAGAGGGAGGGGGTTAAGGAAGAGGAAATTATTAATGAATCTACCAATACCGTTAGTAGTCCATACTATTAAGTCCTCAACACAATTAGCTGAAGCATTAACCCAGAAGACCTTCAGAAACATTAACTTAGTCTTAGGCAAGCCTAAGATCGGATTAGTAGATATTATGATATTCGTGTATGTAGTCTTAATGACTTTAAAATACCTACAAACTATTTACGTGTAGAGCTGAATATGACGTTATACTCACTTAAGATCTCATCCTCACTCCTTAAACTATCTACTAACTGAACTTCAGCATAACCTAACTTCCTAACATCCTTACCTAACCTAGTCTGAATTAACTCTACAGCTCTCCTAGTAGGATGTGATACTATATTAACGTATGCTCTAACTATAGCTGCTACTGTAGCCTCATGTAAGACAATTACCTGATCTTTAAAGAATATTAATAACCTTAAATGTTGATGCTCCCTAGGTATAATACCTACAATCTTAACTACATCCTCATTCTTATAAAACTTAACGTTAATATCTGAGACGTTATTCATGGTCTAACCAAATATAATGACGTAAAAACCTAATATCTATAGATGTAACCACGAATAGATGGGAGACCGATGAACCCCTGGAGGGACCCTCACCCTTCAGGACGGAGGTCAGTTAACACTATAACCTGACTTCCAAGGCTGATGAGAAGATTTAACCTTCAACTATATTAATTAATTGATGATGATGCTGGCCTGTAGAGTATTGATGCTCGTTCTCGCTATATCTGATAATGTTGAATCTTTAAATTCTAGAGATAGATAACTTAACTAAGTGGTTTTATAAGTAACTTTACTACCGGTGTTGCTGAGCTGGACTCACTACTAGGTAATGCTTTATCCGAAGGTACATTACTACTTATTGCTGGGTGTTTAGGGTCTGGTAAGACTACATTAGCTTCATCCATATGCTACTGGAATGCTTTAAAAGGACGTAAATGTCTCTATATATCCCTCCAGGAGGATAAGGATAAACTATTCAGGAATGTTAGGAACTTAGGTATGGATTTCAAAGAACTTGAGGATAAGAACTTATTAAGATTCATTAAATTACCGTTAATGATTAGTAAGGAGTCAATCATAGATACCTTCTCAAGGATTTTAAAAGATACTATAACTAGTTTTAATCCTAATGTATTAGTTATAGACTCAATAACACCTATACTTAAAGTTATAGGTAATGATATTGAGGCTAGAGCAACATTACAAAACACTCTTATCGAGTTCTCTAAATTAATCAACGGACTTACAGTACTTATTCATGAGGTTGAAGGTGGTGGGGACGGCTTAGGTGATGTAGGGTTTGTATCTGATGTAGTGATCTTCACGAGTTGTAAAGTTGTAAATAATTTAGTATTGAGGAGTATGGAGATTAGGAAGTCTAGAGGTAGTCCGACGAGGATTGCTAAGATAGGATTCGCCATAGAGGAAGGTGAGGGGATTAGAGTATTCCTACCGCCATTACTAAAAGAAATACCTGCACCTGACTACACTAAACCTCATAAACATCCCTGTAAGTCTTTAGACCGTAAGATCGGTTCTATATATCCGGGAGAACTCATATTCATACTACACCCTACCTTAGCATATATAGATTACATATTAGCATACATCACATTAATAGCAATCATTTATAGAGGTAGAGTACTCGTAATTTCCTATATAATCCCGCCTCAACATATGATATACGGGATACGTAGAGGCTTTGAAAGAATTACTGCAGGAGTAAGTATTACTGAGGAGTTATTAAGTAATTATGTAAGAATTGAAGGTTTAAATCCTTCAGCATACTTACCTGAAGAATCTATGTATGAAGTACTTAAATTATTAAGAGAGTATAACCCTGACCTCATAGTATTCATAGGAACTCCACCATTAGGGATCACATCAACAATTACTGAAGCAGATTATAAAGACCTCACCATGAATATTATATTGTATTTGAAGAAATTGAGGATAGCTACATTAATCATAGATGATCATGATGTTGAGTTAGTTAAATCTCTCTCTGATATATACATCAAAGTTAAAAGTACCTCAAGGAGTAAGGTCTTTAGAGTACCACGTGTTTTAGTTGAGGTAGTGAGAAGAGGTGAAGCACCTTATACAGTAACTCTAAAGGACTTTATACTCTGTGCGAAGGATGTGAGAAAAACCTTAAAGAGTGTTAAAGAGAGTATTACTAAGTAATGGATTATTCACTAAGTATGGGTAGATATGTTCGTTAATTACTTTAGCATGGTAAGCTTTCTAAGTAATTATTTAAGCTGTGAACTCATTTCTTCAAGACTTCACGTACTAGTTCTCTGAACTCCTCATCTGTTAAAGCTCTCTTCAACTCTACAGCTTTCTCCTTAAGCTTCATTAATAACTGCATTACCTCATCATCACTTACTGATACCTCCAACTCTCTTAACTTCTCAACTACATTCCTCTTACCTGACTTCTTACCGAGTAATATCGTTAGTTCTGCTTTCCTACCTACTAATGTAGGTATGTATGGGAGTATCTCAGTTGGCTTTACATCCTTAACGTTGAACCACCAATCAGTTAGTATTCCTGACTCAACCCTAGTTATGTTATCACCTACGACAGCTTTCTGAGGCTGTAGTTTAACACCTGATAAACCCTCAACAAGTTTTGATAATTCATAGAGTTTCTCCTTCTTAATATTAGTCTTAACACCTAGTAAGAGTTCTAACGCAAGTACTACCTCCTCAAGAGCTGCGTTCCCAGACCTCTCACCAAGTCCGTTAACAGTTACATGTACTGTTGATGCACCACCAACTACAGCTGCTAATGAGTTAGCAACAGCTAATCCGAAGTCGTTATGTGCATGTACTTCTAAAGGCTTATCAACAAATCCCTTAATCACCCCTACGAAATACTCCATAGCGTAAGGACTCATAACACCGAATGTATCTGCTAGTACTAAAGCATCCATAAGGTCTTTAACATTATCAATAACTCTCTTAAGGAATGGAATTTCAGAACGTGTAGAATCTATAGTGAAGAACTTAACGTAGAGACCGTGTTGTTTAGCGTATTCTAAAGCTTCTCTAGACCTCTCTAAAGCCTTCCCAACATCCCATCTATAAGCATACTTAATTATATGTTCACTAGATGGTAACTCCATAACTAACCCTGAAACATCAGCTTTTAAAGCTAGGTCTACATCCTCCTTCAAACACCTACTAAATGATAATACCTTAGCCTTAAGCCCTTGCTTAACTATAGCTTTAATAGCTTCGAAATCCTCTCTAGATACTGCAGGTAGACCAGCTTCTATGAAGTCAACACCTACTTCATCTAATGCTATAGCGATCTTAACCTTCTCATCCTTCCTAAAGACAACATTAGGTTGTTGCTCACCATCTCTTAATGTAGTATCGTGGATATACACCCTCTCAGGTAGTGAAAGTTTCTTACGGACCTCATCGACGTAGTTATAAGGGCTTACAAACCATAAGGAAGTCTCAAACATCTAATCACCGAGTATATCCTACCCTTAGTAATTTAAGTTTAAGCTCTAGCCCTACCACCAGCTATTATATGTACATAACCAGTTATGAAGTCTGCAGCATCTGATGCTAAGAACTTAATTAAGTCTACAACCTCGTGAAGCTTACATAACCTACCTAAAGGTATTTTCTTAGCTAGGAATTCCCTCTGCTCCTTAGGTAACCTATCAGTTAGTGCTGTACCCTCAATTAATGCTGGAGCAACAACATTAACTCTTATACCGTAGGGTGCTAACTCCTCAGCAAGTGCTTTAGTAAGTCCTATCATACCTGCTTTAGAAGCACAGTAGGGTGACATCTTAGCATTACCTTCAACACCAGCTACTGAAGCTACGTTAACTATCTTACCGTAACCCTGCTTCTTCATATATGGAACTACAGCTTTAGTACATAGGAACGTACCTTTAAGATTAACGTTAATTACTGCATCCCAATCCTCTTCACTTATATTCTCTACGAAGTCGAAAGGCCCTTCAATACCTGCATTATTAACTAATATATCTATATGTCCGAAGGTCTTTATAGCCTCCTCAACAGCTCTACGTACATCATCCCACCTACTAACATCAGCTTTAAGAGCTAATACCCTCCTACCTAAACTCCTAACCTCCTCAGCAACCTTCTCTAGAGGTTCTAAATCCTTATCAATTAAGACTAAATCAGCACCATCTAAAGCCATTGAAAGAGCTAAATACCTACCAACACCTCTAGCAGCACCGGTTATGAATGCTACCCTACCACTTAAGTCAACCTTAATATTACTTACGACTTTAACCTCAGACGTACGAATCCCTTATATAGATAGGAGACTAAATTAATTAACTTTCAATGAAGACTTATTTTCAGTAAAGGATATGTAGTATTGATGACTTATGCCCTTAACTAAGGATGAGATATCTAAAATAGCTGATATGTTATATGAGGCAGAGGTTAAGAGATTACCTATAGACCCTATAACAGATGTTTACCCATCAATAACTGTAGATGATGCCTATAGAATCCAGTTAGTAAATATTGAGAGGAAGGTTACGAAGGGTGAGAAAGTCGTCGGTAGGAAGATAGGGTTGACTAGTAAGGTTATGCAGAAGTTATTTAATGTTTATGAACCAGATTACGGACACCTAACTAACACTATGTACGTAAGTGATGGTGGTAGTATATCCTTAAGTACCTTAATACAGCCTAAGATAGAGGCTGAGATAGCATTTATATTAAAGGAAGATCTTAGAGGTCCTGGACTCACAGTAGTTGATGTGTTAAGAGCTACTGAAGGTGTAGTACCTGCTTTAGAAATCATAGATAGTCGTATTAAGAATTGGAGGATTAAGATTCAAGATACTGTAGCTGATAATGCTAGTGCTGCTAGGTTCGTATTAGGTAGTAGGATAACTAAGTTAGAGGACTTAGACTTAAGGTTAGTTGGGATGGTCTTCGAAGTAAATGATGAGGTAGTAGCTACAGCTGCTGGAGCTTCAGTTATGGGTAATCCAGTACTTGCTGTGTTATGGTTAGCTAATAAGTTAAGTGAGTATGGGACTTACTTAAGAGCTGGTGAGGTAGTATTAAGCGGTTCTCTAGTAAGTGCAGTTGATGTTAAGCCTGGGGATTTCGTGAGAGCTACATTCGATAAGTTAGGTACTGTATCTATAAGGTTTACGACGTAATATCCCCACCGTCATCTGATTAAAACTTTAAAAAATTTTTATTCATATTTAAATAAAATTTCGGTGTTGGTATGGTTAAGAAGGTGATTATAGCTGGTGCTGGTGGTAGGGACTTCCATAACTTCTTAACGTATTTCAGAGATAATCCTGAGTATCTAGTCGTAGCCTTCACAGCAACTCAGATACCAGGTATTGAGAGGAGGAGGTTCCCGGCAAGTCTCGCAGGTCCTAAATACCCTTTAGGAATTCCGATATACCCTGAGGATGAATTACCGAGACTTATTAAGGAGTTAGGTGTTGATGAGGTTGTCTTATCCTATAGTGATTTAACTTATGAGGAATTAGGTAGGTTTACTTCTAAAGTCTTAGCTGCTGGTGCTTCATTAAGACTCCTACCACCTTCAGAAACCTACTTAATGACTTATAAGCCAGTAATAGCTGTCACAGCTGTTAAGACAGGTGCTGGTAAGTCAACAGTTTCTAGAGCTATTACTAAGGAATTACTGAGTAGGGGTTTGAAGGTAGTCCCGATAAGACATCCTATGGCTTACGGAGACTTAGAAGTAGTTGTTGAGGTATTTAGGTCTGAGGAAGACCTTGATAAGTATGGAGTAACTATTGAGGAGAGGGAGGAGTACATACACTATATTCGATTAGGTGTACCTGTACTTGCTGGTGTAGATTATGGTAGGGTATTAATTGAGGCTGAGAGATTAGGTGATGTGATATTATGGGATGGTGGGAATAACGATACCCCATTCATAAGGTTCAACTATATGGTAACTGTTGCAGATGCTATGAGACCAGGTTATGAGATATCCACATACCCTGGTGAGGTAAATGTTAGATTAGCTAATGCTGTAATAGTTAATAAGGTTTCTAGAGCTCGTAAAGAAGATGTAGAGAAGGTTGTGAGGAATGTTAAGGATGTTAATCCAGAAGCTAAGGTCGTATTAGCTGATATGGAGGTATTTGTAGATAAGCCGGAGCTTGTGAAGGGTAGGAGAGTAGCTGTTATTGAGGACTCACCATCGGTTACACATGGTGGTTTACCATACGGTGCTGGTTATGTAGCTGCTGAGAAGTATGGTGTATCTGAAGTAATCGATCCTAAACCCTATGCTGTAGGGATTGTTAGGGAATTACTTCAGACCTATCCTCATGTAGGTCCTGTAATACCTTCAGTAGGTTATAACGTAAAACATATTAGAGATTTAGAGATGACTATCAATAACATGGATGTTGATGCTGTAATCCTCGGTACACCGGTAGACCTAACAAAGATTATCAACATACGTAAACCAGTAGTTAGAGTTTACTGGGAGTTAAAGGTTTTAGAAGGCCCTACGATAAGTGAGTTAGTTGATGAATTCTTAAATTCATCGGTTAGGAGGTAATCCTAGTTCTGAAGCTTTAAGTTTTAGGATAAGTAATGATATTAATGTTTTTGCATCAACTACCTCATCACTTAATATGACCTCTAAAGCTCTATCTAATTCAACCTTAACAACCTCTATAAGCTCACCTACTTCAGGTCTACTACCAACGTATGTTAAGTCTTTAGCTAAGAATATATGGAGTACCTCATCACTATAACCAGGTGCTGGGTATATCGATACCAACTTAATTAGTGTTTTAGCATTGTAACCGACTTCCTCTATAAGTTCCCTCCTAGCAGTATCTTCTAACACCTCACCAACTTCTACCCTACCAGCAGGTACTTCTAAAATCCACTTATTCAGTGATGGTCTGAACTGCTTAATCAGGATTACCTCACTACCTACTATAGGAACTATAGCTACTGCCTGACCGAACCTCACTACATCCTTAGTAAACACAGTATCTTTAAATATATACTCCCTCCGAGTTAATGTAATTCTCTTACCTCTACATAAGACTTCCTCTTTAAGTACTTGAATCATTGTTAACACCTAAAATGTTCTACAGTTTTAATTTAATATTCTGAATTTTAAAGTAGGTGATTCAATATATGCTTAAACTTGTTTATGATGAGAGACATAGACTTCATAGTGATCCCTTAGGTATTCACCCAGAAGGTGTTTGGAGGGTTGAGAAATCTTTAGAGGAGTTAAGGAATTCACCTGCTTGGTCATACGTAGAGTTAGTTAAAGCTGTAGAACCTGACTATAATGCCGTATTATTAGTACATGATAGAGATTATGTTGAGTGGTTAGTTAGTGAGTGTGCTAAAGGTTTCCACTACATAGACTCTGATACATACGTAACTCAATACACATGTGATGTCGCTGCATCATTCGCGGCTACAGCTAGAGTAGCAGCTCTAGATACTATCTACTCTAGGAGTCCGTGGTTTATAATGGCTAGGCCTGGAGGACATCATGCTGGTAGGAGGGGTCCTGCTATGGGTGCACCTACATTAGGTTTCTGTATATTTGATTATGCTGCAGTAGCTGCTAAGACTTTAGTAGACTTAGGTTATAAGGTAATGATATTAGATTTTGACGCACACCACGGTAATGGTACTCAAGAGATTTTCTGGAGTGAGGCTAGAGTCCTCCATATAGATATACATCAGAGGTATATCTACCCAGGTACTGGATGGTTAAGTGATATGGGAGGACCTGGAGCTGAGGGTAGTAAGATAAACATACCGTTATATCCTGGGAGTGGTGATAATCAATACTCATGGGTGTTAGAGAACGTAGTAGAACGTGTTAGGGAGATATACAGACCTGATGTAGTTATAGTATTTGCTGGGTTTGACGCACATAAAGATGATAGATTAACTAACTTACGGGTTAGTGAGTTAACCTACGCATTATACGGTTGTTACTTAAGGAAGTTACTTAGTGAGGGTAGGATTGTTGGTTTAGTCTCTATATTAGGTGGGGGTTACGGTCAGGGAATGATTAAGAGTTTTAGAGCTTTTATAGAGGGGTTAGTAGGTGTTGTTGAGGAACCAGTAATAACACCTCAATCACCTGGTAAGGACGTAGAGGATGGGTTAGAGTTAGTCATCAGTAGACTTAAGGAGTTAGCCACTCATCAACTTCATAAGAATACTTATACTTCATAAACATACGTACTGGGATTTTAAGGTCTTTACAGAATTCCTCAATACGTGCAATCCTCTTCAACTCCTCAGGACTTACATCTAAGGTTTTTGGTGGGTTTATAACTTCCTTCTCAGTATCGAAATACCCGTTAGACCCTTCCTTAAGACCTACAAGTACTATAGGTTTCTCTAAAACCCAGGCGAAAACTCTTGCTTGAGTCCTAGCATAATCATTTATAGGGTATAACTTAAACTCGTAGTAAGTCCCTGTAGAAGAGTTGTAGAGGTCTGGTTGTGCAGCTATGAATATGAGGTCTTTAAATTCTTTGAAATGTGTTGATGGTTTCTCACCTACTACTCCAGCCTTAAGTAGTGCTGAGTATGCCCTATAAGCTCTAACGACTAACTCCCTACTGTATATACCTTCAGACTTAAGTCTAGCAGCTACCTTCCTGATAAACTTCTTAGGAGTACTTATATGAGAAGACCACATGTATATGTGATTAGCTAAGGCGTACTCCTCCTCAAAAATCTTACCGAATCTCATAGAGACTTCATCACCTTCAGGAGGTTGACTTAATAACTTAGCTATGTCTGAGGCCTTAACAACTAATACCTCCATAACCTCACTACATTTACCCTCACTCAAGTTACGACCCCTTAATCTTAAGTAAGCATCTCTCAATATAAACATATTAACTTACTGGTAAGTTATACATTGGTAAGGTGTTTAGATGTCTGAGGATGTAGAGGTTAGGTATACTTCCCAAGTATTCTACATAAGATTAAGTGATGGTTCTAAAGCATTCCTAAGATATGAAGTTAATGGTAATTACATTAAGTTAATAGCTACCTACACCCCAGAACAACATAGAGGTAAGGGATACGCTAAGTTATTAGTTGATAAGGCTGTAGAGGTAGCTAGGGAGAGGGGTTTGAAGATAATACCTATATGTTCCTACGCTGTATACTACTTCATAAAGAACCCTGAGTTAAGGTCGTTACTAGCAGAACCTTACAACAGTATGGGTGATGAAGAGCTGAAGAAACTTTATGAGGAGAGACTTAAGGAGGAGAGGAGTAAGGATTCAGTAAGTAGTTGATGGAGTATACCGGGATTTAAATGCTTATAACTTCTATAGATTTAGGAACTACTAATGTTAAGGTAGCTTTAATAAAGTTCTACGAGGATAGTAGGGTTGAAGTCATTAAAAGTTTGAGTCAGCGGGTAAATCCTGTACAACCTGAGGTTAATTCTTATGAGCATGACCCCAGAGATATTGAGAAACATATTAAGACTCTAGTTAAGGGGTGTGTTGGTGGGGTTCACCCAGATGCTATAGTACTTACCTCCTACCTCTTCGGCTTACTACTCGTTGATGAGGAGATGAACTACTTAAGTAATATTATTACGTGGATGGATGAAAGACCTTACGAAGTACTTAATGAAGTACTACCCTACTCTAAAGAACTATACTTTAGGACTGGATGCCCACCACTCCATATATACGGGTTACCTAAGATAATCTGGTTTAAGAGACGTTTAGGTAGTGAGTTTAGGAGGGTTAAGTACTTAATGGATTCTAAGGCATTCTTAATGAACTTCCTCACAGGTGAGTACGTTACAGACCTCTCAACAGCTTCAGGAACGTATCAACTACTTAACTTAAGAACTCTTAAATGGGATGATTTAGGACTCACTATAGCAGGTGTTGATGAGGGTTCACTACCGGGGCTTCATGAGGGTTACTATGTTGGGACGTTAAGGAGGGGACTTAAGGAGGAGTTAGGATTTAATGATGATATACCAGTAGTTCTAGGGTTATTTGACGGTGCTTCAATGATCTACGGAGCTACTGGTGGGTTAAGCGGTTTAGGTGTTGTGAATTTAGGTAGTAGTGCTATGATTAGAGCTGTAACTTCAGAAGCTACTGTAGACCCATCACCACTAATGACGTTCCAAACATACTACTTCATCGATAAGACTTGGTTAGGTGGTGGAGCTATAAATAACGCTGGTGTTGTAGTCGAGTACATCATAAAGTTACTCTACGATATAGATCCTCAAGACCCTATAAAATACTCTAAAGTACTTGAGTCCCTGAATAATACTGTTAAGAGGACTAGGACTCTAATCTCAATACCTCTTCTACACCCTGAGAGACTACCCTTCATAAAACCTACTAGGAGGTTAAGTATCTTAGGACTTGACAGTAGTAGTAGGAGGGAGGACGTAGCTATCTCAGTTATTGAGGGTGTGTTAATGCTCTTAGCCCTAATATACTCTAGTATGGAGGATGTTGGAGTTAGTGTTGATGAGGTTAGAGTAGGTGGTAAACTATCTGAGTATTACTTCATTAGGAAGTTACTTGCTAATATCCTAGGTAGGAAGGTCATGTATACTACAGTAGGTGACCTCTCACACATAGGTAATATCTTCTTAGCCTTAAGAGCTTTAAAACACGTTAATCAGAAAGGTATTTACGAATTATGTGAGTCTATAACATCAGGTGCTGAGAGGGTATACCCTACAGAGAATGAAGTAATGTATTATAAGAGTCTTTTAAGAGAGTTTAAAGATTTAATTAATAAGCTCTATATGTAGGTAATCCACTAACTATTTACTCCTTAACTCTTAACACCCTCCCCATCACCACCTAAATAATCTCTATCAACTATCCTTATAATCCCCCTCCTCACCAACTCATCAGCTACCCTCCTAACAACCCTCCTAATCCTCCACCTCCTCTCTACAGATCCGTATAGCTCCTTAGCAGCCTCCCTAATCGATAAACCACTACCGAGGACTTTCAAAATCTTAATCTCATCATCGTTAAGGATACTCTTTAAATACCTTAAACCTATCCTAGCGATATCACTTGGGCTAAGCCCGTGATACCTATCATAAGTCTTAAGCTCATCTAACCTCTGAATCACTTCAAACTTTATTATCGTTACAGTATCGTTAGGTGAGAAATCACCGTAAACTTCCTTAAGTGCCTTAACCAACTCACTAACATTATTAAAACCATCTAATTTAGCGTCTTCATCAGTAAGTTGTGATACCCTCTTATAGATAACATCAACAATCCTAACCTTAGCTATAGGTCTACCACCACTATGTACTATGACCTCATCATAATACTTAGGTATGACTACACCTAACCTTATAGTAGCTTTCTTAACACCCTCTAATATCAACCTACCGTACTCACTACGTACCATTAAATGCCTCCTCAAATACACTTTAGACCTCCTCAAAATATCACCACCAATACATGAGTGTACTACTCAGTAAGAAATTATGGAGGACTAACTCATAAGTACTTCTTAGACCTCACATCAAGTACTAAAACCTCCTTAAACCCGACCTTACTAAGCTCCTCCTTAATCCTACTAATTATTGAATTCCATAAAGTATGATTAATGAATTTACAGAAAGGGCATGCAGGATCTGAGCTTAGGAAATCTACGAAGACAGCTACCCTACTACCATCACTAGAAATTCTAAAACTCCTAACAACACCACTACTTATGAGGTCTACATCAAATCCTGGAACCTCAATACTTACGAGGACTTCCTCAACTAACTTAGCTTTATCTTCATACAATCTAATTACCTAGAGTATAAGTAGGTATTAAATCTTAAAAATATTATATTATCTATCCGTCAATTCTCTAAGTATGAATTCATGGAGTTTAACGATATTAGAATCTAATACATATCTAATCTCTACTTGAAGAACTTGCTGACGAAAATTTAATTAGTGTTAGAGCTACGTGCCTCATACCGTTTAAGAAGTCCTTCCTCCTTATATTTTCATTAGGTGCGTGTACTCTAGAGTTGTAATACCCTACACCTGCTCCAGTCATAGGGATTTTAGCTATGTTTGTGAATAGGTATATAGGTCCTGAACCACTTGATATAGGTAGTACTTTAGGGTATTTACCGTAGACTTCATTAGCTACTTCTACAGAACTCTTAACAATAGCTTCATTAGGCTTTGTATAACCTGCTGGGTACATACTATGGATTACTACTTCAGCATCTGGAAATCCTAACATGCTTAAGTATTCCTTAAATTTCTTAAGGATATACTCAGGATTCTGACCTGGAAGTAACCTTATGTCTATCTTAACACCAGCTACTGAAGGAACTATAGTCTTAACACCTTTACCTACATGACCTGAGTAGAGACCTGAGATATTAAGTGATGACTTCATATATAATCCCTTAAACGCTTCTAAACAATCTAAACCCCCTACAAATTCTTTAATACCTAATTCCCTCCTTAGAGTTACTAATTCATTACAGTCTAAATTCTTTAATAATTCTTCAGAGTAATGTATGAATTCAGGGTCAACACCTTCATACACTCCAGGAACTAGTATGATACCATCCTCACTCTTTAGGTACGTGAGTAATTTAGCTAGTCTCCAAGCAGGGTTAGGTATTAAAGGTGCTAGTCCGCTATGGACATCCCTATCAGCTCCTCTTAACACTACCTCAATATATAACATACCCTTAAACCCTAAAGGTATCTCTAACCTACCATCACTACCTACGTAAGCTGTCTCCCACACACCACCATCAGCTCTCACCCAATCCAGACTATCTCTAACAACTCTATCAAGTGTTGGAGATCCTACCTCCTCCTCACCCTCAATCAAGAACTTAACTCTCAAGTTAAGATCATCTAGATAATTTATTATTGAGTCTATAGCTGCTATCCTAGCAACTATATTACCTTTATTATCAGCTACACCTCTACCGAGCAAGTAATCATCCTTAACAACTAATTCAAACGGGTTTGAACTCCACAGGTCTAGAGGGTCTGGTGGTTGGACATCATAGTGGTTATACATTAGAACTGTCCTACCTCCAGAACCCACCTCAGCAAAAATTACTGGAGCACCACCACCGCTCTTAAGAGTTACTTTAAACCCCCTCAACTTAAGTATATCACTTATGTAGTTAGCACAATCACTTAACTCGTTATCACTCCAAGAAGCTACTGACTTATACGTTACTAACTCCCTCAATATCTTCACGTAAACATCGAGATTGTCTATTAAGAACTTAGATAACTCGTCTCTAATCCTTCCTACACCTTCTACAACCATAACTTAACACCCTTACTTAATTAGTGGTGAGATTTAAAGTCTAACCTTACTCACTTAATGGAGTTTCATTTAATACTTTCCTAGGAGTTAGTGGTAAGGCCTCCATAACTCTAGCTTTACTAAACCTCCTACCTAACTTAACATGTGTTAAGTACTTATCCTCTAATTTAATAGCTAGGTCTTGAAGATATAAGTTAGTTGTCTCATCATCTAATACCTCTAACCACTTAACAATACTATTGTTAATAACCTCAAAAACCCTCTTAGTAGTTATAGCTCTCTTAGACAACCTCATAGGGTATTGATGCATATCCTTATATACAGCTGGGCAGAAATGTACTGAAATCCCAATACCTGAATCCGTAACCCACCTTAAGACCTCTAAAGCTGTTTCTTTAGAACCTACTACTGACCTACCATCCTCAGATATCTTAAAACCCCTAAGAACTAACTCATCAAAATTTAACTCACTTACTTCTAACTCATTAAGATTTACATACTTAACACCTACACCGTACGCATACTCAATTATCTTCTTAAGACCTTCAACATCATTAGGTATGACTGGGTTCTCAACAACTACATCAACTGAGTAATCCAGACATTTCTTTAAAGCATTAAAAGACTTATCAGATATTACATGAATTCTAATCTCATCTAATCCAGCATTAACTAAACGCTCCATAACAACCTCATCAAGTTTAACACCGTTGGTGTATAAGTGTGTATGGAATTCATCCCCGAAAACATTCTTTAAAACCTTAACCAACTCTACAACCCTATCAACAACTTCTAGAGGTTCACCACCGGTAATCCCAACACCCTTAGATAGAGATACTGCAACTTCAGTAAGGATGTCTTTAACACCCCTAACCTCAACATCGTTAATAAATATTAAGTCCTTCAACCTCCTAGTAGGTGATATAGGACAGTAAAAACACTTAACACTACATAAGCCAGTTACGAATAATACTGATTTAAGACCTGAGAAGCATAGTTTACAGCCTTGAGGTAAGTCCCCTAACCAATAACCTAAAACATCATTACCTCTTAACCTCATTAACTCATCAACCCTAACACTTAATGAGTACATCTTAATTTATTACTTAACTAAGTTAATTAACTATTGACTGTATTAGTGATGATGCGTGGAAGGTCTGAGTAGTGATGTTGTTAGGTCTTACTACCTCTAACACCTAATAACATTATTAACATACCTGTAAATCCTAACGTTGCTGTAGCTATACACGCCATTACTAAACCGTACGTGTCGTAGATATAACCTGCTAGTAGTGAGAGTATATATGATGAGTAGATGAAAACACCTGTAAAACCCATAGCCAGACCCCTCTGCTCAGGCTTAGCCATACTTATCGGTATTACGAACATAGCTACAGTTATCGGTGCTACACCAATACCTATAAGTAACACAATTAATGCAGTCATAATATCTTGTGATGTATATGCAAACACTACTGTAAGTACTGATGCTAAAGTATTTCCGAAGATGAAGGTAGGTTTTTGACTCCCACCGAAGAACTTATCTGAAACATAACCAGAAATTAATTGAGAAGTTACACAACCAATATTAAGTAACGTACCTAACATTGATGCTGTTATGTAGTCGTAACCTTTAACCATACACCACTTAACTATATATGTCGAGTAAATACCCCACATACCTAAGCTGAAGAATATAGAGAGTGATGCGAGTACATATGATTTATTACTGAGTAACTCCGTAAACTTTAAACTCTTTAAAGTTGATGGAGGTTTTAACGGGTTTGGAGGCTCCCTCCTTAAAGTAATAACTAATGGTATTATCATCATTGAGGATATAATCGCGAATAATGTGAAGGCCTGCCTCCAACCCCATAAACTAATCATTAACGCTATTAGAGGTAACTCCCATAAAATCCCTAAAGGCATAGCTACAGTCCAGAAACTCATAGCTGTACCTAACCGGTTCTTAGGGAACCATTCAGAGATTATTACGGGACCTGCTACACTCATAGTTCCAGCACCGAGACCCATTAAGAACCTACCGATAAGTACTACTGAGTAGTTAGGTGCTAAGGATGTAGTAACCCAACCTATAGCTGATAAAGCAACACCGAGTATGAATGTGTATCTACCGCCGAATCTAGTAGTTATACCACCAGCAGGTAATGCCATCACAACCCTCGCTAACGCCCACATAGACGTGAGTAAACCAGCTACTGTAGCACTGATGTTGAATACCTCCATAAACACAGGTATTGATGGTGAGACTGAAGCTAGCTGAGATGCGACTACTAACATGAACGTAATAACACATACTGTTAATACTACCCACTTATACAGTGTATTATCCGTCACTACTAAACCTTAAACGTGGTATCACCAGAAAATTTAAATTTTAAGTCACTCAGTGCTCGAGTCCTTCATCACCTATCAACTATAAAACTCATCACCTACTAGATCCACTAATCCTCAACTTAAATACCCTTAAATCCTTACAACCCCCTACAACACTACAAAACCCTCTTAAAGGACATGTACTACATTGATGAGTTACTCTAACCTCATCAATAACACCTTCAGCGAGTAGAACCCCTAATAACGTACTAACTTCCTCACTACTTAGACCTAACTCCCTAGCTAACTCCTCACTACTTAAGTACTTCCTACTCCTTAATAGATCAATAGCTCTAGTAATGATACCTACATCTAATTCAACCACCCACACTATACGGGTTAAATAAGTTTAATATGTAGTAAGTAGTTAATGCTGTAAGGTATGCTATGCCTACCATGTAAATCACTTGTAATATCGTCATCTTCAAACTCCTACTTTCTTGATAGACAACAGCTACTGTAGCTAGACACGGTACGTAGAGGGTTATGAACAGTATTAATGCATATGCTTGAGGTATTGTTAAGCCTAAGGAGTTGATAGCCTCACTAATATCAGCTGTACCGTAAAGTATAGCTAAGGTATTTAATACTGACTCCTTAGCTACGAATCCCTGAAATAACGCTAGAGCTAATACCCAATCAGTACCACTCGGTATATCAAATGGTGTTAGTATGGGTGTTAAGAACCTACCGACAATAGCCCCGTAACTCTCACTGATGTCCTCTACATAACCGTTAGGTCCTAAGCTAGTTATAAACCAGATAACTACGCTTAAAGTAAGTATTATTAGACCAGCCTTCCTTAAGAAGTGTTTAGTGTAATCCCATGTAATCCACCATATAACCTTAAGCTTAGGTATGTGGATAAGTGGTAACTCCAATATAAATTCAGGACTCTCCCTAACCTTATAAACTACCCTCCTAATGAGTAAACCACTTAGTAAGAACGTTATCACCCCAACTAAGTACATGGAGAGTAGAGCTACTGCCTGAAGTATTGGGGATTCAAAATAACTTACTACTAATGCTGAAGTAACTATAAACCTAGCTTGACATGGTATGAATGGTACTAAGAAAATCACCTGACGTCTCTCTACATCATCAAGAAGTATCCTACTACCCATTACTGCAGGTACGTTACAACCAACACCTATTAACATAGGGTATATAGAACTACCGCTGAAACCAAACCTACTTAAGAGGCTATGGAAACTAACAGCCATCCTAGGTGCTAAACCACTATCCTCTAGTAGAGCTAGTAGGAAGAATATCATGAGGATCAACGGTAGGAATGAGAGTACTGCACCAACACCTACTAACACACCATCACTTACCAGAGATGCTAGTATTGGGTTATGATGTAGTAAACCCCTCATATAATCTGAAGCTAGGTTAAAAACATATCCTAGAATCCCACTTAAGCTGTAAGTCTCTAGAAACTCAGCTAATACTTCAAGACCTAAAAACTTAAAAATCATATTTAGTGGGAAGCCTGTATTTACTGTGAAGATAAGCGTAAATGAAGTTAGTAGTAGGAGTGAACTCATTAAAACACCTAATACTGGTTTCTGGAATACCTTAGCTATAAACTCCTCAGAACCCTCCTTCTTCTCAACCCTAACTACTACCTCCTTAGCAATACTACTTACGAATCCGTACCTAACACCTATAGTTAACTCTGAAGGATCTCTACCAATACTACGTCTAACACCCTCCCTAACCTCTAATACAGCATTAAGTACGTCTAACTCATTGCTACTCATAAGTAGTTCCTCAATCCTTTTATCACCTTCAAGTAATCTAATAGCTGTCCAACGGGTTGGGTAAGGCTTAAGTACATTAGAGTTAACTATAATTTTAGAAATTTCATTTATGAATGGTTCTAAACCTCCGTAATTAATTACTAACTCCTTAAACTTTTTCTTACTACGAGTTAATTCTACGATGGTGTTGAGTAACTCTCTAATACCTACTCCCTTGATAGCTGATGTAGGGATTACAGGTACGCCTAGCATAGCTTCTAACTTATCAAAGTGTATGTGAATCCCTAACCTATCCATCTCGTCAACCTTAGTGAACACTATCACTACGTTAGGGGTTAGTTCGAGGAGTTGTATCGGAAGGTATAACGACCTCTCAGGTATTGTAGCATCAACTAAAGCTATTATTAGGTCAGGCTTCTCGTTAACTATGTACTCCCTACTAACAACTTCCTCTAAAGATGATGCGCTTAACCCGTAAATACCTGGTAGGTCAACAAACCTAATCTTAAAACCCATCCATTCCCTAATCCCTTCCTTCCTAGCTACGGTAGTTCCAGGCCAGTTAGAAACGTAGGCTAGTTCTCCAGTAAGTACGTTAAATAGTGTTGATTTACCGACGTTTGGATTACCTACTATAGCTACTGTTAGGTCGTAATCATCATCACTTCTACTACCGTGATGACAGTGATGTAACATTGTCATTATCTCCTTAAAATTTAGATATGTCTAAATTTAAAAACTTATATGATGACGTTAAAAGTATCTAATGGATCTCTTCAGCCAGTACCTTACTAGCCATACCTCTACCTAAAGCTACTGTAACACCCCTAACTGACAGTATCATAGGTCCTAACGAATTCTCAACTACCTCAACTACAGTACCTGGTGTTAAACCCATCTGAAGTAATCTATCCCTTAACCCCCTACCTGCAACTATATCTACAACTTTAACCTTAGAACCTTTAGGGAATTCTGTTAATGGTTTAGACATTAAATCACCCTACATATAATTGCTTCAGCAAACTCCTTAGGGAGTTCGTAAACACCTCCATCAATTACCTCAATAACTGTATGTAGTGGTTTCTGCTTAACTACACTTATTATAGTCCCTAACTTAATACTTAGTCGTTGTAGTTCCTTAAGTACGTAGGTGAGTTCACCAGCTACTCTAATAACCTCTACCTTACTCCCCTCACTAACATTACTTAACTTAACCCCAGTTAATGAAGTACTATCAATACTTATTAAGTTCCCGTGAGGACATGTAGTAGGTCTCCCAAGTTTTAAGTAAATCTTCTCTAACACATCATCTGGTAAGTGCTCAAATTCATGTGCGTAGAGGTGTGTGTAGTAGGGGTCAAAACCTAAGAATTCACTTAAGAAAAACTCAGCAATTCTATGCTTCCTAATTACAGATCTTACTACCTCCAACCCCTTACTAGTTAATGTAACACCCCTATACCTAACCCTCTTGATAAATCCCTTCATCTCTAAATACTTAAGAACCTTCGATACAGTTGCTGGTTTAACACCTAACTCCTTCGATATTAAGGTGGTCTTAGCATATCCGTAAACCTCTAACAACCTGAAAATAGTTGTTAGGTAGTCTTCTAAACCTACAGCACTAACTCTTAAACTCATTCTTAACACCATAAAATTTAGATTAATCTAAGCTTTAAATATTAAATCATTAAGAAGATTATAGAAATACCTACGAATATTAAGGAGATTATAGGTATAGCTGTAGGGATAAACACAAATATGAAACCACTAATTAGAGACCCAATTATAGAGCCTAACTCCCTCACTATGAAGTACTTAGAAGTACTATAACCAGCACTAACCTCAACAAACTTATTATATATTAATGAGTCAGCTAAAGTACTTATGAACACTACTGTTAATAGATATAGAGTGAGGGTTAAAGCATCTGATACCAACGGAAGTAGTAGTATTAGGGTTAACCCTCTTAATAATATTAATAAAATTATTAACTTTATATTAGTTCTACCCTCTAATGAACTCATAATGGATATTACCGGTATTGAGGTGATACCGGTGACTAGTAATGCTATACCCCATGAGAACATCAACGTGTTTAAACTTAAGGAGTTTTTAAGTATTAATGGGAGGATAACGAATATAATATCACTAAATACCACGTATGAGAACGTTGATATAAGTATCTTCCAAGGTTTTAACCTATCACTACTCCAAACACTCTCAAAGACCTCTAAAGCTTCTTTAGGTCTATGTATATATAGTAAAGCTGTAGATGCCTTCATATACCTACTAACTAAGCTTAAGTCCCTACCCATCTTATATAACTTACGTTCTATATTTAAACCTATTGACGGTATTAGTAAGGTAGAAGTTATTGAGATTATTATGAGGGATGCTATAATAAAACTTAAGTCTATAATACTTAGAGCTACTAATAAAAATGTAATACCTCTAAATACGTTGGAGAGAACTCTACTTAACATATTAACCCTACCCCAACTAAAGTAATCATAAATTTCTAATATAGTAACAGATAATGCTAGATTTATAGAAGCTACAGCTAACGCATGTAATGAATACATCAGTAAGCTATTAAAATCATTAATATCTATGAAGAGTATGTATATAACTGATAACGATATTGTAGTCATTATGATGAGGAGTTTATTACGTCCGAGGTCTGCTAACTCGCTAAGCAGGTAATTAGCTAGTATATATGTGAAACTCCATAAAGCAGACATCACACCTAGGTATATACCCCCAACATTTAAGTTATACGCTACGTAGGAATACAGTCCAGTATCTAGGAATTGTAGGAGTCCTAAAGTAAGTACTGTAATTAGTAGCCACACTTCAGACACTAAACATTTTCTGGAGGGAGCCTAAGTTTTAAAGAGTTTAGTACCTAATACTTAAGATTTAAATAACTTCATGATGTATTCCTTATCAATAATTCTCAGTAATTCCATCATATCATCTAGAGTTGACGGTGGTTTCTCAACCTTAGGTATTAATAACTTATCGTGAGGTAGTAAGTTAAATTCTTTTAGAACCTCAGATGTTTCTAAAGTATCTACGAACTTATTCATAACTAGTAACTTAGGTTTAACACTCAATTCTCCTTCAAGGAATTTAATTATATCCATAACTTCAAGTAATGGCATTACCTCAGGCTCAGATACTAAGACATATGATGTCTTCTCACTCCTCAACCCATCCCATAAGGAATTATACTCTGTCCTTAACTCATACAACTTCTCTAATACTTGATCCTTAACTTTAAACTCCCTCCCTAAAGTCCTAGCTATTGTGTATCTAAGTGATAGTATCCTCTCCCTAACCTCTACTAACTTATCAAGCCATACCTTATACATCTTAGGCATTATCAAAGTCCTTAAAGTTATACCAGTAGGTGGTGTATCAATAACTACATAGCGGTATTCCCTTAAATCATAAAGTCTCTTAAGCTCCTTCATGAAGACCTCCTCCTCAACCCCTGGAGAGTATTTAATAATGTCTAGTACGTCCTCAAGATTTAATACTGAGAGTGATGGTATTAAGTCTCTTATTAATGATGTGTAATGATCTACGACTGTATTTATAGCTTTACTAACATCTAATTGATAAGCTGTTAATGTTTTAGATATCCTACAGTACTCCATAGTATTACGGATACCTAAGTATTTGATTAAGTGTTTAGCTGGGTCGAGACTATAGATTAAGGTGTTATCTAATGAGCTAAGTATTAGTGAGAGTAGTATAGATACTGTAGTCTTACCTACACCCCCCTTACCCATAACTAAGATCACGTAATCTGAAATCACCACTCACCTCCTAACGATGACATGAGATCACTTAATACATCACTACCTTTAATACTCCTTAACTCAAGTAACTTTAACTCATCCTTAAAATACGGTAGTAGTTCAATAGTTAATGTAGTAGGCATAGGTACTATACCTACTAGTGAACCTAAGAGCATAGTCAATAATGCAAATTCTAACTCAGCACATTCTAACTCTAGTGATGAGACACTACTCTCAATAGTAGCTCTATGAATACCTTGGAGAAAACCTACGAACTCCTTAACTATTGATGAAATCCACTTCACACTTCCTACCACTAACTAAGTATTACTAGTTTGTAAAGGAAATAAACTTAAAAAATGTTATTTTAGAGTATCATTTAGCTCTCCTAATACCCTGTATGAAGAATATTAGTAATAGGATGTTTAGTGCTTGAGCTATTACTATGAACGAACCTGCTATAGCTATGTAGAGTACTGGTAATGAAGGCATCACATAGAATATCCATATGAATAATGCTAAAGTTACAGTAACCCATAAGAATAGAGCTGGTACCATAGTTAATAAGCTAACACCACCTCTAACCTTAAGTACAGCATACACCCATAAAGATGCTGTCATCAACATTAAAGCAGCTAGTAACTGATTAGTACCTGCAAATGCTGGCCATATCACATTATATGCTGGTAATGCCCTACCTAACTCAGGTACATATATCCGTGGATACGCTAATGCAACACCTATGACTACACCTACTAACGACGCTACCCACCTATTAGTAAGTACCTTCTTAGCTCCTGGAGATATCCTAACCCACTGGAATAATTCCTGCCAAGCAAACCTAGCTAATCTATTAGCAGTATCTAAGGTCGTTATTATGAATGCTGTTAGAGCTGTAGCTGCGAACACTCTAAAACCTGTGAATGCAGATTCAAATACTCCCATACCGAAGATCCTAGACCAAGCAGTTGCTTGAAGTAGTCCATAACCAACAGTAAATCTATCAGCAGCTGCTAAACCAACTATAGTCGGTACTTTAATACCTACTTTAGCTAACATATCAGTTACTGGGTAGTTAAGTAGGATATTTAACTGTGTGAAGTCCCATGCAAACGCTATAGGCATTATAACTGCTAGGGATGATACAGCACCTTCAGTTAACATACCGCCGTAACCTACTAAAGTAGCGTCTAACTCATTAGCTAATTGCTTAGATGTTGTTCCAGAACCTACTAATGAGTGAAAGCCTGAGAGAGCACCACAAGCTATTATTAACGGTACTACAGGCCAGAAGTAAGCAATTCTAAGCTTACCTAAATCACCCATAGCTCCTAATATACTGAGGGGTTGGGCGAAGTCAGTATATGAGGGACCTGTAAATGGTAAGCCAATAACTAATAACGCACCTATAAACGTTAATGCTACGAAAGCCCATAGTAGGTATGCGTTTAAGTAATCCCTTGGCTGTAGTAAGTACCATACAGGTAGTGCTGCAGCTATAAATGAATAAACAGCAAGTACTATAATCCAAGCCTCATAAGTTAAGTAGTACGGTATATAAAATGACGCTATGAAAGCCATAACTACAAATATTAGTGAGAGTAGTGTAGCTAGTTTGATGTTCATACCCGCTCTATAGACTAACATACCGAACAGTAATGCTATAGGCATGTACAGAAAGGCTATAAACCCTGCCTGAGGAGTCCCTACAAACACACTAGCAGCTACACTGAAGAACGCCGCTAATACTAGGACTAAAGCCATCCACACATAAATAACTGCTACATACCTAGCCCTCCTACCCATGATGTTCTCAGATATTGTCATAAGTGATAGTCCTCCATGCCTAACACTAGCCATTACTGAGAGGTAATCATGTACAGCACCTATGAATACGTTACCGAAGAGTACCCAGACTAAAGGCATAAACCAACCGTAAACCATAGCTATTGCAGGACCTACAATAGGTCCTGAACCAGCTATAGATGCGAAGTGATGACCGTAGAGTACGTACTTATTAGCCGGTACGTAATCAACACCATCGAATTTCTCAATAGCTGGTGTTAACCTCTTAGGGTCTGCCTTAACTACCCTCTGCTCAAGTAATTTCCTACCGTAGAATAGGTAGGCAACAACATATACCACTGCAACTATTATCAGAATTATTGTTGGATACATACGAACCACCTTAAGTAAGTTTCTTACCGGTCTTAGCCTCTATGAACCTCTTAATAGCAGTTGGTACCTCACCAAACCATAATGCAGGACCTATAAGTATTGCATACATACCTATAGCCATTAATATAGGTGTTAGTTCCACGCTACCCCTAACACCTATACCACCTTTCGTAACACCATCAACTATCACGTAAGCATATAGTAGGAGTCCTAAAACAGTTAATAACATACCTATAAGTTCTTTAGTCTTCATAACCACACCTTACCAAATGTATTATATTTTCTAGAAATATAAGTTTTATCGATACTTTATTGAGAGACTCCATTAGTAAATTCGTAGTTGCTATATAATAGTAAGGAAGTTACAGTAATTTGAATTTATTATGATATATAATCACTATTTAAGAGGTTTACGTTAATAATATTAGACTTTAACTCCTAAGTTAGTTGGTGGGAGTTTGATTAGTGATTACGTGATAATAATGTTAATGAGTTTCTTAGCTGTTGTAATGGTTTTATGGTATTTTAGGAAGAGGAGGGAGTTAATACGTTTTATTAGTGATATTATTAAGGAGCTTGAGGAGGTTTTTAAACCTACTGATAAGGTTTATGAATTACTTGGTTATTTAGTAGGGTTTAAGGCTAAGTTTAAGTTGGGTAGGTCTTCAAATATTGTGAATGCTTATGCTATGTTAACTACAGTACCTACATACTCATTACTTTATTACCCTATAGCTAAGGTTTTAACGAGGAAGAACTTACTAAGTATTGCGGTAGAGTTTAGAGGTGTTATGAGTAGGGAATTACATATGGTGAGGAAGGATAGTAAGAAGTTTGAGGATAAGTTAAGAGGTGATGTACCATATATAGATAAGATGTACTTGAGAGAAGTGATGTCCTCAGGTAAGACTTACCGAGTATATTATGAGGATCCTAAAGATGTTGATGTAGTATTGAATGAGTTGGAGAGTTTAGGTGATGTTGGGTTAGATATAATTCAATTATCAGTGTTTAAGTCTAGGAGTACTATCTACGTAGTTACTGAAGCTAGGGTAGGTGTTGTGAGGACTATCTACAGACTCATCAACACTATATACGCTAAGGTTAAGTAATTATTTAATCTTCTTAGGTATTTGAGGTCTTAACATCTTATTAACATCTAATAACTCATCTACCTCCTCATCTCTAAAGCCTAGGTCCTTAAGTACTGTCCTTAAGTCCTTACCTCCTCTTAACTGTTTAACTAGTTCTGAAGCCTTATCATAACCTATTAATGGTGATATAGCTGTTACTAACGCGTAACTACTCTCAGCCAGCTTACGTAGCCTCTCAGTATTAGGTCTTAACCTCATTAATACGTAAGTGTTTAACTTACTCATAGACTCAACTAGTAGTTTAATCTGTGTATGTATGTTATACGTTATGAGTGGTATACCCATACTCAACTCAAACTCCCCTAACATATTAGCTATACTATTAGAGTAGTCTAGACCTAATACTTGAGTTGATGCAAGTATTGAAGCCTCAACCACTACCGGGTTCTCCTTACCAGGCATTATACTACTCCCCGGGATTTCCTGAGGTATATCAATCTCATTTAAACCTGTCATAGGCCCTGAATACATAAGTCTTAAGTCTTGACATAATCTAAAGATATCTACTGCTAAAACCCTTAAGGAAGAACTCAACATCACTAAATCACTTAATAACCTCATACCTCTAGACCTAGACTCATCGAGTATTAAGTCTAAACCTGTTAACTCTCTTAAGTAATTAATAACTAACTTAGGGAATTCTGGATGTGAGTTAAATCCAGTACCTACTGCAGTACCACCTATAGGTAACTCCCTAATATGAGGTAAGACATCGTTAATCAACTTTAAATCATGTTTAAATGCTTCTAAGAAAGCCTTAAATTCTAAACCCATAGTTACTGGTAATGCATCCCTTAAATGAGTCCTACCAGGTTTTACTACATCCTCAGTCTTAATTGAGAGTTCATCTAATGTCCTTATGAATTCATTAAGAGTAGGTATTAACGAATCCTTAACCTCAGCAAGGACTGAAATCCTAATAGCTGACGGTACTACATCATTAGTTGATTGACATAGATTTACATGGTCGTTTGGATGTACCTCACAACCACATATCTCTGAAGCACGTATAGCTATTACCTCATTAACATTCATATTTAAACCTGTACCAGAACCTGTCTGGAAAACATCAACAACGACCTTATCATCATATAATCCATTAGCTACCTCTAATGCTGCCTCAGCTATAGCTCTACCTAACCCTCCCTCAAGTAGTCCTAACTCTACATTAGCTCTAGCTGCTGAATATTTAATCAAACCCATAGCCCATATAACTCTACGTGGAAATCTAAATCCGGTGTTTAAGAATATCTTAACAGCTCTCTCAGTATAACGCAAGCTACCACCAATAAATATATTTTCTAAGAATTATAAAAGATATTTAATGGTTAAGTCTTATAGAGACCCACATACCGGGCAGTCAGGTCTCCTAAGAACTTCTACCTCCTTAAAACTTAATGTGTAACCATCGTAAATTATCAGCTTACTTAACGTCGGTACACCGTAATTAGTTAGTAATTTAATAGCTTCAGTTACTTGAAGTGCAGCCATAATAGCTGGTGTAGTACCTAGTACTGGGAATGGTTTAACCTCAGGTGGTTTTCTAGGTATTAGACATTGTAGGCATGGTGTCTTACCTGGGACTATGACTAGTAACTGACCGTAGAGACCCATTATCCCAGCATGTATGAACGGCTTATTAAATTCTACACATATTCTATTCACTAAGAATCTAGTTTCCCAATTATCTAACCCGTCAAGTACTAAGTCTACCTCAGGTATGAGTCCCTTAAGTAATCCTTCATCAGCTCTAGCTTTAATACCCTCAATACTTACTTCAGGGTTTAAACGTCTTAACTTATCTATAGCTGAGATAACCTTCGGCTTACCTATATCCTCAGTCCAGTGAAGGATCTGTCTATTTAAGTTACTTAACTCAACATCTTCTGAATCAATTAATATTATCTTACCAACACCAGCAGCTGTTAAGTATAGTGCTATAGGGGAGCCTAAACCCCCAACACCTACAACTAATACCTTAGACTTCTTCAGCTTAAGCTGACCCTCAATACCGAACAACATTATCTGCCTATCATAACGTTTAAGTTCTAAATCACTTAACACCTCCATACATAATCCTACCTAAACAACTTACATAGAGATTTAAACTTAATGTAAGGACTATTACAGTTTTAATTACTACTTAAGTAAGTTGTGATTTCTATGTTAGTATATGAATCCTTAATGAACTTAATTACCTGATAGAGGGTTTATCTAGAATAGGAAATACTATGAGCCTCTATCTGCTTAGGAGTGATTATCCCCTTACCTCTAAGCCTTTATAGGTTAGCCCTCTACGTCTTAAGTAGAGTATTACTGTTGGTAGTAACGTGAATATTATTAAGTATCTAAATGTTGTTAAGTAATCATTAGTTATAGTTATTAAGTATCCTGTGATTAGCGGTCCTACTAACATACCTAAATCCCAGGCAGTAGCGTAAATACCTGATAGGACTGTACGTAACTCTGTCTTAGAGTTCATAAAGACTAAAGTCTGTACGCAGGGTATGAATAAACCATCACCAAAACCTATTAGTAGTACTGGGATGAATACCTCTGGAGGTAGTGGTTTAAAACTAAGTATTAGTAACCCGTTTAAATCCATACTTAAGCCTAAGAACGTTAACACCAATATATTCTTATCCGTGAATAAATTCATAAACAACCTACTAAATAATCCTGCAAAACCGTATGCTGAACTAATCAGTCCTGCCTCATAATCTGAGTAACTCATTAACTTAAGATATGATGATAAGAAAGGTATTACTGATGCTAGGATTATTGTTTGAAGTGCTGTTACTATAAATAATAATATGAAGTTCCTATAACATACTATATTGACTAAACCTTTAACTAGTTCTGAGAATGATTTAGAGTTAAGTCTATACTCATTAAGTCTTATCAACGGTATTGCTGAGAAAGCCATTAACGATGATATTAGGAATAAGGATTTATAACCCATGAACTCAGATATTAGACCACCTAATAACGGCCCTAAAGTATATCCTAAACTAGCCATTAAAGCTCTAGTACCTAAAGTCCTACCTAGGAATCCGTGTTTAGCGAGGTCGACAACGTAAGCTATAGATGGTGGTATGAATGCTGCTAGGGATAACCCCTGAATCAACCTACCTATTAAGACTGTGTTGACGTCTGAGGAAATGTATAGGAGTAAGTAACTAGTACCGAGGATTAACATACCTAACCTCATCATGAAAACTCTTGAGTAGACCTCTGAAACCATACTGAATACAATCCTAGTAATTACTGTAGCTATAGGTGCTGCAGACATAACAACACCTATACATATAGGGTCACCTCCTAAGACCATCACATAACGTGGTATTATCGGGACTATAGACCATATAAGTATGAAGAAATACAACGTGATTAGATATAGCTTAACTACTTCCTTCATCATCAGCGTCTCACATAGACTTTAACCGTAGTTAGAATTTAAGTATTCTACATCTAGTTTAGTTAAAGACTTACATTAAGTGGAGTTGATGGGGTTGTAGTAACGTTTATATATGTTTTCTAGACTTACTCCTCCTTAATTCCTTACCCCTAGATACTAACTTCTTAATCCTTTTCTCTAACTTCTCTAGTGAGTCTCTAACTGCTGAGAGTAAGTCCCAACCAACTCCTTCACTAGTTAGTACACCTTCATCACATACTAACCTAGTCCTAACTCCATATCTCTTCCTACCCCCCTTACTCTCCTCCCTAACGTTAATACTGAAGTTTATCACGTTAGTAATCCTCCTAATATCTGATAAGTACTCATTTACTAGGGTCTCTACCTGAGATTTTACTAACTCATCAACTCTAAGTGTTTGAGGTATTTTAGCCTCAACTAACTCCTCATAAATTAATTGTTTAGCATATGCTTTAAGTACGTCAACACCGCTTACAACACCGACTACCTTACCCCCATCAATTACTGGCATACCTGTTATCCTGTAGTTACTTAATGTCTTAACTACATCCTCAAGTGTTTGATTAGGTAGTACGTATATAGGTGGTGATGACATGAATTCCTTAACAGGTGCTGCTAGGAATTCCTCCTCAAATTGTTCAAAACCCCTCCTACGTGTTAATCTTATGATGTATATCCTCTCAACTATATCAGTCATACTTATAACTCCTTCAATACTTCCTAAACGGTTAATTACTGGGAGTCTCGATACACCGTTTCTTAACATTAACCACCTAGCCCTAGCTATAGACTCACTACCCTCAATAGTAATTGCTGGTGATGTCATCACATCCTTAACGTATAAATTAGGTAGTAACCTGTTAATTAGTAGGAAGTTCATTAAATCCTCCCTACTTAAGTAACCTACTAAACGATTACCATCATCAACTACTGGTGATGCCTTAGCCTTCCATAAAACAAACTTAGCTATAGCATCATCTAAACTACTCATAAAGTTAATACTGTAGGGGGGTTCCATAACACTCTTAACCTTAGTCATCCTACCAGCACTACTCATTAATATCCCCTTATAACTCAACACACCAATAAGTCTCTCACCACTTACTACAGGTACTACCTTAATCTTCAAGTCCTTCATCTTAGTAAGTACCTCCCCTATAGTATCATCTTGACTTACAACTAATGGAGGTTCTCTAATTATGTCATGAACTCGCGTACTCGAACCTAAACTCAGAATAAACCACCTATAATATATACTCCCAACATGTAATAAACATTACCATATACGCTTATATTGACCTCATAATAACATTATCATGGTATTAAGACACCATACTATTAGGGTGGATTAAATGCTCACTAATACCTCTTTAGATACTCATCACATAGTAGTTGTTTTAGGGGATGGGGGTTCTATAGATAAGTTAGTGAGTTTAACTAATGAGTTCATCATTAAGAGAGGTGTTAGGAGGTTATTTATCCATGTGATTTCCAAGGATGGTAGGCCTAAATACTTTGAAAGATTTAGACATGTGCTACAATCCCTACTACATTGTTCACTAATTATTAAGTATGAGGGTTCCACTACTGACGACTTCATAAAATTAATTAAGTCTACTCATGATTTAAGTAATTTGGTGGTGGTTTTAGTAGGTGAATCCCCTACAGGTCTTAAGGGTTTTCTTAAAGAGTTAGGTATTAACTACATCTCTGTTTAAGTGGTGTAGTTAATGACTGAGTATGAAGTTATAATAACCTCTGATAGGACTATGATGAGTAACCACCACGGTAAGGAGTTCTTAGGTTTCTTAGCTACTGGCCCAGCTATAAATATGCCTGAGAAGGTTTGGATGTGGTTGGCAGCTCCTAAGTTAGGAGTTGATGAGTTTGGGAGGCCTAAGGAAGCACCTTACGGTTTAAGGAAGGTTGAAGCTAAGTTAGTTGATGAGGGGTTTAAAGCAGCAATTATAGACCCTGACTACATACATAAGTATTTAAAGAGTATGAAGGTGCTTATGGTAGGTCATCACGATTTCTTCGCTTACGGACCTCCAAGTATTGGTTGGTGGGTTATAACTGGTAAGGAACCTGTGAATAGGTTAAGTCTTATGAGGTTTATGAGGAGTGAAGTTGTTAGGAAGGTTAAGGAGAGGGGGGTTAAGATCATTGTTGGTGGGCCTGGTGCTTGGCAATGGCTTTGGGAGTTAGATTTCTGGAGGGAGTGTGGTGTTGATTTAGTTATTGAGGGTGAGGTTGAGAGGGTTATAGGTGATGTTGTTAGGAAGGCTTTAAACGGTGAGGAATTACCTGACTACATGTATGTAGGTCCTTCAGATACCCCATCAGTGGGTGAGATACCTGTTATTAAGGGTGGTAGTGTTAACGGTTTAGTAGAGATTATGAGGGGCTGTCCTAGAGGATGTAAGTTCTGTTCAGTTACTTTAAGACCTCTTAGATTCATACCGTTAGATAAGATCTGTGAGGAGATTAAAGTTAATTTAAGAGCTGGTGTTAGGAGTGTAATACTACATAGTGAGGATGTACTACTCTACGGTGCTGACGGTATTAGACCTAAGCCAGACCCTCTGATTAAGTTACATAGTGTTGTGAGGAGCTTAGTTAAGGACGGTAATATTGCTTGGTCCCACGTAAGTTTATCAGCTTTAAAATATGCTGAGGAGGAGTATAAGTTAGTATCGAATATAGTTAATAACTACATAAGAGTTAATAAGCAGGTATTCATAGGTGTTGAAGTAGGTATTGAGACAGGATCGTCTAGACTTGCTAAGATTATAATGCCTGCTAAAGCAGCACCATACCCTGTAGAGATTTGGCCTGATGTTGTAGAGGATGCCTTCAGGATCATGCATGAGAACTACATAATACCTGCAGCTACGTTAATACTAGGACTACCTGGTGAGGAATCTGATGATGTTGTTAAGACTGCTGAGTTACTAGATCGTTTAAGACCTTATAGAAGTATAATAGTGCCTATGTTCTTCGTACCACTCGGAACTTTAAAATATAAGGATTGGTTCAGAAAACATAATATAGGGAGGGAACATATAGATGTTATGTTAAAGACCTTCTACCATACAGTTTACTGGGCTGAGGAAATCCTAGAGAAGTTCTACCTGAGAGAACCTTACTTAGTACCCGTTAAATTAGGTCTTAAACTGTTCATACAGTATGTTAAATGGCGTATGAGTAAGTTAAAACCTGAGATAGAAGCTATAATCAGAGCTTAATAAATCACTATACTTATTAAGTTGTAGCTCGAGTACTTACTGGCGGTATCATCTTATGCAGTATTTAGATGTGAGTGAATTTGATAGGTGGTTAAGGAGTGCTTTAAGGACTCTTGAATCTGCTAAGAGGGATTTAGAATTTGGAGATTATAATTGGACATGTTTTAAAGCTCATCAAACAGTTGAAAAAGCTTTAAAAGCTATTTTATGGGGTGTTGGTAAGCCTAGGGTAGGTCATTCACTAATACATCTACTTAACCATCTTACTGAAGTTATTGGTGTAAATCCTCCAGATGATGTAGTTCACGCATGTATAACCTTAAGTAAGTTCTACACACCTACTAGATACCCTGACGTATGGAGTGAGGGTATACCTGAGGAATACTATAGTAGAAAGGATGCTGAGGAAGCTATAAGATTTGCTATGAGGGTTATTGAGTGGGTTAGGGAGTTATGGCAAGAATTATTGAGGAGAGGTTAAGAGCTAGAGAGGGAGCTATTCAAGAGGCTAGAGAATTCAGCGACTGCGTCTCTGAGATTTTAGAGGAAATTACAGCAATACTATATGGGAGTTATGCTAGGGGGGACTTTAACGAGTGGAGTGATATAGACGTACTTATAATAGCTAAGGAACTACCTCAAAACCCGCTTGAGAGGCTCGACCTAATTGATACATGTATTAAGAGGTACCCACGGGTAGAACCAATACTCATAACAGTAAGTGAATTTATTAGGATGAGGCATAAGAACCTTGCTATCTTAGAAGCCTTAGAAAAAGGTATTAAACTAATAGATAGGTTAAATATAGGTTAAGGTCGTAAAACACGATCTATATACTTTATGGTTGAATATCTATGGATAGAAGCTTCAACTCCTACTAAGTTAAGAATAGTTAATAATCTCGTATGTTCTTAATTTCTAGGGTGTTAAGACTGAAGAAGAACTTATTAACTGTAGTATCCTCCTTACTACTTATAATCTTAGTAGCTTCGTCAATAAGTGTTTATGGAGGAGGTAGTTTTCTTCTGTATATCTACGGTAGTGAGGGCTGCCCTCACTGTAAAGCTTTAAAAAATTACTTTACCTCTTGGTATGGTTCTTCAAATACTTACTTCTGTAGTTTAGATACTAATGCCTCATGTGTTGAGAGATTCTTAACTTTCTATCATAGCTTAAATATGAGTGCTTCAATACCTCTAACATTTGTAGTTGTTAATGGGTCTGTAAGAGCTGTTGTTATAGGTGGGGTTAGTAATAGGTCTTTCTGGGATTCACTCCTAAGTCTTAAGGAATCCAATGCCATACCACTCTATATAGGTGATAACTTATTAGGTTACTTAATGATTGAGGATGTAAGTAGTTTTACTAAGGTTATGGTTCCGGAGTACTTCACCATCATCGGTAATGTTTCAGTTAGTAATGGTGTGTTAGTACCTACATTACCTATTACTTACGCGTTAACACTCTTAATACCGTTAGCTTTAAGTGATGCTGTTAATCCATGTGTGTTGTTCATATACACATTACTCTTAATAGCTACTTCAATAGCTTCTAGCCGTAGAAGGAATGTTGTAGTCGTAGGTACTTCATTCGTAGCTGCTGTCTTCATAGGTTACTATGTGTTGGGGTTAGGTCTGATAACTATTGTTAGGGGTTTACCTAAGGAGTTATTAAGTTTAGTAGCTATTGGTTTTGGGTTATGGGTTTCTATCTCAGGTGTTATGGGTAAGTCTAGAGTTTTAGGTAAGGAGAATGTGTTGAACCTCATTAGTAAGGCTTCAACATCAGCACTACTTACTTTTGCTTTAGGACTACTACTTACATTCACGTTACTACCATGTTCTGCAGGGCCCTACGTAGTGTTTGTAGGTATTGCTTCTAAGTATTCAACTCCGATACCCTACCTCCTCCTAATACTCTACAATGTATTATTCATATCACCACTAATAGCTATACTTACAGTCATAATAACTACTATGAGGTATAAGTCAGTTCAAGAATTCCTACTAAGGAATAACAATATACTATCGTTAATTGCTGGACTACTACTAATAGCTGTAGGTGTGTGGTTACTAGTAACTATGTAGGGAGTTAATCCTTAAGGACATAATAGATTAAATAGTTTACTAGTTAATCAACTAATTAACTACCTAATAAATCATAACTCATTACACAGCCTAAGACACTCTAAGATAGGTAATCAAGTAATACCGTTATATCAGTCCTAAATGAATCCTACAGCATATGATCTAGGTAAAAGTAGTAAGTACTGATTTAATTAGGAATCCTAATACCACTAAATAAACTACCTAACGACGTACTAATACATAAACTAATACACTAACCACTAGTAAATAACTCCATAAACAACTACTTAAACCTCATAAACCACCATAAACTAAATAAGTTCATTAAAACTCCATAAACTCATATAAACTCAATACCCACCTAAGTGGGACTTAATAATCATCAAATAACCATATAACTTGATGGTAAAGTTAAGTAACACTTAACTACACCTAAATCCAATTAACCAAACCTAAGAAACACCATAAACATCATAAACTGATGACACACCATAAAATTAAGATCCTAAAACATAACTTAAAACACTAACTAATATTAACAGTTGGGTACGGATCCTTAAGGTATACTCATGTTAGAGATATACTGAGGTACTAATTTAAATTATTCCAACATTAAACCTTAGCAACCTATACTAACGTTTTACCTACTAATCCTCCTCTCTAACTCATTAGCTAGTTTTCTCAATTTCTCTAAGTCTGAACAAACTGTTATCATATTTATATCCTCCCTACACTCGTTATAGTATAATCTACTGCAACAATCACTAAGTTTTTCTACATATTCCTTAAATGCCTCCTTATGAAACTTAATTATATTATCAACGAGTTCTACAGCTTTTTGCACTCTTTTTTGATATAGCTTGTTCAGTAAGTAGTAAACAAATACTAAGAAAAATATCCATGCTATTAATATTGTGAAGAACACTCCAATAGCGATATGAGCATCAACCCCCTCAGGAAGGATAGCTCTATATGTTCCGACAGTTCCAATAATTGCTACGATAAGACTGATGGCTGTGAGAAACGCTGTGATGATTTGCTGTACTGTATTACCTCCAATGTTTTCAATAGATGTTAAGTGCCTGAAGACTTCATTTCTAACACTATTACAGTACTGTTTTAGGTTTTCACATTGGTTCGTCATTACTTATACCTTAACATTCTGAGTATGTGGTAATTTAATATTGGTGTTCTTAGTTGCGTATGGTCTTAATCCTATGTGGTTTTAATGATGGATTTAATTATGTTGTGGTTAGTGTTTGTTTTGCTTAATTATTGGTTTAGTCCAGTTTCCGTATTTTATCCATGCTAGTGTTGCTGTACCGCTTACTATGTTGCTGAGTGCCATGGTGAGCCAGATTCCGTAGGATTTTAAGTCTATGTGGTAGGCTAGTATGTAGCCGAGTCCTATACGGATTACCCATAACCTGATAATTCCTATTAGTGTAGGTGTTAGTGTATGTCCTGACCCTCTACCTACAGACATACCTATGAAGAATATTGCGAAGAAGGGTAGTGTGAATATAAATGTTTCTAGGAATGTTAATGCTTCATTAATTATTAATGTGTCTGAGGTGAAGATTGTGATGAGGGGTTTTCTAAGTATGTATACTATGATGGAGCCGATAGTAGTTAAAGTAGTTAGTGTGAGTGATGCTTTATATGCTATCAACCTACAACGACTTGAGTTACCTGCCCCTAAGTTCTGACCGATCATTATAGCTGTAGGCATCGTAAGACCCCATATAGTAGCGTCAGCTACCTCCATAACTATAAACCCTATAGCGAATGCAGCTGCTACGATAACACCGAAGGAGTTGACTAAGGCGTTCTGAAGCATGAATGCTAAGCTATTAGATAAGTTGAGTATGAGTATCGGCCCACCTACGACTAAGTTGTTAATAACCCACTCACTATTAACATCTTTTGTTAAAGTAACTCTTAAGTCAGGGAATTCACGTTTAGTTAAGGTAATCAACACGAACACACCGATAAGTCTTGCGAATACTGTAGCTATGGCTGCCCCAACAACACCCATCCTAGGGAAGGGTGATATCCCAAGTATTAATAATGGGTCTAGAACTATGTTGATCAGTGCTGATATACCGTTAACTATAGCTGGGGTTTTAATATCTCCTACAGATTGAAGTATTGTTGAGTAAGTTATTACGAATCCTGATAAGATTAAGTCTAAAGTGATTATACCTGAGTAGTTCATCACATCATCGAATATCTCAGTCGGAGGTATCACAACATATTTGAACACGTAGTACCTTAGGGTTAGGAAGGTAAGACCTGACCCAAAACTAAGTAAGACAGCTACTGTAAGGAATTTAGATGCTGTACTACTTGCCTCATCATATCTCCTAGCACCTACGTACTGTGAAAGTAAAGCCATGTTTGCTGTAGATAGAGCAAATAAGAAAGTGTTGAAGAACATTATTAGAGGCAATACCTGTCTAGGTACAGCCATAGACACATCACTATACTTACTCAACCAGAACGCATCAGCTATGTTGTAGGATACATTAACTAATTGTACAATCATTAACGGTAACCCTAACTTAAGTAGAGTCCTAACTATAGGGCCGTTAACTATGACATCCCTATACCTATCAACAGTAGTTACAGACCTACTAGTCAGTATTTACACCTGAACGTAAATCAGTAATTACTAAAGTATTTATAAGTATTAAGTATTAGGTGTTCTGAATCATCTAAGTAACTCGTAATTAATTAGTTGTTGAGGTGAGCAGTAAGTTAGGTTATGTACTGGTTTATCCATAATTACTGATTAAGTAGTTTATAACGGTAATACTGTAGTATGAGTCAGTAATACATTCAGGTAGTGATTACCTAGATCAGATCTCTGAGGGTTTATTAGGTTAGGATTCCTAAGTTTATGTACTGATTAACTACTTAACTCATTAAGTAGGACTCCTACACCTACGTAGTACTTCAAGTACGTAGTACTACTTAACTACGTGTTTATTAAGTTAGTCGTAACTGATTTACTAGTGTTCATGTTGAGTAGTAAACACGTGATAGACCTCCCTAAGAAGGTAGTCGTTGGGAGTGGTGTTGTTAGTGATATACCGGGTATTGTTAAGGAGTTACGTCTAGGTAGTAAAGCATTACTTGTGTCAGGACCTAATGTTAAGGGCGTTATTGGTGAGGGGGTAGCTAACCTACTATCTAGTAATGATGTTGATGTTGAAGTCACCGTAGTTCGTGGGGCAACTTCAGATGTTGTTGAGGATTTACTGGGTAGGTTCGGTAGTAGGAGGTTTGACTTCGTCGTAGGTGTTGGTGGTGGTAAGGTAATTGATGTTAGTAAGTATGTCGCTGCAAGACTGGATATACCCTTCATCAGCGTACCTACAGCAGCCTCACATGACGGTATAGCATCTCCATTCTCATCAATACGTGGTTTAGGTAGTGTAGTCTCAATCAAGACTAGAACACCTATAGCTATAGTCGCTGATGTAGACGTGATTAGTAGAGCACCTAAGAGGTTATTACTTGCTGGTGCTGGTGACTTAGTAGGTAAGTTTACAGCAGTACTTGATTGGGTCTTAGCTCATAGACTTAAGGGTGAGTACTACGGTAGTTACTCAGCATCACTAGCCCTACTATCAGCTAAACACGTCATAAACTACAGTGAGTTGATAAGGGGTAGTACCTTAGAAGGTGTTAGGATAGTTGTTGAGGGCTTAATAAGTAGTTCAGTAGCTATGTGTATAGCCGGTAGTACTAGACCTGCGAGTGGTTCTGAACACTTATTCAGCCACGCATTAGATATAGTTGCTAACTACCCAGCACTCCACGGCGAGCAAGTAGCTCTAGGTACTATAATGATGGCATACCTACACGGTAGGAATTGGAGGAGGTTGAGGAGGACTGTAAGTATGTTAGGACTACCTACAACTGCTAAGGAGTTAGGGATACCTGATGTTAAGGTTGTGGAGGCTTTAACAATAGCTCATAAGATAAGGCCTGAGAGGTATACAATACTTGGTGAGTCAGGTCTTACGTGGGAAGCTGCTGAGAGGTTAGCTAGGATTACTGAGGTGATAAGTTAGTGGGTAATATAGTAACTCTAATAAGCTACTTAACAGCTAAGGAAGGCTTTAAATTCGTTTTTACAGGCCCAGCACCAGAATGTATTAAATGTAGGTTTAACTACGTATGTAACGGTAAGCTTAAGGTAGGTCAGATCTACGAGGTAGTTAAGGTCTACGGGATAAGGAATAAATGCCCTATCAACGAGTTTGTAGAGACTGTAGAGGTTAGAGAAGCTAGTATTGAAGTAGCAGTAAATCGTAAAGTAGCTGTTAACGACATGATAATAAGTTATAATAGGATGAAGTGTGATTTAAGTAGATGTAGTAATTACTCTAGATGTGTTCCTCAACTAATAGTAAGACCTGTTAAGCTAAAGATATTGAAGGTCTTAGGTAATGTTGACTGTCCTAAGAAGTTAGAGTTAAGTAATGCGTTAGTTAAGATTGTTGAGGTGTTATAACCTCACCGTCTTACCTGCTGTAGTTTCTCAGGAGTTATTAAAACAGTATTTATCTGGACTATCTCCTCACTAATTGTGTTACCCCTAACATACTTCCTCCTCCTCTCACCATCTTCTCTAGGGTGGAAGCCGGGAGGTGATGAGAGGAGTAAGACCCTCTTAGCAGGACCTGGTAGTGTTGGTATCATAGGGAACCCAGTATTATCACTACCACCAGTTATACGTAGTAACCTACCTGGGATACCTACTACTGAAGCATCTACTACATCACCTACCTTCAACCCGATGAACTTCCTAGCCTTATCACCATCAACAACTACTTGAAAAGCCTTAGCCCTGAATAACTCACCTACAACCTCATTAACACCTAACTTCTCAGTGAGTAGGTCTTTAGGTACGTAGATAGTGTTAGCTGGGACTTCATTAGATACTCTAACCCTGAAGGTAAACTTAACCTTCTCATTCTTAGCCTTATCCTTCCAAACTCTTAAAGTAACTACCCCGTATGGGGTATTAACCAACTTTAGAGTTTCCTGATTAATTAGAGCTGTAGGTAGTACCTTACCACTCTTCATATCCTGTGAGTAGCTGAGGTTTTCAGACCCAACTACCTTAACCTTAATAAACTTACCATCACTTACCTCAGGATCTGAGACTACTATCTTGAACTCTACCACGACACCACCTTAAAGACTAAACCTACTTAAAATATAAAACTTTTAAGTATTACTACACCTTTAAATACTTCTTAAATACCTACGTAGAAGTCTAACTATTAACGATACAGTTAACGATGAAGTAATAGATGTAGTGATGATTATACTGTAGATATCACCCCGTATTAACCCGTAATTAAGAGCTAGTACAGCTGCTACAGACTCTAAACTACCCCTAGCATTCATGAGTATACCGTATACTAAACCCTTAAAAGACTCACCCCACACAACATACGGTAGTGAACAACCTATAAACTTACCTAGGAATGCTGAAGTAAGTATTACTACGAATGAGTAACTAACTACGTAGTTTAAGTTCATATTAATCCCTACATATAGGAAGAATATCGGTATTAGAATCATATCTAAAACCTCACTAAGGTAACTTACTAAGTCGTTAAGTCTTACGATATTAACTAACATAGGGTCTCTACTAAATCTTAGAATACCTAATGAAATACCTGTGAAGTACGCTGTGAAGGCTAAGTCAACACCTAATAAATACGCAGTTAACGTAGTTGAGAATAACATTAACATAGCTATATTAATTATAACCCTAGGGCTTAACAACTTACTACTTAATAACTTACTAATTACGTACCCTAAAGAAATTATAACTAAAGCAAAAACTACATGCTTTATTAAGTATGGTATTACAGGTACACCACCTTTAAGTAAACCTAACGTAGCTACTAGGAACAACACTAGTAGGTCGTCAATAAAACTTGAAGTTATTAGTACTTCCCTAAATAACTCATTACTTAACTCTCTAGAACTAATTACTAGGAGTATCACCTCAGTAGCTGTATTAGATAATGCAATACCAGCTATTAATGATGTGGTTAAGTCGTTAGTGATTAGATACGTAGTTAGTCCTACTAAAGCTATAGTCGTTAATACCCCTGAAGAACTCATTACTAGTGATTTCTTAGCTACTGACCTACTAATCCTTAAATCTACGTTTAGACCTACGTAGAAGAATAGAGTTATTAGTGATAGGGTTAAGAGTGTGGTGTCTATATCGTTAAGTACACCTAATACTGACTTACTCAGTATGTAACCGCTGATGATGTAAGCTACTATCGATGCTATACCTACGTTCTCGAGGAGTACTGTTAATATTCTGGAGAGGAGGAGGGCTATGAGTAGGTCAAGTAAGCTCATGTTTAAGTATTAATCCTAACTACTGTTTTGATGAAGCTACTACCTGATCTATACTATGTATTATACCTCCTAACCTCTCAATAGTTTCCTTAACGACTTCGTAGTCTATGGAATTACCCTCAATAGTTATAGTTAGAGTTACTGTCTCAACATCAATCTCATTAACAGTAACTACTACCTGATCCACACCTTCAAGACCTGATAGAGTCTGAGCTAACTCAACTATTGAAGACCCTTTAAGTGGTTTCAACACATCCAGAACTAACTTCTTTAAAGCCATCCCAACATCTACTTAATCCTAACTCTATTTACCTTCTTACTACTCCAGGAGTACCTCCTAATCTTAGAACTCCTACCGAAGCCGCAGGCTGCACAGTACCCCTTAGCTACGTTATATGCATGCCTACCACATCTACGACACCTGATATGTGTCTTACCCTTACTCCTCTTACCCATTGATGGTGTTCCCTTCATAGCATCACCCAGTTGCTGGTGATATCAGTAGTACGTTCTCCCCCCTAATAACTACAGTCCCTAACCTCCTACTACTCTCAGAGGTTATCTCCTCAGCATCCTCAATAACTAGGTTTAAGTGTTGGTCGAAGCTCCTTAACTTACCTCTTAACTCTTTACCCCCTCTTAACTTAACCAACACTATACTACCTACAGATTCTTGAAGTAATTTCTGAGCAGTATCACTCATGTAGACACCAGTACCTCTAACTACTCACTTAAGTAGTTAAAAATCTAACTTATAAAATTAGTTAATGGTGGGCGTCTGCAGATAGTACCTCTAAGGAAGAAGGAGGTTAAACAGTTAAAACAGACTCTAACTACGTTATACCCTAAAGCATCTCAACTAATATCTGATTGCGAGGAAATACTACTGATTAAGGAAGGTAATGAAGAAGTATTAGTAATAGATGGGACCCCAGCTTTTAAACTCCATGAAGGTACGTACATACCCACCCTAGTCCTAATTAAGTTAAGAGTAAGAGACCTACTACCTAAGGTAGTAGTTGACGAAGGTGCTGTAAAACACATAATAAATGGGGCTGACGTCATGATACCTGGGATAGTTGAATTTGAAGAATTCAGTAAGGATGGATTAGTAAGTATTTGGGAACCAAAGAAAGAAACACCAATAGCTATAGGAAAAGCACTCATAGACTCTAAAATAATGAAGGAGTTAAAGAAGGGGAAGGCTATAAAGAACATACACTACGTAGGAGATAAGGTATGGAATCTAACGTTAAAAATAATTACAAAAACGTAAAACTTAAAATAAGTAAATAAATAAGAACATTAAGGTGGGCCGGTAGCTCAGCCTGGAAGAGCGCTCGGTTGGCATCCGAGAGGTCCCGGGTTCAAATCCCGGCCGGTCCACCACAGAAGGGCTTCCCCTTCAGACTTCAGAAATTACTCAAACTTAAATCCTTAGCTTTACTGTATTAATTTACGATGAATGAAGGTGTTGTAGAGGTATGCATATGCTTAAGTGTTACATGGAAGACCTACCCTAATTAGAATTTAAGGGAATTATTTAACCTTAATTAAATAGAGTTTATTGAGGTAGTAAAACTCGATAAGAAAGCTATTGTAAGAGATTAAAGAAGGGTTATACGATTATTACTTCTTAATCAGCTCACTTAACTTCTGAATTAATTCATTTAGTGTTAGGTCTTTATAGAACGTATCTATGTCTATTAATGCTAGTTTTGGTTTATCCCCTGCTTTCTCTTTCCAGTAGTTTAGCCAGTCTTGAAGTAATTGTGTGAGGTCTGAGTAACCCTTAACTATAGTTACTATTTTATTATCTTTCATCCACTCATATGTGAAGAAGCTGTGTTGAAATCCTAATTTCTTTGTGTCTGGGTGTATATCGATTGGTGATAACCACCATACCCACTCCCTACCCACACGATCTTTAATTGTGAGTCTTATCATTAATTTATAATTATTTAACCAATTCCCTGCAGGGTCTATAATATACCAATACCTATTAATGTAGGTGATTACAGCTACATGACCAGTCTTGTCATCATACCACTCCACCAGGTATGTATGGTTT
>Ga0071330_1059852_pt1 | contig 61992 bp, 51 predicted proteins | sample GBScel77sediment_FD_63802 | JGI IMG/M metagenome (GOLD analysis project Ga0071330, IMG submission 63802) | Hot spring sediment microbial communities from Great Boiling Spring, Nevada - Cellulolytic enrichment Sediment 77C v2 (version 2) | ecosystem: Environmental > Aquatic > Thermal springs >...
CCCGAAGGGGCCCCGCACAGAGTTTACTTTGATTTTAGATTTTACTCTTATTTTAACAAAATCACTTTGGATTTTTTATTGAAATTCCTACCTTCAATTTGGACCAAGTAAAGGCCAGTGGGAAGTCCCGAGAGATTCACCTTGACCATCCCATTTACAGGAGTATGTGTTTCTCCCTTCACTAAAGCACCCTTCGCATCGTAAACCGATACTCTGACCTCTCCTGCTGTTTTGCCAGTGAAGAGCTCAAGAGTGTTTCTTGCAATCGCTGGAATCGTAATACTGTGCTTCCCTGCCTCTTCTCCGGCATTTACTACTGTGCTCCAATATTTTGTGTATGCCTCATCAACATAACTTAGTAGATCTGTATAAGTGCTTGCACCTGCTACCACAAATGCTACCTTTACTGAATCGTAAGGCGCGATGTCAAATGGCCCTGCCGATACCACAGTAGACCAGTCGTAGTTCCTGTTGGTTGAGGTTGTTCTATATGTACCGTTCAGGAATTTAATTTGAATACTATCTGGAAGCCCATTGTATGGATATACATAAACGTCATGGTCGATTACGGAGTAGTTCGCGATTAACGAGGTTTGTTGTCTTGATGGATTTAATATGGCAGTTCCCATATAGGTTGATGAATAATAAAGGTATGCCATGTTCCTCGTAGCATCAGTGCCTCCTGCATTGGAAGATGCGTTGATAATGTCCCAGTCGGTAAATAGACCGGCATAAAGGCCATAAATTGGATTTGGTGATGAGTTATACAGTGTGTATTCGAGAATAACGTAGTTCGGTCCAACGCCATCGTTAAAGGTATAACCCCTCTGATAAACCCACAAGCCCTTAGATTCTTCACCACCTGCATCGGTGAAGATTGCCTTTGTGTAATCGTAATAAGGTGGGTAAGGGCTGTATCTGAAAACGCGACCGTCGGGATCTGTGGTAGTTACCCAATCATCATCGTCACCAGAACTTGACTCAAAGTAACGGTCAATTACGTAAGGGAGCTGTGTCCCAACGGCGAAGGAACCATAGTATAGGTGTGATGCAGAAGATGAAGGATATCTGCATCCAGAGCCCTGAGATTGTGATGAACTCATATAGCCGAGGGCACCATATTTTGTCACTGTCAATACGATGTTACCAGGAGAATGGTCCGTGTAATCTACTCCTGGAATACCGACAGTTAATGAAAAACTGTAATTCCAGGAATAACCGCCGTCACAGGTAATATTAAGGTTGAAGTTAACATTGCTACCATTTGGAGTATCAGGATTTGAAGTTATGACGAAGGGATCACTTCCGTTGTCAACTGTCGCACCGGAGGCGATATTTCCAAAGGATGTTGTTCCATCGCTGATAGATGCATAAGGGGAGTCAGTGGAGAGGACTCCCTGTACATTGGTGGCATCTGCACCATTGTTCTTTATTGTAACGGTAATCTGGATTGTTTCTCCTGGATCCCAAACTGAGTTTCCATTCTCGTCAGTGTATGAATAGTTTAAAAGAACTATGGAAGGTTCCGAAGGGGATGGAGTATTCAATAACGATTGATAAACATCCAGTACCCCCCACCCATAGTTGTTGTTTGGATAAGGAGCACCTTGTGAAGGTTGTCTGGCGTAGTCCAAAAGGAGGGAATACACAGTGTTAAAGTCGAGGTTAGGGTTCTTTTGGAGTAAAATTGCGATGGCACCTGCCACATGGGGTGTGGCCATTGAAGTTCCATCCCAGGATTGGTATGACCCACCAGGAACTGATGAGGGTACGCTTACTCCGGGTGCCGAAATATTTGGCTTAATGAAGTTCCAATCGCTGCGCGGCCAATAAGAAGTGTTGTTCCAGGGAGACTGATTTGGAGCTGGACCTCTACAGGAAAAATTTGCTATGTTGTCGTTGTTGTCCGTAGCTCCAACAGCTATTACATTAGGAAATGACCCAGGCGTATTTATTGTTCCAGTATTTGGACCATTATTGCCTGCGGCAAAAACAGGAATAATTCCCGCATTCCTCCAATTGACCACATCATCCCAATATTCCGTATTTGTAATGTCTGTTGACCCCCAGGAATTCGATACAACTCTAATATCTACTCCTTGAGATTTCCATTCCAATATTTTTTGAAAGCCATTGTGAATCCATGTAGCGTAAGCACTCCCTTGGGAGTTGAATATTTTACACGATACGAATCTTGCCCCAGGAGCCACTCCTATATCGTTTGCAAAGGGTCCAGGGCCATCCCCGCCTAAGATTGTTCCGGTACAATGAGTTCCATGTCCATGATCGTCGTAAGGTTGAGATTGACCATTTACAGCATCGAACCAATATCCGAAGAATTTTCCAGAAAGGGCAGGGTGATCGGGATCAACACCGGTGTCCATAATTCCAACTACTATGCCACTTCCGTCGTATCCGGCTTGCCAGCAGGAATCAGCTTTGACGTTGGTAATGTTCCAAGTAGGAGCTTTTATTTCGACATCTTCTTCAATGGGAGTTACCCGATCAAGAGTGACTATAAAATTATCTATGAGGTATTCTACTTCGTTCCTTTGGGCGATCCATTCGATAACGTCCTTCGTCGCCTCAATATAGAACCCGTTGAAGATCCAGTACGGCTGTAAAGTTTTTATTTTGTCTTTGTAGGTTTGTTCAAGAGTGTTGAGAATATCTCTTTGAGAGCTACTTACAAAAGATTTCAGTTCTTCGACATACTGGGCTGGTGTTAATCCCTTCATAGCTTCATAGTCGGGTTTTGCCTTGAGGTGGACAATAGCCTCAATGTTCTCGTTGGGGGAGGCTTTTGCCAGTTTTTCCTCAAGGGCTGGATAAATATAGGCTTTTGAGGTTAGTAGTGTTAGTAACAAAAACTTCAGCACTTTAAACCTCCTTTTTTTAAATTTTACAACCAATTCAATATTTTTCCAAAATAATACATTGCCAATCCTGAGAATAGAGCTCCGCTTAAATTGTCATCTAACTTCCAGGGTAATACCTCAGAAATGGCACCAGAGAAAGCCCCTATGATGGCAAGTAGAAAAGGAAAGTTTGCCAATTTAGAGTAAACATATCCTGCAATTATGCCAAAAGAAATATAACCTAAGAAACCTTCTAAGGTTTTTTCAAAAAGCTTTTTTCGTCCATATTCGAGCCCCATGAGTTTGGCAAACATATCTCCGAAAACGGGGAAAAGGATGGAACAGCAGGAGGTTTCTCTCGGAAATAGCAGAAAGCTTAAAAAGGAAGCCACTGTAAAATGTGTCATACTGGAAAAGGTCTTCTCTTCCTTGGTTTTGAAAGCAAAGCTGAGCGTTTTCATTATTGCTTGATTTATCCCCGCTTTAGAAAGTCTTATTAAATCGAAGGCTAAGAACGTGAGTGCAACAGCACCCGCCAGTTTGAGAATGAAACTCCTGGAAGTTTGGTAGTAAATTATAATGAATAGTAGGGCAAAGGGCCTTGCTGCGAATCTTGACCATTTGATAGTTACCCTCGTTCTTTCGCTTAATTTGTAGCCACTTTTAATTCGGTTTCGGAGGCTCACAGCAAAGGTGTGAGCGGTAAAGATGAGTATAGTTACCCATTCAAGGGTTGAGGAATGAATTGCTACTAATAAAAAGGCTATCGGTAGAATGTATAAACCCAGTATCCTTGAAAGCCCGATAATGTAAATTAAACCCAGCACATAAAACAGAAGGAGCAGAAATGCAATAATGAAATCGGACTTCATAAAAAGCGTTCTGAAGAAAAAGAAAAGAAAAATACCCATTGCAGTAGCTTCACCTTGCCCGCCTTTTAACTTTAAGTAGAAGGGAAAAACGTGGCCGAGAACCGCTGTATAAGAAATCAAAAAGTTTATCGGATATCCTATTCCAATTTTATGTGCAATGAATGCGGAAATCAATCCCTTTGAAAGGTCAAAAATCGTGGTGAAAAAGGCGGGAATTGGCCCGAGTATTTTGTAAGCGTTAATAATTCCTGCATTTCTTTCTCCTACTTCCCTTATGTCAATGCCCCTAAGCAGCTTCCCGAGAAAATAGGATGGTGAAAAAGACCCCAAAAGATACCCGCATAACATGCTTAATGTTATTTTTAAGGCCATATTTTTATTATAAGGCCAATAGCATTATAATTAATAACATGGGTTTTGTATCCGGTGTCTTGTGTGGAGGTAAAGGGGAAAGGTTCTGGCCCCTCTCCAGGGACGAAAATCCAAAGCAGTTTTTACAAATCGTTGGTGAGGGAACCCTTATCGAACAAACGGTAAAACGGTTGGAGAAAATTCCTGGAAATAAGGAGGTTTTTCTCATTTCCAATTCAAGGTTTAGAGAAAAGTTGGATTCAATGTTTCCTCGGACTTTTAAGATTCTTGAGCCCATTGGAAGAAACACTGCCCCTGCCTGTGCAGTTGCAAACGAGTATGCAATAAGAAAATATGGTGAAATAATACTGGGTATTTTCCCTTCAGACCATTATATAAGGGAGAACGAAATTTTTATTGAGACTATGGAAGAGGCAAAAACCTTAGCTCAAAACGGATACATCGTGACCATTGGAATGAAACCCACAAGACCCGAAACAGGTTACGGTTATATTGAGAGAGGTGAAAAAATCGGAGTTAAATCATATAAAGCTGTTAAGTTTCACGAAAAGCCCGATAGGGAGACGGCTCAAAGATACATTTCGTCTGGTAAATTTTACTGGAATGCGGGCATGTTTGTGTGGAGGACGGATGTTTTTGATGAAGCAGTCAAGAAGTTTATGCCAGATTTTTACAAGGTTTTAAAGGAATATAACATCCCAGAGGAACTTGACAAAATTTATGAAGAAGCCCCTGAAATTTCAGTGGATTATGCCATAATGGAAAAGACCGACAATATTGCGGTTGTTGAGGGTGAATTCTTCTGGGAAGACCTTGGATCCTTTCCATCACTCTTTAATGTTCTGCACAGTGATGAAAAGGGTAATATTGTCTTGGGTGATGCCGTTGTCTCTGATTGTACGAATTCTCTTTTTATTCAAAGAGGGCCGGTCATTGCAGCCTATGGGCTCTCAGACGTTATAGTGATTTCAACCAATGATATTGTGCTTGTAATTCCAATGAGTGAAGCTCAAAATGTAAAAAAGTTAAGAGCAATTTTTAAGGAAAGGGGTTTGGAAAAACTTTTGTGAACAGGAGGTTTTTTATGAAGAGATTCTTGCCGGTGGTTGCTCTGGCGATACTTTTCGCCGGGTGTAACCTGAAAATAGAGGAGTGGAACAGCAACAAGGTGCTGCCACTCGATGTAAGTGTTCCCGCATTGAATAAAACATATTCAATGGCGGATTTCGTGAGTGATAACCCCAGATATCTTACAATTGGTAATGACACTATTTATTTTGCTGAAGATACCACCATCACCAATACCTACTTAGCTATAGATAGCACTTTTAATGTTACCTTCTCCCATGGTCTGCCCGATATCCTGGATACGGTTAATTCAGTTATATCTTCAAGGATACCACTGATTCAAGTTACCATAAGGCTAAAGGGAGAGGTAATTCAGCCTTTTCATCTGGAATGCATTTCCTCCTACTATAAGGAAGGAGTTTTAGAACGATCGGATACTGTAGATGTTGCCCTTAATAATACAGGCCCTGTTGATACAACCATTATTATTACTTTAACTGATATACCGATCGGTCCTTTTGCATTAAATGCTCGGGGACGTGGTGCGGTGGGTGTGATTCAAGTCGATACCCTTTATGTTGGCTATAAGATGCCTTCTCTCATCGATTTAAGGGGGGATACCCTGGTATTCGATGAAATTGCCATTGAAATAGACTCCACAATTATCGAAGCAGCTCAAAAAGGTTTAATAGATACCTTGCAATTCTCAATGTTTGGAGGCAACAGGCTTCCCGTTGGTTTATCCTTCAATACATGGGTGGTTAATAAGGAAAAAACAGACAGCGCAAGCGTCTTCGAAGTGGATTTCAACCCTGCTCCAGTAAATAATCAGGGATTTGCCATTGCTGAGACCTCATGGAGCATAACGGCAAAACTTCCGAAAAGAGTAATAGATTTTCTAACAAGAGATACAATTTATATTCACCAGTCGGTTATAATACCTCAGATGGCAAGACCCGTGGTTGTGAGATCTGTTGACTATATTAGGTATGGAGGCTACATTAGGATAGTTGGAAATCTTGATTTTGAAAAGCTTTCAGAGTAAAGGAGGATTAAAATGAAAAGGCTTTTTGCTATACTTTTTTTGGTTAACTTAACCTGGGCATATCCTTTAATCTCCTTTAATGGAGAGTGGTATGGTACAACTGGTCATTTTGGGCCTTATTCCGTTTTCCATTCCCCTCAAAACTTGGCGGGAAAATATAATCCATCCTTTGTGCTTATGCTTCCTTATTTGCACACAGGTTTCAACAACAACCTGATTTCTCTCGATTTTTACAACAGACTTGCCCCTATGGATACAATAACTGATGAATTCAAACAGGATATTTTAGAAAAAATAGGTGAAAGTTTTGAAGTGAGCCAGTACTCCAGTGTAATGCCTTTTGGACTTTCCATTGGTCCTATAGGAATTGCAAGCAGAGTTGTGGAAGGGGCAAAGGTAAATGTTCCAAAAGATCTATTCCGTATAGCCCTATATGGTGTACAGGTGAACAATTCCTATGATTTTTCAAACCTTTCGGCTGAGGCAATTTCTTATGTTCAAAACACATTGGGATTTGGAATAAAGGAGAGGATAGGAAATAAGAAGGTTTATTTTGGACTTTCTGGTTCATACATACTTGGTCTTGGGTATGCAAAGATTACCTCAAGAACTGGAAGGGTAGAAGTTAGCGATACCACCATCGTAGTGAAGGATACCGTTGATTTTATGTATTCAGTCCCTGCTTTTGTCTTCAGACTTGATGATTTCGAACCAAAGGATCTAACAAGTTTTGCAGGTTATGGATATTCGGTAACTTTTGGAACTGCTGTGGAATTGACTCCGAGATTTACTCTTGGCTTAACAGCGGAAAATCTTTTGTCAAACATAAGATGGAGTTCTGATTCTTCCTTTACAGGTATAGCTGCAATTAATTCAACGGAGTTCAATCTTTATGATCTCTACTCTGCAGATTCAATCAAAGAAATTTTTACTGATACCCTCGAGAGAAATGCTGGCAGTTTCAACACAAAACTTCCTTTAATCTTGAGACTCTCTGGAAGATATGATTTTTACAGGGCTCCATTTAGGTTCTATTTTGATCTTGAACAGGGATTTAGAAATACAGCTCTCTCCAGCACAAAACCAAGGCTTTCCCTTGCTATGGAATTAAATACGTTTTTGCCAATACTTTTGGGCGCGACCTTCGGTGGGGGCCAGAGACCAAGCTTCTCTTTGGGAACAGGTTTTCAACTTCCCTTTATGTTCATAAATGCGGGTATTTCAAATCAGGGTGGATTTGTGAGCTCTGCAGAGGGTCTCTCTGCAACGGTAACTGCAGGATTAAGAATACCCATTGTTCAAAGATTAAAAGGAACAATAATCGATTCAACAACAGGTACCCCTCTAATTGCTAAGGTGACAGTCGAGGGAGAGGATGGTAAAGTAAAAAGCGTAACCGCTAAAGAAGACGGGACATTCAATGTTAAAGTTCCTTGGGGTTGGACTAAGGTTAGCATCCATGCCGAGAATTATACTTCTAAGGACACTGTGTTCTTTATAGATAAAAAAGAGGAGGTCAAAGCAACTTTCTACCTGAAGCCGCTGGTTGGTGAGTTAGTGGTGACGGTGACTGATTTTGTAACCGGTTTACCGAAGGCTTACGTCCAAGTAATTGTTTTTGATGAAACTGGAAGGGCAGATACCCTTTTGACCGATTCTCTTGGCAAAGTCTCGAAAAAATATTTAGAAGGAGTTTATTCAATTAAAGTCGAAGAGGCCAACTACAAACCCATTTACGAGACCTTTGACATAAAACCATTAGAGGTTACTACAAAGAATTTCACTATTGTTCCAGTAGAAGGAGAAATCATTGGCAGAGTAATTGACGCAAAGACACTCTCTCCCCTTTTGGCAACTGTTGAAATCTACGATTCTACTGGTAATTTAATTGAAACGATGAATACTTCCGAGAAAGGTGAATTCTCTTTAAGGTTAAAAGAAGGCCTATATAAGGTTAAAGCCCAAGCTGAGAAGTACATTCCTTATGAAACTAACTTTGTTATTGAAGGGGGAAAGAAGACTACAAAGGATATAGCTCTTCTCAAGAAGAAGATGGTGTTTACCTTCAGAAATATCTACTTTGAGTTTAACAAAGCAGATATAAAACCCGAATCCTATCCCGTGCTCGACTCGATTGCGCTGTTCCTCAAGGAGTATCCCAATGTTAAGGTGGAAATCGGAGGACACACAGACTCAAGAGGATCTGATGCCTACAATCTGAAATTGTCCCAGGCAAGGGCTAATGCGGTGAGAGAGTACCTCATTAAAGTCCACAATATATCACCTGATCGCCTCATAGCAAAAGGGTACGGTGAAAGAAGACTGGTGGTATATCCTGAAAAGACCGAGGAAGATTATCAGATGAACAGAAGAGTGGAATTTACAATATTAGGAACGATCGAATAATTAGAAAAGGTTTGGGAGCACGAAAAAAGGGGCCCTTTAGGGCCCCTTTTTTCGTGCAAATTGCATTCTTTTTTTAGTGCCTTATTTCAAATCCCTTTTCCCCAGTTGCAGGAATTTCTTCTTTTATAACCTTTTCCACAACGGCGGCTGGAGGACCTTCTTCGACTCTTCTTATGAATTCTTCAAGAATGCCTTCCGGTCCCTCTGCCTCAATCTCTACAGATTCGTCAGGCATGTTCTTCACATATCCACTGATGCCCATATTCGTTGCGAGCCTGTAGGCAAAATATCTGAATCCCACCCCCTGAACAATACCATAGATTCTAATGTAGTAGCGCTTTATGGCCATAGTCACGATTTTCGTAAGTGTTCAATAGTTTTTTCAATGCCTTCCTCAAAATTTACCGTAGGCGACCAACCCGCTTTTTTTGCCCGATCAACATTCAAATAGATCTTGTAAACCTCTCCCTTTCTTGGTTCTTTGTAAATAGGTTCCTTATTGTACCCTGTTATTTTTTTCATCCTTTTAAAAAGCTCGTTAACTGATGTCCCTTTGCCAGACCCTATGTTAAATTCCCTCTCTTTTAAATTTTCAGCTTTTGTAAAAATTAGATTAGCCCTTGCCACATCTTCAACATAAATAAAATCTCTTTCCTGATTACCGTCACCGAAAATGTAACACTCTTTACCCTGTAACATATTCATTCCGAAGATTGCAACGACTCCTGCTTCTCCAAAGGGGTCCTGTCGTGGCCCATAGACGTTGCCATATCTTAGAATTATATAATCGAGACCGAAGTTTTTGTGGTAATATCTTATATACATTTCACCTGCATATTTTGAGATCCCATAGGGACTTAAAGGGTCTATGGGGTGAAGTTCATCGCAGGGAAGATAAATAGGATTCCCGTATATCGCACCCCCGCTACTGGAAAATAGGAATCTTTTAACGCCGTATTTTACAGAGAGTTCAAGGAGGTTTATTGTCCCCCGGATGTTTATATCCGCGTCCTCTTGTGGGTTCCGTGTAGAGTATATTACGCTTATCTGGGCGGCATGATGATTTACAATATCAGGTTTTTCATTCAAAAAAACCTTTTCGAGGGCCTCGAGGTCACGAATATCTACCTGGTAAAACTTTGCCTTGGGATTTAGGTGTTCCTTCTTACCCGAAGAAAGGTTATCAACGACTACTACCTCATACCCTTCTTGGATGAAGTAGTCTTGAACATGAGACCCGATGAAACCGCAACCACCTGTTAGAAGAACCTTCATGTTTTAATTATAAATGAAAGATTGCGAAAAATACGTTTACCAAGCCCCTCCACCGCCACCACCCGCGCCGCCACCGCTGAAACCACCACTGAAGCCACCACCACGACCTCCGGTTTTGGAATGAGGTACACTGTAAAGAGTTGAATTAAGGTAAGCCGTAGTTGGTACAAAAGAGTGGACCCGCACATAACCAACTCCAACTCTTTCTTTTATCTCTTCAAAGAGTTCCTCAAAGACTTTACCCCATTTGTCTTCTTCTCCAAAAGCAATGGCGTATGGAAGTAGCCTCTTAAACATTTCTGGATTATCAAGGGCAAAGAGTTTAAGCCTTTCCCTCTCAACAGTATGTATAAATTCTCGGAGTCCCCTCAAGTATCTCAGGGCTTGTGCTCCTTTCTCAGTCTTGGCTACCATTATTCTTCCGAAGAAAGCAAAGATTAAGAAATTTAAGATTGCGGAAAAGTATATTATAAAGAAATTGCTTGGGCTATTTTTCATTAATAACTGTCCCACAATCACGATTCCCATGGAGATTCCGATTCCAATGGGGAAATAAGAGACTCTCACGGTTTCTGGGTCTTCTTTGAAATAGCCTCTTTCTGCAAGGCTCTTGTAGATTTCACGACTAATTTTTGTAAATTCCTTGTAGTAACGGTTTTTTAGACTCGAGAGTTTTACAACTTTTTCATCTTCTTCGGCATATTCGTTTTTAAAGAGACTTTTTAGAATAGCACATTGGTGAGGTTTAAGATTTTCGTCACAATCCTTTATTTTTGTGAGTATTATATCCTTTTTGTCTTCCTCCATTTTGATGTACCCGTTTAGCACCAGGTAAACGATTTCAGCTGTTATATCCCTCGGATCCACCCTTTCATCAAAAATTGTTCCACTTTCCGAAGGCGTCAAATCTTTAGGAGGCTCATATTGCACAACAACAGTTCCAGTATAAGGGTCTCTTCCGTGTTTGTACCACTCAATGAATAGAATAACGAGAGCAATTAGGGGTATAAAAAGTGGCCATAGTTTAAGAAGGAGGTTTATAAGTTTTGAGACCTTGTTTTGTATCTTAAAGGTATTTGCGGTAAATTTGAGTAAAATTGTTAATCCTTCGTAGGGGCCCAGAGAATTCGTTGTGGTAATGGTGATATATTTCTGAACGCTGTCAATGTATATTTTTGCGCCCTCGTTCCTTTCACCCCAATAACCAGTGAAAGCCTTTGCTTCTAAAGGCAAAATAGGCAACGCGATGTTGCAAATTGCAGAATCTATTGGTACATCCCAGTTATTACCAGTGACGTTCCAGATAAAATATTGAAAGTTGAGGCTATCAAAGACCACATACTCCACCTGATAATTTATGTAATAGGTGACTACTCCTGAAACGTAACTGTAAGGATTACCAATTCTTATGTTGATATAATCTAATCCCCTTTTCCAGATCCACTCTGTACCTTGAGGGTCTGAGCATCCTGCCGAGATAACTCTCAAAGGAAGTTCATTTCCTCTAAACTTAACGGGTATAGTTCTGTAAATCCCGTGTCTTTGCTCTTTTTGGAAGTCTACTGTAATTGTTTCGTTAACATCCAGAAGGTTGTCGGAGGAAAGTCTCAAAGATACGTTGAAGTGTTTGATGTACCAGGAGAATAGAAGGGCAAAGAAAATGTGCATACTAAGATTTTAAACGTCAAAGTGCAGCTATGCAATGGGCTAGCATTTATTTTGATCCAAGTTTAAAAAATAGATAATTTCCAAATCTGCGACCATTGTATTCTTTTCATTCTGGAGTCGGGATGGCTAAATGCTTAACCAAGTTAAAGCCGTTCAATTTTAATTATCTTGACAATTCCTATCTTTGGGAGTATAAATTAAGGGGGGTGATTTATGAGAAGGTTTTTGATTTTCATTTTTGTGATAGCGTCTACAATGCTTCGAAGTGAGTCCATATTGCGGATACTTCCCCTACCTGGGTATTCCAATGGTTACTTTGCTTATGGACTTGCTTTTGATGGAACTTATCTTTGGGTTGGTGATGACTACGACGGAATGATTTACAAGATGGATACGCTGGGAAATGTAGTAGGCTCCTTTATGGGTATTCCTGGTTCAAACCATGGACTGGCGTGGGATGGCAGTGGCCTTTGGTGTGCAGGAGGTTACTCCTCCAATCATATTATAAAATTTGATTCTTCAGGAACACGCATTGACTCCGTTGCAGAAAACTGGCAGTACATAGGAGGACTTGGTTATGATGGGAGCCACCTGTTGGTAACAGTGTACTATCCAAATACAGTAAATAATGTGTATTTCCTCGATCCTGTTACAGGCCAAGTGGTCGATACTGTACCTTCTCCAGGAACCCAGCCGCAAGGAGTCACCTTTGACGGTCAGTACATATGGGTGGTGATGGATGATAACGATGGAGACCCAGAAAGGGTGTGGAAGATAGATCCTTTAACAGGTGATACTTTGATGAGCTTCCCTGTACCTACTACGAGCCCCAGAGGCCTTGCTTGGGGTGGCAACTGCCTCTGGTTGATTGCAAGGAATTCGGGAGGAGCTGGTTGTGCAGTTTTCCAGATAGACCCATATGGCGAAGGTGTACCCGAAATTACCTTGAATACAAATTTTTGTGATTTTGGCGATGTGATAGTTGGAACTGCTGAAACTTTGTTAATTGTTTGTACGAATACGGGGAATGGATATCTTATAATTGACTCAACAACTAATAGCAATACAGCATTTACGGTGAACAATACTTTTCCTATATCCCTTCAGCCTGCCTATTCTTGTAGCCTTTATATTATTTTTTCCCCCTCTGTAAGTGGTACCTACACTGATGTGCTTAGTATTTACTCGAATGATCCATTACATCCCATTGTTAGTGTAACTCTTCAAGGTAATGGCATCTATGCCGGACAGGACATTCATCTTCCGGATACTATTATATCCTGGGAAAATATGCGCACAGGAGGCTCAAAGAGAAAATGGCTGTCCATAATGAATGTTGGATCTAACGAATTGAGGATAGATAGTGTCAAATTTTCTACGGATATTTTTAGAACTACTAAAATGTTCCCTGTTTTTGTTAACCCATCTTCTCAAATGGAACTTGATGTATGGTTTGCACCAACTATTGCTGGGACATATCAGGAAACTCTCTATATTTATTCCAATGACCCCGATGAAGAGGTGATTCTTGTAAATCTTATTGGGAATTGTATTGATACAACCTTCGTTGGTGGAGACATAATATGGTACTATCAGGCAAGAGGAGGAATAGTTTACAACCATATAAGGTCTATAAAGTCAATTCCTGATGTAAATGGTGATGGAAAAGACGATGCGGTGGCTGTTTCTGAAAATGATACCCTTTATCTAATCCACGGGAACGGATACCAAGAAGGCGATGTACTGTGGAGGTTTGCAGATAAAACCTGTTACACTGAGCGTGGTCTTGTGGTAGTTCCCGATCTTAATGAGGATGGATTCTCCGACGTTATTTTGGGTGCAGTATGGGGGAGTAGAAAAGTATACACCATTTCTGGGAAGGACGGTAGTGTAATCTGGCAGTATGACACTCATCAGTATGGAGGGGGAGGTTGGGTATATGAGGTCTCTTACGCCCCAGACCTGGATGGAGATGGAAAGGTAGAAATTCTCGCTGCAACTGGGGATGACGGTTATAACACAGGACCAAAAAGGGTGTTCATGTTCAGCGGGGCCACAGGTAATATACTTTGGCAAAGGTATCTCGGTTACCCTGTATTCTCAGTCAGAACTGTTGGAGACATAAACAATGATGGGTATCCTGAGGTGGCAGCAGGAACTGCTGATGGTGGAAGCTATGCATATTGGGTGAACCTCCTGAACGGAGTGAACGGGATTCCAATTTGGAGCAAGAATCTTGGCGGGGCTGTTTGGACCGTTGTGCCAATACAAGACATAAATAATGACGGATTCACTGATATTGCAGCAGGATTAGGTAGCGGTGAGGTTGTAGCGTTAAGTGGAGCTGACGGAAGTTTACTCTGGATGTATACAACCGGTGGTATTGTAACTGACCTCAATTTTCTTGATGATGTAAATGGAAATGGACATTGTGAACTATTACCTTCAGGAGCAGCAGTACCGAACTTCACTGCTATTGATTCCAGGTCGGGCGCCCCTGTCTGGAATTTCCCATCTGGGGATGCTGCTTTCAGTATGGTTGCAATTCCGGATGTGAATGGCGATGGCTATCCTGATGTGATTGGTGGTACTGGTTATACTGTTAACAGGCTGGTTTTGATAAGTGGCGTTAATGGTGACGTTATCTGGAGCAAAGATATGCCGAGTGCTGTGGAATCAGTATTTCCAATCGGAGATGTTGACGGAGACGGTACCTTTGACATCTTAGCGGGTTTGAGGAACGGAGACATTTTATGCATCGCTTCTGGTTATTATTCCCGAATTTCAGAAACAGTTTCTTATGAACATTTTGAAGCTTGGCTCAGTCAACAGGTTTTCACAAATACTGCTTTTTTAAACTTGAGTTTATTTAGTGAAAGCAGGGTCGAAATAGATCTATTTGACATAACAGGTAGATGGGTTATCAGAGCTTTTGATGAGAAACTTGATGGTGGAGTGCATAAAATTTCTTTTGATCTATCTGCATTGAAAGCGGGTGTTTATTTTGCAAGGGTAAAAACGGCGAAGGGGAGTACCTTTTTAAGGGTTGTAAAAATCTGGTAAGACTCTGGTAAATTAAAGGTAATTTCACTTTTGATGTTATTATAATATTAAATGCTTTTGTATGCGATGTGAATTGTAAAGGTCAAAAATTTGCTTTTGGGTTTCGGTCTTTCAATCCATTCTCAACAATTTCTCTCAGTCTTTTCGCAGATTCGTAGGGACTGGTTGATTTCATTATGGCACTGGATACAGCTATACCGCATACCCCTGTCTTTATCACGCTGAGGGCGTTTTCTTCAGATATTCCTCCTATGGCAATTTTGGGGACGTCTGGTGTGATCTCTACAAGTCTCTTCAGCCTTTCTAAACCAATGGGTTCTCCTGCATCGGATTTAGTAGGTGTTGAGAAAACAGAGCCAAAACTTAAATAATCGAAGGGCATATCCTTGACCTTTTCGTATTCAAATTCATTTCCTACTGAAACTCCAACGATTTTTCCACAAGCAATCCTTTTAACTTCCTGAACAGGTAAATCATCTTGACCAACGTGTACTCCGTCTGCATCAAGAAGAATAGCGAAATCAGGCCTGTTGTTTATGAAAAAGGCAACGCCGTTTTCTTCACAAATTTCTCTTAAATTTTTGGCGATTTCGAAGGCCAGCCTGTCTTCTATACCCTTAAATCTAAATTGAACTGCCGTCACTCCGCCTTTAATTGCCTCTTTGACTTTATCATAAAAATTTTCATCGTAGTAAAGGTAATCAGCAATGAGATATAGCTTTAATATGTCCTTCATAGTTTCTCAATTAGCATTTCTGCCAGCTTTTTGCCTGATAATAACATACCTCCGAAAATAGGCCCCATTCTCGGCCCTCCGAAACAGGCGCAGGCAGCCATTCCGACAACGTATAGACCAGGAAATACTTCACCTGTTTTCTCAACAGTGATTTTTTCTCCTTCTTCAGCATCCATAGACCTTTCACCAATAATTTCGCCCGTTTCGGTATTTAATTTCACACCGTTCTTTTTAATTAAAACTTTAACCACCTCAAGGTCGTGTCCCGTGGCGTCGACTACTGCCTTTGCCAATAGGGTTATGGGGTCTACGTGAAGCTTTGCAATCTCTATTGGCGATGCGTTGATTACTACACCTTGAACTCTGTTATCTTTTACGACTAAATCTTCCACAGAAATAAGGTTGAAGATTTCTGCTCCCGACTTTATTGCGTTAAAGATTAAGCCGCTGGCTAATTCTATGGAGTCAACGGAATAGAGGTCCTCTTCCTCTTTTTTGTACCTTATGCCCATGTCATTCAGGATGGGGAGGCATTCCTCTTCGACTACCGCAAATTTGAAACCCATTCCTCCTCCCCAGGTTCCTCCACCAAGGGACAGTTTCTTTTCGAGAATCGTAACTTTTTTACCCGCCTTGGCGAGGTAATATCCGGCCACTAAGGAGGAAGGACCACCTCCGGCAATGATTATATCACTTTCTATGGCACTTAAAAGGTGATTAAAATGGTTTCTGATTATGATTTCAGTGATTTTTCTCTCTTTCATAGTTAGCTCCTTTTTATCTTAAACTTTAAGTTTTCTGAAAATTCCTCAGGTGTTAAATTGTAAAGCTTGTCAATTAAGAGGGAGTAGAAACTCCCGGGGCCTGTGGCACTCTTAGATGCGATTTCCCCTGCCACCCCAAAGAGTGCAAGACCGAAAAGGGAAGCAAGGGCTTTATCCTCTTCCACAGCGGAAAAGGCTCCTATAATTGATGTCACAGCGCAGCCAGAGCCAGTTATTTTCCCAAGCAGAGGCACTCCATTGTGACATTCGAAGATATTATCTCCTTTTATAATGTAGTCTGTCGTCCCTGAAATTGCGACAATGGTTCCTGTTTTATTGCTAAATTCAATAGCGGACTCAAGAACCTCTTCTGGTTTTATTATGGAGTCAACACCCTTAGTCTTGCCTTCCAGACCGCAAATTGCTCCTATCTCAGAGGCATTCCCTCTTATTATGTTTACCTTTACTTCACCCAGTATCTTCTCAACTAAATAGTTCCTAAATTTTGTGGCACCTACTCCCACGGGGTCAAGTATAACGGGTTTTTTAAGATTGTTTGCTTTTTTCCCTGCGATTATCATTGAATTTAGGATTTCTTTTGTAGGTGTCCCTATATTGAGTACTAGGGCGTTTGCAATGGCAACCATATCTTCCACCTCGTCTTTGGAGTGTGCCATAACGGGGGAGGCTCCGATAGCCAGAAGAACATTTGCCTGAAAGTTCGCAGCGACGTAGTTGGTAATATTGTGAACGAGTGGGCCTAATTCCCTTATATTTTCAAGGGCTTTTTTGGCACGTTCTCTAATGTTCATTTCCATTAATCTTTGTTAATAAGAAACACACAGTATTCACCGCACATTGTGCAAGGACCTTCGCCCGACTTTTCGAGTCTCAGTTTTCTGGAAGTCTCTGGATGGATAGATAAGGCCATCATGGTATCCCAATCGAGTTCTTTTCTCGCTCTCGACATTTCCTTATCCCATTTGTCCGCGTCTTTTATGCCTTTAGCAATGTCGGCGGCATGTCCGGCAATTCTTGCAGCGATTACTCCGAGTTTTACATCTTCTGCCGTAGGAAGTCCAAGGTGCTCAGCAGGGGTTACATAACATAAGAATTCAACACCAGCCCAGGCAGCGATGGCGCCACCTATCGCACCTGTGATGTGGTCGAATCCAGGTGCTATGTCAGTCACGACAGGTCCAAGGAGGTAAAGAGGTGCGCCGTGGGTTAATTTTTTCATTCTCTCTACTGCTTCCTTTACTCTGTGGAGGGGAACGTGTCCGGGACCTTCAACGATGGTCATAACACCTGCTTCTCTTGCCTTTAGAACCAGTTCTCCGAGGATCTTCTGCTCGCCTACCTCAAAGTAATCCCCTGCATCTTCTATTGCACCAGGTCTCATACCATCGCCGAGGGAGAGAACGACATCGTACTTTCTGGCTAATTTTAGCAGACGATCGAAATGTTCAAACAGCGGGTTTTCCCTGTTATAGGTTTTGATATAGGCAGAGAGTATTGCACCACCTCGGGAGACGATACCTTCTAGTCTTGGGTGTTCTTTCAGTTTCATAACAAGTTCTCTCGTCACTCCTGCATGAATGGTCATAAAGTCAACGCCTTCTTCCATTTGTTGTTCAAGGATATCGAAGATCTCCTCTACATCCAGTCTAACTACTGCGCCTCGCTTAATCCTTGCCTGTGTTGCAGCCTCGTAGATAGGTACAGTCCCCACTGGTACAGTAGAATTTTCAAGAATTTTTCTTCTAATAATTTTTAAGTCCTCCGATAGCGAAAGATCCATGACTGCGTCAGTACCTGCATCTAAGGCTGCCTTAAGCTTTTCCAGCTCTTCAGGAAGGCTTGACCTATTGGTGCTCGTGCCAATATTAGCATTTACTTTGGTGCGGGTATAATTAGAGAGGATAAAAGGATTTCTCCCCGTACGATAACCGACAACGACTGCAGTACCTGAGACCACTTCACGGGCCATTAACTCAGGGTCTACCTTTTCTTTTTTACAGATTTCTACAAACTTTTCGGGGATTTTACCAGATCTTAGTGTTTCAATTAAAGTCTCCCCCATTTTTTCCTCCTTTGGCTTTACGGGGGAGGGCTGAGCCAAGGGGAAAGTTACTGGCACTTTCCCTTCGCCGGCATTACCCGGATCAGGTTCGAGGGGTCGCCTTTAAGGCAGGCCTCTCAGCCGGGCTTTTACCCAGCTCCCCCAGTGCCAGTGTATATTTTACCGGTTCTTCCTTGAAATTCAAAATATGCTTAATAATCTTTAATTTTTACAAGATTGGCAGGTATTTATCTATTTCATACTCGCTCACCTCGTTTTCATATCTTGTACCAACCTCGCTTATGTAGGACTCCCACTCTTTTTCTTTATTTTCAATCAATTTCTGATGTATATGTTCACCCAAAACTTCTTTACAGAGCTGGCTGGATTTGAAAAGTTCAAGTGCTTCCTTCAAGTTGGAGTTTAGGTTTTCAATGCCCTTCAATATTCTCTCTTCTTCTGAGAGTTCGTAAACATTCACTTGTTGAGGTTCTGAGATGGGGATTCCCTCTTCAACTCCTTTAAGCCCCGCTTTTAAAATAAGAGCAAAGGCGAGATATGGGTTACAGGCGGGATCGGGGCTTCTCAGTTCAATTCTATAGGAGTTCTTGCTATCTTTTCTAAAATTAGGGACTCTTATGTAAAGGGATCGGTTTTTAGTCCCCCACGCCAGATAGCATGGAGCTTCATACCCTGGCCTTAACCTTTTGTATGAGTTTACCCATTGGTTCAAAACCAGCTGAATTTCTTTCCCGTACTTGATGAGACCCATAGCAAAGCGTTTTCCAAAGTCGGAAAGTCCAGAAGGTGAGTAAAAACGGTTTTCTCCGTTTTTAAAAAGGGAGATGTGAAGATGCATACCATTGCCAGGAAGGTTAGTTACAGGTTTTGGCATAAAGGAAACAAAAAGGTTGAGTCTCTCCGCCGTTCTCTTGAGGACATACTTTGCCAGCATGATTCTGTCTGCGGTCTCTAAGGCATTTTCGTATTTCAAATCAATTTCGTGCTGACTTGGTGCAACCTCATGGTGATCACATTCAACAGGGATACCCATTTTCTCTAAATAGATCATGGCGAGCTTTCTAAGTTCGCCCCATTTACCACTGTAAAAGTATCCGCCAGCATCTAAAAGTTTAACGCTCTTATCATTTTCAAAGAGGAAGAATTCAATTTCAGGTCCGATAAAAGGTTCGCCAGCTTCTCTTGTTTGTTCAATTGTTTTCATTAAAGCGTATCGGGAGTCTCCTTCGAATCTATTACCTTCAGCATCATATATATCTCCAAACATTAGAGCTTCGTACCATACTTCACCGGCCAGTTCATACTTCCATGGTAACACTCTAAAGGTTTTCGGATCAGGGATGAACAACAAATCAGACTCAAAAATTCTTGCAAATCCCTCAACTGAACTCCCGTCGAAACCCTTTCCATTATTGAATGCATCTTCAACTTCTTTTGAAGGAACTGTGAAGCTTAAAAGTCTTCCAAGGACGTCGACGAAGAGGAATCTGCAAAATTTAACTTCGGAATGATCCTTTAAATATTCCAGGACCTCTTCTTTGTGATAGAGAACAAAGTCTTGCATAACCCCTCCTTTTAAATAAATTGCACTTCCCTGACTGGCAATTTTGGGAATAACTTTGTGTAAATAATATGGTCAAGTCCACAGACAAACATGGTAAGTCTCTCTATACCTATTCCGAAACCTGCAGAGGGAGGAACTCCAGCGTCCAACAACTTTATATAGAAATCTTTTAGGTAATCCAAGTTTTTGTTCTCCAGTTTCCTGAGAACGTTTTTTCTATCGTCTTCTCGTTCGCCTCCGGAAATAGCTTCACCGTAACCATAGGGATATATAAGGTCAAAGTCTGCCATTTTTCCTGTTCCAGGCATGGTCTTGTAGTAAAATTCGCGTCTTGATTCGGGAAAGTGAACGACCCAAATGGGAAATGTTGAATTAGCGGATATTATGCTTTCGTAATCCTCACCGTAAAGGGAATAGACCTCTTCAAATTCGAATATTGGAAAAGGCGTTTTAAGATCGGGTAGATTCCTGCCTAAGTAAGCAAGCTCCTCTTTCGCTTCTATTCTTAATCTTTCAAAGAGATGGCAGAGCATATCCTCAACAAGCCCCATTACATCGTACATCTTTGCATCTTTTACTTCTACGTCGAGCTGAATAAACTCCAAAAGGTGTCTTCGAGTTAAACTCTTTTTTTCTTCTTCAATCCTTATGTTAGGGGAAAAGGTAAATATCTTGTCTAAGTTGAAAAGAGCCATTCTTTTGTGAAAGATCATGCTTTTTGTGAGCTGGTAATATTGTCCATAAATTTCAAAGGATATCGTCTTTTTAACCTCTGATAAGGGGTCAGTAACCCGGGAAATTATAACGGGTAGGATTTCCGAGAACCCCCTTTCGTGTAAATAGTCTCTTAATATTTTTACAATCAGGGATTGGACCCTGACTGCCATTTTTACCCTTTCGTTCTTTAAATGTGCAAAGATTTCAAATTCTAACATGGCTTCACCTCCTTTCGGGAATTAACAGGATAACGGAATTTTTATGGGTTTAGCAGGCCGTCCCCCTTAACACCGGGGGACGTTATTATTGGCAAAATTAGAGAAAAGATATTTTATGCCTGAAAGATACGGATTGAGCAAGACAAATGTAGGTGACAACTCCATCGGGAAAATTATATAAAACTGATTTCGTAAAGTCAAACACTCGGCGTTCTGAAAAATTGTCTTTCCGTTAGAGATACTCCAACTGCTTTTGGCTAATTGTTGGCTAATTAACTATTTTATCTATTGGAAAAGTGAAACGTATTTTGATCCATCGTCTGGGAAAATGGTCACAACCCTCTCAAAATTATACTTTTCCTTAATTCTTAAAGATGCAATGAGGTTGGCCGTTGAAGATATTCCTACAAAAATTCCCTCCTTCCAGAGTTTAGATGTCCAGCGCAATGCTTCTTCGTCGTCTACCTGTAAGACTTCATCTACTATCTGGAAATCAAGAATTTTTGGTTTAAAACCAGCGCCTATGCCTTGTATTTTATGATTTCCAGGAGGTCCGCCACTCAATATTGCAGATTGTTTTGGTTCAACGGCAATGATTTTAATGGAGCTATTGAACTGCTTGAGAAATTTGCCAACTCCTGTTAAAGTTCCCCCACTGCCTACACCTGCAACGAAGGCATCTATTCTATAGCCCATTTGTTTGAGTATTTCTGGACCTGTTGTAGTAAAGTGTGCTACAACGTTCATTGGATTTTCGAATTGATTGGGCATAAACCCTTTGGCTTTTTTGCAAATTTCCTTGGCTTCTTTAGCAGCTTCTTCGAGGTTTTCCGTTAATATTATTTTTGCCCCAAGGGCTTGTAAGAGCTTAATCCTTTCGATTGAAACTGTTCTTGGCATTGTTAAGATTGCCTTTAGACCCAATTGAGTGGCCAGCCAGGCTAAGGATATTCCTGTGTTTCCGCTGGTAGGTTCCACGATGGTGGTTTGTCCCGTTATTTTGCCTTCTTTGATGGCTTGATATAGCATAAAATAGGCAGCTCTATCTTTTACACTACCGGTAGGGTTGTATCTTTCGAGTTTTGCGAATATTTTGTATTTTCGAAGGTAAACAAGTGGTGTATCACCAATTTTTATTAAAGATAAGGTCGACAGAAGATCGCGTTGATTTTTTGCCATTTATTTTACCTCTTGTGGCACTCAGTAGTTTATATATAGACGAAGACAGTGGCCCTCCTCGTCTTCATAAAGGCAGTTTGAGTCATCGGAATTTTTTGAATTTTTAGTAGTTATGTCCTTTTTTATAATGATCTTAGCTGGGATCCCTACCGCCGTGGCATTCTCTGGTACATCGTTAAGGACTACACTGTTTGCTCCGATTTTAGCTCCATCGCCGATTTTAACAGGCCCGAGTATCTTTGCACCAGCCCCCACAAAGACATTTCTGCCAAGGGTGGGGTGACGCTTACCCGTTGAGAGATTTTTTGAGCCGAGGGTAACTCCATGGTAGAGTATGGTGCCGCTTCCTACTACCGCCGTTGAGCCAATGACTAATCCGACCCCATGGTCTATCACAACCCCTGGCTTTATAATAGCAGCTGGATGGATGTCAACGCCATATAATATTCTTGAAAGGTGATATATGGCGAAGGCTATAAACCGGAAACCCGCTTCGTAAAACATATGAGAATACCTATAGAGTTTAAGGGACTGGAAACCTGCATGGAATAGGTACTGGTAAGGGCTTTCAAAGGCTGGATCTAAGCGCTTTAAAGCTTCTTTGTCTTTTTTGATGGCGAGGCGAACCTCACGATATTGTTTTCCAAGAATAAGAAATTGCGTAAACAACCGCACCCCATATAAACTCTCCTTTAATGTTAACATTGTAATTTTACTCTTCAATTCCTGAATTTCAATCTTTAAGGATTTAAACCTACTACTCCAACACACATGCACACCGCCCTTTAAATTCACAAGGAAATAGGAGTGAGCACCATCCGTTTAAAGGACTTTGTTTAACAACAAGAATGAGGTAACATTACTAAATGCTAAAGATGCACAAAAATTCCGAAAAAGATCTTCTTTTACTTTAAGCTCGATAAAATTTCGAGTTTTGTAAAGTACTATGTGAGTATTTCTATGGTCAGTTTTGATTAAGCCCTTTAAGCGGAAAAATTTGCTTGTAGGCGAAGATTGTTTGGTTATTTAAATTTTACCCTGTATTTTAAGCTCGAAGAGCTTTGTGAGGGGTTTAATTTATTGTCGGTTTTGTAAACTTTCAAACTCTTAAATCCCTTTAAAATCCGCACTTTTTCCTTTAAACTGAGATTATGCAAAGATGTGACCTTCATACTCATACTACAAAATCTGACGGGGTTTATTCGCCGAGAGAGCTGGTATATTTGCTTTACTCAAAGGGGATAAAGGTCTTCTCTATTACTGACCACGATTCAGTGGAGGCTTTAGCGGAGGCTGAGGTTGAGTCCCTTAAATTGAATATGGAGCTTATACCTGGTGTCGAGCTTTCAGCAGAATATAAAGGGGAGGAAGTTCATGTTTTGGGCTATTTCATAGATGTTAACTCGGAGTATCTGATAAGTTATCTTGAGACTTTTAGAAAGGCAAGAAAGGAAAGATTTTGGAAAATGGTAGAAAAATTGAAAGAATTGGGTATTGAGATTAATCCTGACATTTCAAAGTTTGAGGAAAATAAAGCGATAGGAAGACCCCACATCGCAAGGGAATTACTGGAAAAGGGTTTTGTATCGAGTATGGAGGAAGCTTTTGAAAAGTACATTGGAGATTCAGGACCAGCTTACGTAAAAAAGTTCAAGATCTCTGTGGAAGAAGCTATAGATATTATTCACAAGAGTGGCGGTATAGCTATTCTGGCCCACCCTGGGATTTTAAATAGGATGGACGAGGTTATTGACATCTCAATTTTGAAAGGGATTGACGGGATAGAGGTCTTTCACCCTAAAAATCCAAACTATGTGGAAGATAAATTAAAAGAGATTGCCTTTAAGAATGGCCTTTTAATAACAGGTGGGACGGATTTTCACGGCGATTTGGAGGGGCAGGGATACCCCCTGGATTTTAATCTTTATTGCGATTTTTCTGGAAAAAGGATTGACGTGGTGAGGCGATGATTAAACCAGTTGAGTGTTTCAGGGACACTATAAAAGTATTGGACCAGACCAGACTACCTGAAATCGTTCGCTTTGAGTATGTTTATACTCTGCAGGATGCTATTGATGCCATTGTTAATTTGAAGGTGCGTGGTGCACCCCTTATTGGTATTTTTGCTGCCTATGCCATTGTACAGGTAATAAGGAGCCTTGATATTGATGAAATAGAAAGAATCAGGGAGATAGGTTTAAGTAGCATAAATGAACTTCGAAAAACAAGACCTACCGCTGTTAATTTGTTTCATTCGTTGGAAAGGATGGAGAGAATAATCAAAAACCCTGAAATAAAGGACAAATCATCCCTCGTGGATCTATTAATGAGAGAAGCAATTAAGATAGAAAAGGAAGAGGCCGAAAGTTGTGAAAGAATGGCTCAGTATGGGGTTTCTCTGCTTCCTGAAAGGGCCAAGGTTATGACTATATGCAATACAGGTTATCTTGCAACTAACCACATAGGCACTGCATTGGGGGTGATTTATAAAGGCTATGAGCAGGGAAAGATCGAGAAGGTTTTTGCCCTTGAAACTCGACCTGTACTTCAGGGTGCAAGGTTGACTACCTGGGAACTCCTTGAGAATGGAATTAGACCGGTCCTTATAACGGATAATTCTGCTGCTTTTGTGATGAAGAAAGAAAAGATTGATGCAATTTTCGTCGGTGCTGACAGAATCGCAAGAAATGGGGATACTGCCAATAAAATTGGTACCTACATGCTTGCCGTTCTTGCAAAGGAGCATGGGGTTCCCTTTTATGTGGTTGCACCTACCAGTTCTATTGATCCTGCTGTCGGAAGTGGTGAAGAAATCAACATAGAAGAGAGAAACAAGAGGGAGGTAATTTTTGTAGGTGAAAAGCAGATTGCTCCTGATGAAGTTGATGTTTTAAATTATGCCTTTGATGTGACTCCCTGTAATTTTATTTCTGCAATAATTACCGAAGAGGGTATTTTTTATCCACCTTATAATTTTAGTCAAAAAGATTGACGCCGATACCGAAAGCGGCGCCCTTTGAAAGATCATAAGAAAATCTCGCTTCCATTGTCTTAAAGAGAAACAGCGAGAAACCGATTTTTCCATTCAGAGTTTTAGATCTGTGGTCATAGAAGGCTGTTGCAACGGGTTCTAATGCAACTTCGCCCTTTTTGAGGTCAAAAGAAGGCGAAATCCTAAGGGCAAGTTTACTTTGGCTTGGTTTAAAGTAGTGGAAAGATAATCGAAGATATTCTTTTTGAATGCCACAGGAAATTCCTGCAATGTAGGGCCCGCCTTTCAATTCCCCATTTTCCAAGTAGTAGACCCCTTCTTTCCCAATTTTTCCATCGATGCTTGCAAAATAACCGTTTTTCTCCAGTTTTACTGACGCATAAATAGGGCTTTCGAGCCGGTTGTAAAAATTTTGAGCAGCGTACCCGATTCTTAAGGTAATAAAATTGAAAGTATTTTTAACATCGATGTACGGGTATAATTTTTCGCAATAGCTTAGGCCAAGCGAAATTCCCTTATAGTGGATTATTGCATTGTGGATCTTTCCATCGAGTTTGAAGTATGCTGATAGATTTTTTATTGTAAATCCCAGCCCTGCTTCGTTAAATTCGCCATGCCTATAAAAAGCGAAGAGATTCTTAAAGGAAAATGAAAGCGCGTAACCGTTTTTGCCCTCTATTTGCGCATAAGAGATGTTGAAATTAACTTTACCGGTGTTTTTGAAGGCCAGCAATGTAAAGGAAGCACTGGAATCTACAATCTTAAGATTTGAATAAAGAATCACTAACTGGTGTTCGGTTTTTTCAATGGGGGTTTTAAGAAACCCTCCGACTTCGGAAGATCTCTCGCCCCTCACTGAATAAAGGAGCACCTCGGGGAGCCTCAAAGAGTCTTTAAAGAATATAAAATCAATTTTTCCGCTTCGGTTGTCGAGTTCATTATAATTCCAAAACCGAAGGTATCTGTTAGGCTGGAATGGGATTTCCTGAATATAAATTCTGTCAACTATAGGCTGTTGGAGTTCGGGTTTTAGAAAATCCTCTGTGGTGAGTGGTACAAAATAAGATATTAGGCTTAAAATCCAGAACATTTCACGATAATGCTCTTTTATACTTCTTCAAGGCCTCAACGGGGTCGGGACTGTGGGTGATTGGCCTTCCAACGACGATATAGCTAATACCCAGTGTTTTTGCCTGCTGGGGCGTTATAACCCTTGCTTGGTCGTCAACCTCTTCCTCCTCCATTCTGACTCCAGGTACAATAAATCCGATTTTACCTAAAAATCTATGGCCCAATTTGGAAACCTCGATTCCGGAGAGTACGGCATAGTCAATTTCGCACTCACAGGCGACATTAAGCATACTTTCAACGATTCTTTCTACTTCACATGGATATGCGAATAGTCTCTGGATCTCGAGCCTTGAAAGGCTGGTTAAGACGGAAACACCTGCCAGGGCAATACCTCGTTTGTAGGCTTCTTCTCTGGCTCTTTTTAGCATTTCTGAACCACCAGAGATATGAACGGTAACTATTTCCACTTCTTCTCTTTCAAAAGATTCAAAACTTTGGGCTACAACCGAAGGGATGTCATGGAGCTTGAGGTCGAGGAAGATTCTTTTGTGCCTTTTTCTCAGTTCCTCAATAATTTTTTTCCCATACTTCAAATACAGGGGAAGGCCGACCTTGTAGAAATCTTGATCATTGCCAATTATATCCACCCACCTTAACGCTTCTTCCATTGAAGCTGTATTTAGTGCTATTATAATTCCTGTACTAATGGCAATACCTCCTTTATGCTCAGATTTTCTATCCCTGATTCTATTTTTTGTTGAATGAATTCAAGGGCTTTAATCTCCGTTTTTAGAAGGCCATTTGAATCGAAATTTAAGACGCCAATCGTCTTTATAAGGTCTTTTATGAGCATTTTCTCGGGGTGTTTTACTGGTACAAAATGGCCTTTCTTTATCTCCACTATGAGATTGCAGAGTTCAAGGGTTCTAAAGGCAAACCTGCTCTTTGCAAGGTTTATCTTGAGGTGGGTTGTGACGTCCTTAAGAGTGATAGGCTCTCCTTTTTCAAACTTTTTATAGGTTATTAATAGGACAACCAAGAGCAGAGAAGGAGTAACTTTAGCCCCTGGATCGCCTTCTAAAAAAACGGCAACTTCTGCTCCAAGAAGCAAAAAAAGCCACGAGAGGTAAATCCAAAAGATGAAGACCAGAATGTTTCCAAGAGTTCCATAAAACTTAGGTATGGTGGAAAAGTAGATTATGTAAGCATCAAAAGCGTATTTTGTTATCTCCCATAAAAAGGCACCGAAAGCTGCTCCACCTAAGGCGGCGAGGGGATTGACCTCTGCGTTGGGTAAGAAAAAGTAAATAATCCAGAAGGCGATTACAGTTATAAAGAAGGGTAAAAAAATATACTGTACAGACCTGAATAGGAGAGATTCGCCAAGTACTTTTAAAAAGCCAAAGGATGCAAAACGCGTGGAAATGTAGAGCGAGAGACCAATTAAAATGGGAACGAGGCTGATAAAAGCCCAGTAGGAGGCTATTTTTATGAGTAAAGGCCTTTTTTTCTTAATTCCCCATATCCTGTTTATGTTTCCCTCTATGGAGTCAACGACAAGGATAGTGGTTATTATAAGGGCGAGGACACCAAAGATTTCGAGTGAACCGATGTTTTTTATAAGTTCGTCAAGCTTTTTTTCGAAGGCTATACCACTTTGTGGGATGAAGTAGGTGAAAAGAAAGTTTTTAAATTTGTCATAAAGGTCTGAAAAAACGGCAAATCTTGCAAAGAGAAAGAAAACCAAGGAGATAGCTGGTACCGAAGCAAAAACAGTCATATAAGAAAGTGAGGAAGCTTTGCTAAAAAGCTCGTCTTCTTGAATTTTCTCGAAGAAACGCTTAATTATGCTTAATGCCTTGATAAGTTTTCCTCCGTCTCTTTGTCAAAGATATGGATTTTTCCAGAAAAGGTAAAAGTGATGTTTTCTCCGGTTTTTGGGACATAGGATGCATGGACTCTTGCCGTTAAAGATTGTTCTTCACTTCTTAAGTAAACTATGGTTTCGTTTCCAAGAAGTTCGTAAAATTCAACCTGAGCTCTAAAATCTCCCTGGTTGAGGATTATATCCTCTGGCCTTACTCCTAATATTGCTTTTTTAACCGCTTTGTCCTTCAATCTAAGTGCGATATTTTCCGGGATGGGATACTTCCCTATGGAAGAATAAAACACAATTTTCCCGCTTTCTTCATTCAATTCTCCCTCTATGAAATTCATAGGAGGAGCCCCAATGAATCCGGCTACGAACTTATTTACTGGGTGCTCATAAAGGGTCATAGGATCACCGATTTGCTGAATTTCGCCATCTTTCATTAAAACTATTTTCTGCCCCAAAGTCATAGCTTCAACCTGGTCATGGGTTACGTAAATTGTTGTGGTCTTGAGCTGTTCATGTATTCTCTTAAGTTCTGCTCTCATCTTAACTCTCATTTTGGCATCAAGGTTTGAGAGTGGCTCATCAAAGAGAAATACCTTGGGATGCCTTACTATAACCCTTCCAACTGCTACCCTTTGCCTTTGACCACCGGAAAGTTCCCGTGGCTTGCGGTCGAGAAGATTCTTTATATCCAATAATTCAGCTGCCTCCATTATTCTTCTGTGTATCTCTTCCTTTGGGACTTTTCTCATTTTCAAACCGAAGGCCATGTTTTCGTATACGGTCATATGTGGGTAAAGGGCGTAATTTTGAAAAACCATTGCAATCTCTCTATCTTTTGGTTCTACATTATTCACGAGCCGGTCACCGATGTAGATTTCGCCACTGGTAGGATATTCAAGTCCTGCAATTAGCCTGAGGGTTGTGGTCTTTCCACAACCCGATGGGCCAAGAATAACGCAAAACTCTCCATCTGCAACATCAAAAGTAACGTTTTTGACCCCTGCATTTCCACGGGGAAAGATCTTCGTGACATTTACAAGTCTAACCTCAGCCATTTTTAACCCCCAAATAAGATAATATTTTGGAAAGGGTTTCTTTCAATTCCTTTCTTGGTACAACCATATCAAGAAAACCTTTCTCTAAAAGAAATTCGCTCCTCTGAAAACCTGGTGGAAGGGTTTGTTTTATAGTCTGCTCAATTACACGAGGTCCGGCGAAACCCAGAAGGGCGCCAGGCTCTGCTATGTTGAGGTCACCGAGGGAGGCAAAGGAGGCCATCACACCTCCCATGGTAGGGTCGCAGACGACGGAAATAAATGGTATTCTTGCTTCGTTTAACATCTCAACCCCAAGGGTGGTTTTTACCATTTGCATTAATGAGAAGATGCCTTCATGCATCCTCGCCCCTCCACCAGAGGAGGTTACAGATATAAGGGGAATTTTCCTTTCCTTAGCAGTCTCACAGGCTCTATAAAATATCTCACCATAAACTGACCCCATGCTTCCGCCGAGAAATCTGAAATCTGTCAAAAAAAATACCGCTTTTTTCCCGTTAATTTTACCTATCCCTGCAATGGCAGCCTCTTTAAGGCCAGTATTTTTCTTGGCCTGTTCCAGTTTGTTTTTATAATCGGGGAAGTTTAACGGGTCGTCGCTTTCAAGGTGAGAGGCTATAAGTTCTTCGAATTCCCCATCATCAAGGAGAAGTTTCTTGTAAATTTCAACATTTGCGCGGAAGTGATAGCCACATTTGGGACAAACGAGGAAGTTTTTCTCCAGTACGGTTTTGTAAAGCATTTCGCCACATTTTTCACACTTAACAAAAAGACCTTCAGGAACTTCTTTTTTAGCGGGCTCTAATTCTTTCTTTTTCTTAAAAAGCATCCTTAATCTACCTGAAATTTAGAATAAATCGCTTTTATTTTTGCAATTTTATCACGGGGATCTGGTTTTTTTAGAGTTGCCTTAAACTTTTTTCTTACTTCCTTACCAGCTGCAGGAGAAATCAGGCTTATTAGGAATGCCCCAATACCAACTCCCACTATGAATGCAAAAAACTTCTTCACATCAACCTCCCTGTGTATAATTATAATGATAGCTTTTAAGATAATCAATAACTCAACTATTGATTAAAAGTCTCCAGATTTAAGGGACTTAACAGGCAAGCCTTAATCCTAGAGATAGGGCGTAATTTCTTACTTCCTCGTATTCTTTGAAGGTTATTCTCCTTGAGAGTTCGGGAAATTCATAGGCACGGTAAGTAGGATAATACTGGTCCATAACATTTACGTAAGCGTTGTTTGAAATTTCATTCTTTATTACATCAAGGACCTTTTTGGAATCGGCAAGTCCATTAGGTAGTACCAGGTGTCGCACCAAAAGACCTTTAATTGCGATGCCATTTTCAATAGTCAGGTCGCCAACCTGCCTCTGCATTTCTTTAATTGCCTCTTTTGCCACGTCAAAATAGTTTTTTACTCCCGAGTATTTAAGAGCCTTTGCGTTGTCACCGTACTTGAAATCCGGCATGTAGATGTCTACAACTCCGTCGAGCAGTTTCAGTGTTTCTATGGAATCATATCCGCTGGAGTTATATACGATGGGAATTTTGAGTTCATTGTAAGCTATATAAAGGGCTTCAAGAATCATGGGCACGACATGAGTTGGGGTTACCAGATTTATGTTTATTGCCCCTTGTTTTTGTAAGAGTATAAATATTTTGGCCAGGTTTAAATTTGAAATAGGTGTACCCTCAACGTATTGACTTATAGTATAATTTTGGCAAAAAACGCAACGAAGGGAACACCCTGAGAAAAACACTGTACCAGAACCTCTTCCTCCAACTAAGACCCTTTCTTCACCAAAGTGAAGGCCAAAGGATGAAACTATCGCTTTGCTTCCAGTCCTGCAAATGCCGATTTCGTTCTTAAGTCTGTTGACTCTGCATTTTCGTGGACAAAGGGTACAGCTCTTAAGGATTGAATAGGCTTTTATTACGCGCTTTTTCAGTTCTTCTTTTGAAATTCTCATTACTGAAAAATGAAGTTTGTTTAAAACATGCTCCAGGCTTTCGGAATAAATTTCTCCTCAAAGACGAGAAGGGCAAATCGGTCAGTCATTCCCGAAATATAGTCACATGCTGCTCTCTGTGGCGGGTAGTCTTTGACCTTGCTCTTAATGCTCTCGTAAAAGGGAATTTCTTTATAGTGTTTCACAAAGTAGTTAAAGAGAAATTCGATAACGTGTTTTGCCTTCTCCGATTCTGAAACTACAAGGGGTGAAAAATAGACCTTGCTCTTGAGAAAATCTCTGAACCTTTCAAGCATATTTTCCGTTTCTTGGGACATTGATATGAATTTGTAATCATTTTTTATCGTTGAATTTATTACATCCAAGACCATGAAACTAATTCTTTTCGAGCTCGTATCTCCGAAGTATTTTATAAACTCTTCGGGAATTTCATCGGCTGTTAAAATTTTTGCCCTTATTGCATCATCAAGATCGTGGTTGACATAAGAGATTATGTCGGAAATCCTGACAATCTGGCCCTCCAAGGTAGAAGCCATTGATTTGGTGCTGATTATTTTTCCAAACCCCTTGGAATGTTTAGCAATTCCTTCTTTAACTTCTTCTGTAAGATTTAACCCCCTACCTTCCTTCTCAAGAATTTCAACGACCCTAACCCCCTGTTCAGGGTGTTTGAATCCGCCAAAGTCTTTCATTAGCTCGTTTAAGGCATATTCACCCTGGTGACCAAAGGGGGTATGCCCAAGATCGTGTCCTAAACTTATTGCTTCTGTAAGGTCTTCATTTAAAAAGAGTGCCCGTGCTATCGTTCTTGCAATTTGGGAGACTTCGAGTGTGTGAGTAAGCCGTGTACGGAAGTGGTCACCTTCAGGCTGTATGAAAACCTGGGTCTTGTGTTTTAATCTACGAAAGGCTTTAGAGTGAATTATCCTGTCTCTGTCCCTCTGAAACTCTGTTCTGATTGGACAGGGATCTTCTCTTTTTGCCCTTTTACTTTCCTTTGATTTTTTGGCTTTAGGATGGAGAATTTGGTATTCTCTTTCCTCTAATATTTCCCTTATGGTCATAGTAGCGTTTTTATGATGTCCTCAACACCTACATTGTCAACTTCGGCCTTAAAAGAGCGTATTATTCTATGTCTTAAAACAGGCAAAGCAAGGCTCTTTACATCCTGAATGGTTGGTATTATTGTTCCCCTCAGAAAGGCCCTCGCTTTGCTTCCAAGTATTAAAGATTGGGAGGCACGGGGACTCGCTCCGTAAAGGACATACTCCTTTACGATATCAGGAGCTTCCTTTTCCGAGGGTCTTGTCTTTCGGACCAAATCTACTGCGTATTCCACTACGTGGTCGGGGGCGGGAATTTCCCTTATAAGCTTTTGGATCTCTAAGATTTCGTCGCGTGATATAACTTTATTTATTGTAACCTCTTCGGGTCCTGTAGTTTCCTTAACAATCTCAATCTCCTCCTTTCGTGAGGGGTAAGTGATTTTTACTTCCATCATGAATCTGTCAAGAAGTGCTTCAGGGAGTGGATAAGTACCTTCTTGCTCTATTGGATTTTGGGTGGCGACGACAAAGAAAGGTTTTTCAAGAAAATAGGTTTTTCCTGAAACTGTTACTTTTAATTCCTGCATGGCCTCAAGGAGTGCTGACTGGGTTTTTGGGGGTGTTCTGTTGATCTCGTCGGCCAAAATAATGTTAGCAAAAATAGGTCCTTTAACAAACTTAAAGTATTTTTTACCCGTATTAGGGTCTTCTTCCAGTATTTCACTTCCGGTTATATCCGATGGCATTAGGTCCGGAGTAAATTGGATTCTCGAAAACTGTATATCCAAAAGCTCGGCAATGGTCTTCACGATGAGAGTCTTTGCAAGACCTGGAAGGCCAAGTACGACTATATGCCCCTGGGAAAAAAGGGCAATGAGAATCTGCTCAATAACTTCTTTTTGACCAACGATTCTTTTTGAAAACTCGCTGAGAATTCGCTGGTACAAATCCTTACTTAATTCCGTGACCTTGTTTTCGTTCATGGTAAAATTATAAATCCAGCGTCGTTCCTTGACAAGCCATAAGGGCGGTTTTATCCTTATTTACAATCTTATGGAAAAAAAATTGTATTCTGTCCATCTAAACAAAGATTATTGTAAAAGGTGTGGCATATGCGTTAATATATGCCCCAAAGATGTTCTTGACTTTGATCATGCGGGATTTCCTATTGTGGTTGACGAAGATGCCTGTATAAATTGCAAACAATGCGAAAATCACTGTCCTGACTTTGCTATTTGGGTTACAGATCGTGGCGTTAAAAGCGAGGCTCATCCTTTAACCGATTATTTGAGAGTGAATCACATGCCCTCGGTCTGGTGTCCTGGCTGTGGTATAGGAATGGTATTTCAGGCCCTTTTGAAGGTGGTTAATAAATTGGGTCTTGATAAGGACAAGGTCTCAATGATCTCCGGGATTGGTTGTACGGGGAGGATGCCAGGATATGCAGACTTCAATACTCTTCATACTACCCATGGAAGAGCGCTTGCCTTCGCTACTGGTTTAAAACTTGCCAAACCAGAACTAAAAGTTATTGTGGTGATGGGTGATGGAGATGCCTATGCGATTGGAGGGAACCACTTTGTTCACGCAGCCAAGCGTAATGTTGATTTGCTTGCTATTGTGGTGAACAACTACAATTATGGTATGACGGGTGGTCAGGCCTCCCCCACGACGCCACTTAATGCCTACACTACAACGACCCCTTACGGAAACATGGAACCATCCTTTGACGGATGCGAAGTTGCCAAAGCGGCTGGTGCCAACTTCGTCGCTCGTGCGACGGTTTACCACATCCCCCTCCTTGAAAAACTTATTGAGAAGGCAATGAATGTTGAGGGATTTTCGCTTGTGGAGGTATTGAGTCCTTGTCCAACCTATTACGGTAGATTGAACCTGGAGGCAGATGCGTATAAGAGCCTCGACTGGTACAAGAAGATCACTTATATGGTTGGGACGGAGCCAAAAGAAGGGGCTTTCATTCCGATTGGAGTTATTGCAGAAAACAAAAATAAAAGTTATTTAACAATTTTGAGGGAAAAATGGACAGAGATAAGATCGAAATAACCCTGGCGGGTTCCGGTGGCCAGGGTCTTATCCTTGCGGGGTTGGTTCTCGCCGATGCGGCGGGGATTGAAGAAAATTTGGAAATTGTCCAGACGGTGGAATACGGTCCGGAGGCGAGATTGGGTACATCTCGATCGGATGTAATTATCTCGAAGAAACCAATTTCTTATCCTAAGGTTCAACATCCAGATGTCCTTGTTACTCTTAGCCAGGATGCTTACAATAAATTTATAAGACTTGTAAAGCCTGGTGGAACTGTGATCGTAGATACCTTTAACGTAAAAAGTTTATCAAGGGTGGATGGGCTTGAGGTTGTTGCTTATCCTTTTACTGAAGTTGTAAAAGATAGGATAGGGACTCCTCTCGTTTTAAATATGTTTGTTCTTGGTTTTCTTGCGAAAAAGTTCGATATTGTAAAGCTTGATTCACTCTACAGGGCAGTGGATAGACGAGTTAAAAAATATCATGATCTCAACAAAAAAGCCCTGATGGAGGGATATTCACTTGAATAGAACTTTTTTACTTCTTAAGCCTGATGCTTTTCAAAAAAGGGTAGTTGGAGAAATAATCTCCATTGTGGAAAAGGCTGGTTTTGATATTTTGGATATTCGCATGAAAAGGTGGACCCGGGAAGAGGCGGAAAAGTTTTATGCTGTTCACAGGGGAAAAGAGTTTTTTGAGGGCCTTGTTGAATTTATGATTTCTGGGCCGGTGATTGGTTTACTACTGCAAAAGGAAAATGCAATTGAAGACCTAAGAAAACTTGTAGGAGCGACAGATCCCTCAAGGGCTGAACCTGGCACTATTAGACATAAGTATGGAACTAATGTGAGGGTAAATGCTGTTCATGCTTCCGATTCACCCGAATCTTTTGATTACGAAGTGAAATGCTTTTTCGGAGATGAATAGTTTTTTTGAGTGCAAGTCCTGTGGATATGTAATAGTTTCCGAAGAAGATCCTCGCTTCTGCCCTATGTGTCGTTCCTCAATGAAAAAGATTCCTGAAATTCGTGGCAACTTTACCGAAGTCCAATGCCCATCCTGTGGTAGAAAATTTTCCTATCCCGTGGTTAAACCGCCCTACAAATGTGCTTTTTGTAACTATACCTTTCCCAAAACCCCTTTCAGAGTGCAGGAAGAGAAGCTTTAAAGTTTAAAGAATTCCATTTGATTCAATGCTTCCTGTGATAGAGGATCGTTTTGCCCGCGAGACTTTATTATTTCGTAGTATAGATTTTTGGCCATTTCCCGATAGTTAAAGTAAACGAGTATTTTTGCTGCATCCAATTTAGCAGTATCACGCCAGTCTGGAAATTCTTTATAGTAGGTGTAAATTCTTTTTAGAGTAGCCAGGGCCATTTTGAGGTCATTACTAAGCATGTAGGCTCTTGAGAGCCAGTAAAGGGCTTCGCAGTCTTGCGTTTTTGTTCCAATACCTATTATTTTTTCGAGAACTTCGATCGCTTTCTCCGGATTAATCTGTCTTTCTACCAGTTGAAATCCAAGGTTTATTGATGCTTCAAGACTTATTTCATCGTCAGGGAATTCATCGATTAGTTTTTCAAGATAAATCAGAGCAGAATCAACCTGCCCCGTGTTTTTGAAAGAAATTGACAAATTGTAATAGATTTCCTTCTTGAATGTAATCCCCAGGTTCAGGGCTTTTGTATAGAAGAACAGTGCAGAATTAAAGTTTCCCTTTGTCGCTTCTATATTTCCAAGGCGAAAGTAAATTTCGTGTTTAAGTGAGTCTTCAGCCAGGTCAATAGCGGATTTAAATAAGTTACTCGCGTCATCAACCTTCCCTGCCTGAATGAATTTGACTCCGGCTAAATAGAGAAGTTCTGGGTCTTGAACGCTCCTCGCATTCATAAACATGATAAGGCTGTCAATCTCATTTTTGCTGAGTAGCGAATAACTCTTGAGGGTTACCCAATCATTTTCCGTGAAGTTGTAGGAAGCTGAATATAGTTGAAATATTGAATCCAAGGGGAGTCTTCCAGAAAGTTGGGCTAAGTATTTTAACTTCAGCCAGGCCTCTTCTGTGTCTTTTGGCGTAAAGTCTAAAATTCCTTTTTCGTTTTTCTTCAAAAAGAAGTAGCGAAGAAGATTTTTACCTTCGAGATACCTTGTATCCACCTGTTCTACTAATCCTTGGTTTAGAAAGATTTGAGATAATATTTTTTTATTCTCTTCGCTATCGGAACGTAGTGCAAAAACGAAGGCTAAGTCAGTTTGATTTAGTTTTTGAGCAGAAAGCGCAGCCAGAGTTGAAAGCTCATCGTCATTAATGAGCCCGCTATATTGTTCGTATTCTTTTATAAGTTCTTCATATCTCCCCAGGTTGTAAAGTGCCTTGAGCCTTATTTTATAAATTTTGGTTTCAAGTGGATATAGTGGATTAATATTTTGTGTTAGTTCTACGATTTTTTCGAATTTCTCCTGAGAAAGAAGGAGCCTTGTGAGTTCAAGTAGCATTCTATGATCGTTACGATCTAAGTATTGGAGAGCGGAATCAGTTTCGGAATTAAGAATAGCGCGAAAGAAGCGAAAATAGGGTGCCTTGTAATTGTCAAGTAAAGACCTGTTTTGTGTTTTTAGGGCAATAATGAAAAGATAGTAGGCGTCTTTGTTGGAGAGATTTTTGGGAATGCTATTTAAATAGGGGGCTGGGTCGTTAAGTTTTGATGCTGCCTTCAAAAAGAGGGTGGGGTAATTGTTGCTTTCGCCCTCCAACAAACTAATGGCTTCATAGTAATATCCTTTCTCGATCAGGGCACTTGCAACGTAATACCTCATATTGCTTGGGAGTGGTTTTCCACTGGAAAGCCGTATAACACCATCAAAGTCAAAGTTATCGTGAAGAATTTTAATTAGTTCAGTATCAGGGTAAGCCGTCTCAATCGTATTAAAAGGTATTTTGTGTTTTATTCTGACGTCATTAGTTTCGATTATATCTAAAAGGTCTTTAACTTCCAGTTTCAAGGCCTTGGATATGATCAATATCCTCTCGTCTCTTTCTGTGAGTGGATAGTAGAATTCAATCTGCTTGAGCAATTCTAACATTTCCTTTGTGAAGATGCCTCTCGAGATTAAGGTGTCGATGAGCTCCATTTTAAAGCGGTTGTATTCAAGAGAATCTGGCAGGGAAAGGGCTAATTGAAAGGATTTAACTAAGTATCCTTCTTTTAAGTAACCCTTAGCAAGGATGTAATTTCTAAGGTTTGAGTTCTCTACACCTTCCAGTTTCTGGAGGTCAGCGAAGGTGAGGTTTTTTTGATTGAAATATGCGATATACAGAGGATTTTTCAGATTTTTTCTAAATTTTGAACTACTTAATCCGGCCTTATCAAGTATTACTGCGAATTCGAATGATGTTTTCTCGTTTTCTGGGTCTAATGGATACAAAATGCCGATGAGTCTTGCAGAGTTTCCTGCCTTTTGGAGAAGAGTAATTGCTTCTTCTGGAATTTTTTTCTGAGGGTTGTGTTTAAGTAAACTTAAGTATGCATGGAAGTATTTGCCCGAGTTTATGAGGGCTTTTATTTTCAAAAAGGAAAAACCTTCGCGTTCTGAGATTATCAGGGCTTTTCCGGGTTCTTGTGAAAGGAGTTCATTTCCAAGATCGTACAAATATTTTGAGTTTTTGTAATCTGATGCAAGGATTCTTTTTAAAAGTATCCTCGTAGAATTGTCTAAGTTTGATTGTAAGATGGTTTCAATTAGTTTTTCTCTTTTTGCGAAAGTGGGAAAATACTGCACAAGTTCAATCCCCCACCTTAGTGAGTCATTTTTGGTATGGGAAAGTTCAGTAAAAATTTTGTAAGCGAGGTAGGCTAAGGAATCTTCGTAATTTTCTTTCCACAGTGTATTTAAATTACCGAGAGAGGATAGAGTGTCTCCGAGTCCCAGTAAAGATAGACTGAGGTAGTATCTTGCCCAGTTACCTTCGGGGGTATTTTTTGAGACGGTCAAAATCTGCTGAAAAATTTGGGAGGCCTTATCATAATCTTTGTTCTGCAGGTATTTTATACCCACATCAAGCACACTTTGTGTTGTTAAGAAAAGTAAAAAAACGAGTTTCATCGGTAAGATTGTAATTTAGCGGGTTTGTATAATCAAACTTCGGATAAATTTTGATTAGGATTAGACTTAAGTACCAATATTTCAACGCCTTTGTTGACTGACAATCTTTTCAACACTATAATATTTGAAATTAGGGAGGCTGATTATGGATTTTTATTTTGACATTCTTCTTAAGATTTATAAGACTCATGGTGAACTTATCTTTGAAAATCCTTCGATAATTAAGGAAGAACTGGCGGACTATTCAAATGTAGAAAGGGCTAAAATTTACGCACTGGCTTCGGCAATAGAAGAGAAGATACCGTTAACCCTGAGAGATTCAGGTTCGCTCTCAGAGGAAGATTTAAACCTCATCGGCAAGGGCTTTGCTGAAGGGACAGGGATTAAAGAAGAGCTCGCGGTGTGGGCAGTTTTTACGCTGGATAAATTAATAAGAACTATTGAGGAGGAACCTTCTTTAAGGAGACTCAAGAGGAAAGCTCGTAAGATAGAAGGCTCTCACGTTGAAATTAAAGAGGGACTTGCCAAGGCAACCGTTATAAAGGGAGGTGTTGCTAATACTTTCAATTATGACGGTTCGCTTTCCTTTGCCGATTTTCTTGAGACACACCTTGAAGAAGCCGATGAGCTGGCAGTTGAAATAAGCGGAGATGTAGAGATAGAAAGGCCCATCACCGTCCAGAATAAAAAAATGGTGCTCAGCGGAATAGAAAAGGCAACTTTATATTCGGAAATTTTACCAGCCTTTGAGCTCATAAAATCCGAATTTATCGTTGAAAATTTAACTTTAAAGCATGCTAAGGAGCCGGAGCGGACAGTTGGCCTTATATATGCCACTGACAGTTCTGTTGAACTTAACAAAGTGGAATTGTATGGTTCAGGATTAAAAGTTCAATCTTCGAAGGTATTTATTTCGAAGTCAAAGCTAATTGCTTGCAAATACATTGGAATCCATGCGGAAAATTCAGAGATAAGAGTGCAAAACTCTGATTTGCAGGAAAATGGAATTGATATCTTCAGTCCACAAATGCGTTTTAAGGGGAGTAAAGTGCTTTTGAAAAATTGCAAGGTGGATAAAGGAAATGGGGCCGGTATATGGGCTGACGCTTCTGAGTTGAGTCTTGAAAAAGTGGTGATAAGTGGGAATTACTATTACGGAGTATTCGTTGATGGTGGAAGTTTCTTGCAGATGAATAATAGCAGATTGATAGAAAATGGAAATAGTGAGGACAACTATCCACAGTTAAAACTTGTTTCCTCTAAGGCCAGTTTGAAAAACTGCAGAATATTGAATGGTATCAATAATTCTGGAATATCAATTGAAGACAAATCTTCAATAGAATGTGAGGATCTAAAGGTAACAGGACACTATTATAACGGGATTGAGGTTAAAGACGATTCTGAAATATTAATTAGAAATGGTGAGATTGCGAGAAATGGAAACGAAGATGAAGATAGTCCCCAGCTAGTTTTTGTATCATCCAAGGGCTATCTAAAGAATGTAAAGGTTCACGGTGGAATTTATAACAGCGGTTTTTTACTTGATGAGGGTTCGAAAGTCGAAATTGTGAGCTCTCATATTTACAGGCATTTCTTTAATGGAATAACCCTCAGGTCGGGTTCGGAGGCTGTGATTGCCGATTGTGAAATTCGCCAGAATGGAAATGAACATTTCCATGCACCTCAGCTCTGGTCTTCTTCAGCGACGTTGAAGGTAGAAAATTCGAGCATTTTTGATGGGATAAAAAATGACGGGGTTTATGCACGTAGTTCAAATTTAACTTTTGAGAACGTTGCAGTGCATAACCATTTTAGAAGAGCGCTTTTTGTCGAGGCTAACTCCAATGTTACTATTAAAAACTCCAGGATTTATTCGAATAATAAGGGCATGGATGGCGAGGGTCAGATAGAAGTGAAGTCAAGTCTTTTAAAACTTCAGGATTCGGAGGTTGATAGTTCTTATAACGCGGCAGGAATATATGCAACAGATATATCAATGGTTGAAATCAGTAAATCGAGGATCAGCAATAACTATTCCCAGGGCATTTGGTTTAGTTCGAATACGACCTTTAATGTAAGCGATTGCCACATTTCTGGAAATCTTGGGAAAGATGGGATGTTTCCTCAAGTTCTGATCACTTCAAGCCGTGGAAGGTTTGAAAGAACAACTATAACTAATGGCTCGAGGGTTTCCGGGATGGTGGTTGAAAGGTCTTTCATACAAATGGTTGAATGTAATATAACTAAGAACGAGAATTTCGGGCTCTACGTATTGTCTAATTCTATTGCTGATTTAACTGCGTGTGAAATCTCCGGTAATGGTCAAGAAAACAAAGATTTTGCTCAGATCAAAGTAGAAAACTCCAAGCTAATGTTAAAGTCTTCCAAAGTTATTTCAGGAGTTAGTAATACCGGTGTTTCGATAATGGAATCCTCCTACGCTGAAATGGAGAATACTATAGTCTCGCAGAATCCGCGGCACGGAATTGAGGTATATTACAATTCAGAATTGAGGCTCATGGGTGGTGAAGTTTCAAATAATGGGAGTGAAAACGAGAATTTCGCACAAATCTGGGTAGGTTCTTCTTACGCCATTATTAGGGATTCTATCATACATGATGGAAAAGGAAATATGGGAATAGGTGTGCTTAAATCCTATGTTGAACTCGAGAATTGCAAAATTTTTGGACATAGGGATGAGGGCATAAGTCTTGCGTGGTACTCAGGAATAAAGATTAAGGAATGTCAGATTTACTCGAATGCAATGGCTTCTAACGTCGCACAGTTATCGGTTACTTCGTCTAACTGTGTTGTAAGGGGGACGGAAATATATGAAAGTGTCGCGGGTGATGGAGTTAAGGCGGACGATGGGGCGATTGTGGAGTTAGACAACACAAAGATTAATAAAAACAAGGCTTACGGATTGATAGTGAAGAATAATTCGGAAATTAAAATGTCTGGTTGTGAAGTTACGGAAAATAACGAAATTCATAAGCACGGTTCCCAGATCTATTTGGATAATTCCAAGGGCGTAATTAAAAATTCGAGAATTTCAAAGGGAGTAAGTGGCGGGGGTATAAAGCTTTCCCATACTCACTTAGTTGAGATATATCATTCTGTAATCTCAGAACATAAAGGTGCTGGAATTGAAGTGGTGGATAACATTTCAAGGTTGAAGATTGTTGGCGTAACGACCTTTAAGAATGAAAAAGGTGGGTTGGTATACAGGAATCCATACAAGGTATCTACCATTGATTCGAACTTTGAGGACGGCGCTTTCCGTAAAAGTTGATTTAGTTTTGCAAAAAGCTATCGTTTAATTTAAAATTTTCCTATGATGATTACGCTGGCACTTTTGATAGGTTATTTAAGTGGTGTGTCGTCTCAGACTTATGCCCTGGGTGGGCTTTTCAATCCTTCCTCTCTGAAATCGGACGCAGTTTTTATAAATCCTTCTATGATACCCGATTCAAAATTTTCTGGTGTTCTCGGAATTAGGCAAAACTATTTTGCATCGGAGTTGACCGATTTTCACCTTTCTGCTTCTACAAAAATCAATAAGCTGGGTTTGGCGCTTGGGATTTTGAAAAGTGGCATTAAAGATGTTTATTCCGATTATACGTTTCTAATGGGAGCTGGATTTAAGAAAAGTAATTGGGGGGTTGGAATAAATTCTCGTGTCAGATATCTTAAGAATATAGAAGATGACATTACTTCATCCTCTTTTTCTTTGGATTATGGGCTTTTTGCAAAGGCTGGTATTTTTAACTTCTCTTTGATGCATCTCAACTTTCTCAGAAGCTCAGTAGGCTTTTATGATAGGAGTGAAAAGTCTTCGGATGAACTTTTATTCTTCACATCTTTTAATATACCCGAACCTGTTACATGGGTGTTAGGGATTGATAAAATGGCGGAAAAGATGACTTATAGGTTTGGGACTGAGCTCTGGTTTACTGAAGGCTTTGGGCTTAGAGTTGCTGTGTTGGAGCGAGAAATAAGGCTGGGACTTGGTCTTAAAACCGACACCTACGGGGTTGATATTTCCTTTGGATCTTCAAGGGAGCTTGGAACAACTTATGTGATTTCGACTTCATACACCATCAGATAGTACAAAGATTAATGAAGAAAATCGATAAATATTTTTTTCGTGACTTATTAAGGCTTTTTTTGATTTTTTCAGCTTCTTCAGTTGCTATCTTTGTAATAGTGAATTTCTTTGAGAGATTGGGTTTCTTTATTGCTAATAAAGCTAGGCCCGTTGACATTTTTAAGTTTTACGTGTTTCAGATTCCTTTTCTTTTTAACTTGCTGGCGCCTTTTGCATTTCTGATTGCCTCTTTTTTCCTATTCCAGCAGAGTGCCTATAGAAATGAGATTTTACTTATAAGGATCTCGGGAATCAATGTTCGTCAAATTATTTCAAAGATTTTACTGTTTACCCTTCTCGTATCCGTCTTAATATTTTTAAACGGAGAACTCTTAGCCTTTCCAGGACTTCAGAAATCCACAAGAGTTAGAAAGGCGAATATAGAGAAGAGTGAGTATTACTTTTATTACCCTGTGGTTTCCGATTTCAGCTTTATGAATAATGATACACTATTTTATTTCTCACGGTTAAATGCCCGAGAAAGAAAGGGTCTTGGTGTTATTGTTATGGTCTTAGGCGAAACTGGGCCAAGGGTAAGAATAGATGCCGATTCTTGTATTATTATTGGAAAAACATATGAACTCTTTAATGCAAAGGAAAGGTTTCTTGGAATTGATAAAGACTCCATTGTTTTCCACGAAAAAAAGACCCTTATATCAGGAATCTCACCTTTTGAGGTTATTAAAAAGAAAACCGAGATTGAAGAGATGAGTGCAAAACAGCTTTTAAAGCTTGTATCCTATAAGAAACGAATGAAGTTACAATTTAAAGAAGAGATGGTTGAACTTCTTTATAGGTTTTCTTTCCCTTTAACGGTTTTTGTGTTCGCTTTTTTTGCCCTTCCACTGGCAATCTCGATCAAACCACGTGGTAAGACTTATTCCTTTGGCCTTGCCTTGATAATTTCTTTTTTACTCTGGGTCTTTATTCAATTTTTCAAAGTTTCTGGCCAGGCAGGAAAGATAAATGAATTTCTTTCTACTTTTTTCCCACTCCTTTTATCGATGGGTATAGGCGTTGTACCGTGGTTTAAGATGAAGTTATAAAAGCTTTAAAAACTTATCCTCATTTTCAATTTTTACCTGGATCTCAAGGGCGAGAAGATTTTTGAAAGGGGGGTATTTAATGAGATCTTTTTCCGTAGTAACCACATAGTCAAATTTCTTTAGAAGGGCTCTTAGCTTTGGCAGGGGATAAATGTTGTGGTCTCTGATAGTGATAATCTCCTTCGGTGTGATTCCGAGTTTAGTTAATAGGTCAATAAAGCTTTTCGGGTCTGCAATACCAGAAAGTGCTGCCACGTCGAACCCTTTGAGAGAGTTAAGTGACATTTGTTGGCCTTCAAAGTTGTAAAACTTTACGGGTTCGTATTTCATTACGAAGATTGGCTTTTTGTAAGGTTCTAGTAATTCTAATGCATGGTGCTCAAGGGTATCGCCTTTAATGTTGAGGACTAATATGTGCGCTCTTTTTAAGGCTGAGAAGTTTTCCCTTAAGTTACCTCTGGGCAAGAGATAATCACCGTGGATTAACGTATTTTGATTTATACAAACGATGTCAATATCTCTTTTTAGTGGAAAATACTGAAAGCCATCATCCAGTATCAGAACTTCAGAATTTAGCTGGCGTATTGCAATTTGCCCTGTCTCATACCTATTTTTACCAACAAGAATGGGGACATTTCCTCGAAGTTTTTTCCACATTAGGTAAGGTTCGTCTCCAACTTCTTCCCACTTCATAAGTGGTGTGTCTTCTTTAAGTATGTATATACCCTTTCCTTTTCTCTTGTAGCCCCTCGTAAGGATTGCGACTTTTCTCTCAATAGAGAGCTTCTGTGCAATAAAAATTGTAAGTGGAGTTTTCCCAGTACCTCCTGTAGTTAGATTACCTACGGATATTACGTGGGCGGGTAAAACATCTTTTGTTCTGAGAACTTCATCATACAAATACCACAAATTTAAACCCAAGTTGTATAATTTTGAAAGCAGAATCTTTATCATTTGACTTAATTATATTTTGCAAGATGCAATTTTGCAAGTTTTGTACTTAAGTGTTAAGCGTTGTAAGGTTTTTCAGTTAGGTTGTTTGACTTATAAGTTGTAATCCCTGTGACTTTCTACTTACGATAAAACTGAAGGTTCGTTTTGTAATTTTTGAACAGTTAGCGTTAAATTTACGTCTAAATAAGAAATGGCTGTTAGGTTTGAGGAGGTTTATAGCGATTATAAAGAGATGGTTTTTAACTATGTTTTCTGGAGACTTAATGATTACGATGAGGCAGTTGACCTGACACAGGAGATTTTTATTAAAATTTACAAAAATCTTGGCAAATTTAAAGGTGAAAGTTCGATTAAAACGTGGGTTATGAGTATAGCCATAAACCATGTAAATGACTTTTTCAGGAAAAAGAAGAAATTTAATCCACTCTATTTTGAGGAATACGCTAATGACGATAGTATTGACGACCCGGGGCCTCTTGAAGAAATGGATTTAGAGGATGCGGTTAAAGTGGAAAGGGCATTAGAAAAACTAAAGGATTGGGAAAGAGAAATATTAACACTCTATTATATGGAAGGTTTTCAATATGAAGAGATTGCCCGACTTTTGAATATCCCGATAGGTACGGTGAAATCTCGTCTAAATAATGCAAAAAAAAGTTTGAAAAAGGTATTAACAGGGGGTGTTATTAATGGTAAATGAAGTGGAAGTTTTTTATAAAGTAAGAAAATCACCCCCTCCAGAACTGGATATAAAGGTGAGGAGGGGTATAAGAAGGTTGAAAGTAAGGCGATTCGCCGGACTTTTAAGTATGGTTTTTATCTTTGCTTTTTCTTTCGGTGCTGCGCTGAGGTTGCTGCTATTCCGTGACGGGAAGGTTCCGCAGGTAATTTCAGTTTCAGTGCAAGAGAATTTGAAGGAGAGTATTTGTCCTGGTGTTGCTCCTCTTAAAGTGGAAGTTGAACCTGAGGGTGTCTACTCTTACAAGGTGTACGTAAATGGCGATGTCTACAGGGAGGGGGTTACTTCAAAAGTTATCGATGATTCAATAGTTATAAATGATTTCGTTAATTACGTTAACCTCCAGATAGTCGATTTAATCAATGGTGGCGAAGAGGATTTATCTTGGTTTGTTTATAATTTTTGAATTTCCGAGTTATATTTTTTCAGGAATTCTTCTTTGAAGTCGAGGAGATAATCTCCTTTAATTGCTTCTCGTATTTTCCTCATTAGACTTATAAAAAAGTAAAGAGAATGGTAGGTTGCAAGCCTTGGTCCCAAAATTTCGCCCGCATTAAATAGATGTCGGATGTATGCCCTTGAAAAGTTTTGGCAGGTATAACAATTGCAATTCGGGTCTAAGGGAGAAAAATCCTCTTTATAAGTTGCATTTCGGATAGTTAGTTCCCCAAAGGAGGTAAAAACGGTTCCCGTTCTTGCGTTTCTCGTGGGTAGAACGCAGTCAAAGAGGTCAACGCCCATTATCACAGCAGAGAGGATATCATCTGGATAACCTACTCCCATCAAGTATCTTACCTTGTTTTCGGGTAAATAGGGCGATAACTTTTCGATTATCCTATCTCTTTCTACTTTCGGCTCACCAAGTGCTAATCCGCCAATGGCATAGCCCTCAAAAGGCATTTCCGAGAGTATTTTTGTGTGCTCAACTCGCAAGTCATCATAGGTACTGCCCTGAATTATTCCAAAGAGACTCACTTCCCGATAGGCTGAATCTCTGTATCTTATAGCTCTCTCAGCCCATTTGGTGGTAAGTTCCATGTGAAATTTTGCCTCTTTGTAAGTTGACGGATAGGGTGTAGGCCAGTCCAGAATCATTGCTATGTCAGATCCCAATTTGGCTTGTATTTCCACGACTTTCTCCGGGGTAAAGGTTATTGTAGAACCGTCTATGTGCGATTTAAAAACCACCCGGTCTTCCTCAAGTTTTCTTAAGTCTGCAAGGCTGTAAATTTGATATCCCCCGGAATCGGTAAGGATTGCCCCCTTGAAGCCCATAAATCTATGTAAGCCGCCAGCTTTGTGAATAAGTTCTTCTCCGGGTCTCAAGTGGAGGTGGTAGGTGTTTGAAACGATAATTTGCACCCCTATTTCCTCGAGGTCCTTTGGCGCCATGGTCTTTACAGTTCCTTGGGTCGCAACAGGCATAAAATTTGGTAATTCAACAATTCCGTGTGGCGTATGGAGCAAACCGAGCCGAGCACCAGTATGTTTTTCTTTCTTAATCAGCTCGTAACGGACTCTCACTCAATTTCCTCACTTTTTTGCCCTGTTCAGTGAAAATAATTTCAATTTTATCCCCTGCAAAAAGAAGTCTAAATCCCTCCATCCCTTCGATTTCTTTGTAGCTAAAACGAATGCGCTCCTGAGTATTTTCTATTCTGGCGATACCCGAACCCAGGTTTTCATTAAAGTAAATAACGGTTGCTTTAACAATTCTATTCCTGTTTTCCTTCATTAACAATCTTTACATTGTATTTTTGCCACAGAGTGTCGATAAGACTTTCCCATGCCTTTTTAGTTTTTTCCGCCTTTAAATTTCTTTCGATTTCATCTTTGACATCATCGAGTTTCCTGTATGAGGCTTTTTTGGGTTCTTCTTCCACTCTTATTACGGCGTACTTGTTTTCTTTTTCCAGTTTTATTGGCATACTAATTTGGCCTTTTTTCATTTTTAATGCTGCACTTACAAGCTCTTGAGGTTTTCCGCTTTCTGGAACATCTTTTTTGAGGCCAGATGTCGATTTGAGTTGTTCATCAGTGTTGTACTTGTTAAAAAGGGTGTCAAAGTCGACGCCTTTTCTAAGTAGGTTGTATACAGTATCCGCTGTTTCCTTTGAGTTTACGATGATTGCGCGAAATGTCACTGAAGCAGGAATTCTATATTTTGAATCTTTGTTCTTTTCGTAATATTCTTTAATTTCTTTTTCATCAACGGAAATGTTCTGAGAGATATTTTGATAGAGAGCCCTTATCAAAGCCTGTTCACGCGCCCTTTTCATTTCTTCTTGGTAAGAAGAGGCTAAATACAACTTCCTATTTTCTGCTTCTTTTACAAGAAGATTTTTCTGGATGAGATTTTTCAGCAGTTTTTGTTTCCCTTCTTCGGTTTCGTATTGTGCCCTTGCAAAGGGTGGAATATTTTCCAGTTCTCTTTCCAGTTCGAGCCTTGTAATAGGCTCATCTCCCACGAAGGCAACGTACTCTTTGAAGTTCTTTCTGAAAACCCTTTCCACACCGTCTAAGGCATCAGGGAGGTATTTGCTCTTCTGGAATCGGACTGCTACTGTTTGATAAGCCTCGGCTGCGTTCTGATAATCGCCCAGCTTTTCATATGCGAGACCGAGCCTGTAAAAAACTTCGTCCATTTTTCTGTAAGCATCGGTAAAATCTTTCCTTGTTGCCTGTAAATATTTAATGGCCGAGTCAGGCCTGTTAAACTTGTCTAATTCTAAGTCTGCTATGTTGAGGTAAACTTCAAATTTTCTGTTTTTGTCTAATTCTCTTGAACCTAAAACTTCTTTATAGATGGAGAGAGCATTTTCAAAATCTTTCCTTTCTTCAAGTATTTTTGCCTGTTGTAACTTTTCATCAATAGATTGAGCGTATAGCGTTGCAACAAGAATTAATACCCCTAATACCTTCTTCATTGTTGTTTCCTCCTTTTTTAGCTGAAAAGCTTTGCCAGTAAATAAATTATAAAGGTTCCAAAAAATTCTGCGTAAAAATTGTCATCAGGAGGTGGGTTAATGTATTCTATCAAAGAGATGAGTATGCTTGTAATTAACTTTACGATTAACGGAAGCCCGGAATTCACGATAAAGGCTACAATTATCGCAGAAATTAGAAATGTTATAAGGTGGTGGTGGTCCTTGTTATTTTTCCTAAAAATAAGGAACGTAATTAATGGTGTTAACCCGTCAACAAGAATCGCAATAAGAGATGCATAATAAAAGTACTTAAAGTCAAAAATGGCATAGCTCAATGTCATTGAAATTATTAAGAAAGATGCACCTGTTATTTTTCCGGCCTTTTCCTCCTCCTTTAAAAGGGGAGAAAAAATTTTCAGAAAGAGATTTTTTAGTCTTGGTATTTTGTTTCTAATAATTTCAAGCAAGATTGCGATGGCACTGAGGGATAACATTAAGATGAGACCGGCTTTTTTGTCACCGTAATTGTGTAAATGCTTTAAGAGAAATAATAGAATAATGGTTGACAGATGTATGCCCTTTCTCAAAAGCATATTCCTGCACCGATTTTATGAGTAACATTAAGCTCGGGATTGGGTGAGATTGAGTAATCTAAATTTAATTTTTTCCAATTAATGCCTGCACCCCCGTTGAAATATCCTCTATAAAATCCTATTCTCACCGCAAGATTGTCTGTCGGTCTATACTCTGCACCGAACTTAAAATCCATACTCAATCTTCCCAAGCTAATTATTGCACCTGGATATGGGCCGTCACTGAAAAGTTCAGCCTCCATGATCCAATTCATACTTTTAGAAATCTTTGTCAATCCTAAGACAAAGGATGGGTATGCGACTTCCAATGACTTTCCCTTGAATATTGAGAAAAAGACATCTCTTGCAGTTATTCCGACTGCTAAGTTTTTAAGATGAATAAAGTATCCAAGATCAACTCCCGCCCCATTTTCGGCGTAATTATAAAAGGATTCACGGAATAATTTAATACTAACACCGAAATAAGATTTTTTGCTGATTTCTTTGCCAGTTATCCAGGAGAGTAGAAAAAATCTGTAAAGGTGAGTCCCAATAACTTCAATATTTCCTTCTACAATACCAAGGTTTTCGTCCTTTAACTTTGTGACTTCTAAAGGGTCAGAGTGAAGATAAAAAATATTGATAGCGCTTTTGTTCAAAACCCCGCCTATATCGATCTTAACACTCAAATTCTCCACAGCTATCAAACCATTATAACCCTCAAAATGGGAAAAGTATGCTCCAGGACTTACCAGATTGACCAAGGAAGGATTTAATAAAATGGTGCCTAAGGATTGAGGGTCGGAAACACCTGTATTCCCTTTTGCTGTAGATACTGGGTCTCTTAAAAGGAGGAAGATTTCTCCCCTATATTTTTCGGCTGAAACAAACCCAATACCCAAAAGATAACAAAGTAGTACAGATTTCAAAGACTTTTGCAATTTTCTAATGCTCCCTTAAAATTATAAAACTCGAAATTAACATTTCAAAGGAGGTTGTATGAAGTTTAAAATATTTGGTGCGATTCTGCTTCTCATAGGGATTCTCTCGGCGCAGCAAAAGAAAATTGCACCAGATTTTACTGTCACAACAATTGATGGGAAGATGGTGAGCCTCTCTGAGCTAAGGGGTAAGGCAGTAATCCTTGACTTCTGGGCAACCTGGTGTCCTCCTTGCAGGAAGGAAATTCCTGGTTTTGTGGAGTTGAAGAAAAAATATGGTAAGAAACTCGAAATAATAGGCATTTCCGTTGATAGAAGTGTTAACCAGGTTAAAGAATTTTACCGAAAAAACAAGATGAATTACCCAGTTGCAATGGCGACGAAGGAAATTTTAGAAAGTTATAATGCAATTTATCGCCTGCAGTATATCCCTACAACTTTTATTATTGACAAAGAAGGCTATATACACGATGTAAAGGTTGGATTTGTTTCGAAGGATGAGTTTGAAAAGTTGATACAAAAGCTCATAGTAGATGAAAAGAAGTAGAGTAGCCCTTTTTGGAGCGACGGGAAGTATCGGCACAAATACCCTGAGGGTAATTTCCAAATATAGAGATAAGTTTGAACTTGTTGCCTTTTCAGTCCACGAAAGTTTAGAAGGATATTACAGGATAATCCGTGAATTTAAGCCGAAACTTGCTGTAATTACAGGAAATTTGAAAGTCTCGTCACCTCCAGTAACTACTCTGTATGGTAAAGAAGGCTTAATTGAGGTCTCGGAGCGAGAAGATGTTGATATAATTGTTGTAGCCACATCGGGAAATATCGGAGTTTATCCAACTACTCATGGCTTGAAGAGTGGTAAAAGGGTCGCGCTGGCAAACAAAGAGACCCTTGTTTCTTTTGGGAAGATTGTTAAAGAAACCTGGCTGAATTCCAGTGGCGAACTAATACCTATCGATTCCGAACATTCTGCTCTTTTTCAGCTTTTTGAAAAATACAGGGGGGACGCTAATGAATTAATCTTGACTGCTTCAGGTGGCCCATTTAGGACTTTTACCCGTGAGGAAATGAATAGGGTAACAATTGATGATGTGCTAAAGCATCCAGTCTGGAAGATGGGGAAAAAGATAACGGTTGATTCAGCGACTCTTATGAACAAAGGGTTAGAAGTCATAGAAGCTTACTGGCTTTTTGATTTTCCTCCTGAAAAGATAAAGGTTTTGATTCACCCCCAATCTATTGTCCATGGTATGTTAAAGTTAAGAGATGGTGCCTTTGTTGCTCATTTATCTTATCCTGACATGAAAATACCCATTCAATATGCTCTCACTTATCCTGAAAGGTGGGAATGTGATTTTGTGCAGCTTGATCTTACTGAAGTCGGTAGGTTAGAGTTTTATAAGCCAGATTTTGACAGGTTTCCTTTACTTAAATTGGCTTACGAAATGCTAAAGGCTGGAGGTGTGATGCCTTGTGTTATGAACGCAGCAAATGACATTGCGGTTGACGCCTTTTTGAAAGGATATATTAGTTTTCTTGATATTGAAAGGATCGTGACAGAAACCTGTTCGAGTTTTGAAAATGTTAAAAACATAACTCTTGAAACTCTTGAAAGTTACGATAGAAAGGCTCGGGAGAAAGCCAAAGAAATTCTTAACTCTCTAAAAAAATAAACTGGAGATGAGGGGATTCGAACCCCTGACCCCCGGCTTGCAAAGCCGATGCTCTCCCAGCTGAGCTACATCCCCAGATCGTGTATTATTATAATGCAAAAAGGGAGAAAATTCATAACTTGATTCGGTAAGGGCTATTTTTTACAGTTACGTAGCTCTAAAAAATGGATCAAGAGATAAATTTTGTATCTGGATTTAATATTTGCCTGCTTGTTCTTGTTGAATTGGTGATTCCAGTACAATCACGCGGAGTAAAGTACCCCCCTTGACAAAACGAGGAATAAGGTATAAAATTAAAATGATTACAAAGTTGTATTTAAAACAAGGAGGTTAAAATGGGGCTGCCACTATTGGGTGAAAAAGTACCCTCGTTCACAGCAAAAACAACTCATGGGGTAATTAAGTTCCCTGAAGACTATAAAGGGAAATGGGTGGTTCTGTTCAGCCACCCCGCTGATTTCACTCCGGTGTGTACAACCGAATTCGTTGCTTTCCAGAAACGGTATGATGAGTTCAAGAAACTAAACACAGAGCTTATAGGCCTATCCATTGACCAGGTTTTCTCCCATATAAAGTGGATTGAGTGGATAAAGGAAAAACTGGGCATAGAAATAAAATTCCCAGTGATAGCTGATGACAGGGGCCAGATAGCTGAATTATTGGGTATGATCCATCCCTCCAAAGGTTCAAATACTGTCAGGGCTGTATTCATTATTGACCCAGAAGGTGTTCTCAGAGCAGTACTTTATTATCCACAAGAGCTTGGAAGAAATATGGATGAAATCTTGAGAATGGTAAAGGGCCTACAGATGAGCGATAAGCACAATGTGGCGTTACCCGCCAACTGGCCGAATAATGAACTAATCGGTGACGAGGTTATTATTCCACCAGCATCTGATGTAGAAACTGCTGAAAAGAGGCTTAAAGAATACACTTGCTACGACTGGTGGTTCTGCCACAAGAAGCTATAAGACCTTGAGGGTTACCTTTCGTATGGGGCGACCGTACGGTCGCCCCATTTTTTTATGTGAAAATTTGGAATTTTTGCTGAAATTTTTTTCACACTCTAACTTCAAGAGTTTTAGAGTCTTAGATCTCACTTTTTAAAGTGCGAAAAATTTTTCGCACCTTAGAAATAATTCCATTTTCACATTTTTATGAATTACAATAACTTACATCTTAACTTCCTTTTGGCATACTTTTTGCACAATAAAAAGTATGCCGGAAGGGAGGGTAGCCAAATAACGGAAGGAGGGAAAGATGAGGTACATAAACAGAGAAGATGGGCCTCAAAAAGGCATTATAGATTACATATGTGGCTGCTTCCTCACAAGGTGTGACCAAAGGGCACCGAGGGGAAGCGAGCAACAATAGGAGGTGAAAGATGAAGGCAATTAATTCTAACAATAGCCAAAAAGTGAATTTTCCAACCATATTACCACCTATCTGTGGTTGCTTTTTAACGATTTGTAGAAAGGAAGTGGTGTAGATTTAGAAAAGTGCCTCCCTTCCGGTCTTAAAAGAAGAGGGAGGTTGAAATGGGATTTCATAAAAATTTTTATAACATCGAAATTGAACATGAAGACGGACTTTTGCTGTATAACATTTTAACTAAGAATTTTGTTTTACTGGACAAGCAGTATGAAGAGTTTTACAGAAAATTCCCTGAAATTAATGATGAAAAAATTTTGCAAGAATTTATTGATGCGGGATTTATCGTGGACAACAGATTTGATGAAAAGGGCTATTATTTGAGAAATTTCTTTATGAGCAGGTATTATTCTCGGAAGCTTCTTTTTACCGTTGTTCCCACGACGGGCTGTAACTTTGGTTGCTATTATTGCTTTGAATCAGGGATAAAAAATGTGAAGCTTTCTGAAGAAACTAAGAAAAAAGTCTTTGAGTTTATTAGGGAAAAAATAGATGCTTTTAAACCAGAGGATGTTTCCCTATCCTTTTACGGGGGTGAACCTTTATTGTGCAAAGATGAACTCTTTGAATTTGGGCAGTTTTTTGCGGAGCTGAGTGAAAAATTGGGCTTTAAATTTTCGTCTGATATCGTCACCAATGGTTATCTCTTTGATGTAGAGACTGCAAGAGAGCTAATAGAAAAGGTTTCTTTGAAATCTGCCCAGATAACCCTTGATGGTCCTCCTGAAATTCATGATAGAAGGCGATTGTTGAAGAATGGCAGTGGGACTTTTGAGAGGATTTTTGAGAACGTAAAGAATGTTGTTGAAGCTTTCCCGGATTTTGTTGTAAGGATTCGAGTAAATGTTGATAAGGTGAATATAGATTATATCGAGGGACTTTTAAAGCTTCTTGCTTCCATAAAAAAGGATAAATTAGAGGTATATTTTTCACCGGTCACAGGCGAAAAGGACAAAATTGACTTTGGCGAAAATCTTTTTGGAGATGAAGAATACGGCAAAGTTTACGCCGAGAAGATAGTACCCTTACTTTATAAATACGGTTTCCCCTATGAGGTTTACCCGGAACTTTCCTATGTCTTTTGCGCTGGTATTACACCCTTCCACTATTTGATAGATGCTGATGGAAGCATCAAAAAATGCTTTGACCTCGTTGGAAGAGATAGAGAGTCAATAGGTTATGTGGATAATTACAGAGAGGACGCAAGGAGTGTTCTTAAGTGGGAAAATTTAAAGATACTGGACAAGGAGTGTTATAACTGTAAATATCTTCCTGTATGTGGAGGAGGATGTCCTCTATACAAATTAAAAACGGGAAAAAATCGGTGCGAAATTTGGAGATACAGCCTTGAGTTATTGTTAAAAACTATTTACAATTTAAAGGAGCATAGTTTTGCATCAAAGTGATTTAAAGCTGTTTATAAGGTATTTTAAAAGATACACCCTTTTTCAGGGTAGTTTATTTGCTTTATCCCTATTCTTACTCCTTTTAGGCACAGCCCTTCAACTACCTGTTCCTTTAATTTTCAAGGAGATCATTGATCGAATTATTCCCGCAAAAGATCTTCCGCTTCTTGGGATATATTCTCTTCTCATTTTGGTTGTTGTTATTCTAAGAGAATTTACCCTCTACTTTTCCAAATTAGTGGATCAGAAGTTAAGGAACGGGATTTATAAAAAAATGGTGGATGAGCTTCTTTATGTGTATTATCAGCTACCTTTTAAAAAGGTGAAAGAAAAAGATTCAGGGTATTTTTACTCCCGAGTCTTCAATGAGCCAGCCGAAATTGAAGAGAGCTTAACTTCTACGGCAACCTTTGCCATAAAGGTTTTTTTGATCTTTTTCTTTGGTCTTATTGTCTGCCTAAGACTTTCCTGGAAGCTTACTTTATTTGTCCTCTTCTTGTCGACGGGTTTCTATTTTCTAAACCTTCTGTTTGGAAAAAAAATAAGAGATTACTCTTTAAAATTTCAAGAGTTTAAAGCGAGGTTCGGAGAAATTGCATTAGAAGTTTTAAAGGGTTTCAAAATTGTGAATTTAATGCAAGTTGTAGTTCCTGTTAAAAAGATATTGAGCCCTGCTTTAAATGATTATTTGGGGATAAGACTCAAGAGAGTGGAAGTAAGTGGTATATATTCAGGAGTTTATGGCGTTTTAAGTGATTTTCTTCCTGTGGGAGTTTTTCTCTTTGGAAGCATTGAGATAGTGAGGGGTAATTTAACCGTGGGTGGCCTTGTAGCTTTTATGGAGCTTATGAGGTACATCTCATCCCCTATGGATAGCATATCTGAAATTTTTATCGAGATACAAACGACCGCGGGCGTTATAGAAAGAATCGAGGAGTTTAAAGCCACAGCAGATAGGAATGGAGGTGTGAGTTTTGAGGGTTCAATAAATGCTATTAGCCTTGAGAATGTTGCTGTTGACTTTGGAGGCAATAGATTTATAGAGGGTTTGTCTTATGAGTTTGTGAAAGGTAAAAAATATGCAATTCTTGGCCCGAATGGTTCCGGAAAGTCAACATTAATTGAGATTATTACAGGGCTGATAAATCCATCCGAAGGAACCGTTAAGCTCAATAGTACCTTACCTCTGGAAAAAGTCAGTAAGAAAGACTACTTTAAAAGGCTATCCGTTTCTTTTTATCCACCTTTACTTTTACCAACGCTAAAAGATAATCTGGCACTTATCTCTGACGGAAAATTAAGAGAAGTTGCTAAGAAAGATATCCTTAAGGAGAGGGAGGATGATGTTAAATTCAGCCAACTCTCGGCTGGCGAGAAGCAAAAACTTTCTTTACTAATCGCACTTTCGCGGGAAAATTGCGATTTTTTAATTTTGGATGAACCGCTCGCAAATCTTGATGATGTTTCAAAAGAATATTATTGGACGTTAATAGAAAATTATTCCAGAGGGAAGGGTTTGATTGTTGCCCTGCCCTCAGCGGAGATTGATTTGAGTGGTTTTGAGAAAATGTTTTTAGAAAAAGTGGAACACAATTCTTCAACATAAGGAGGCTTTTATGCTGCTGTTACTGTTAATTGCTAAACTCATAATAGAACCTATCTATGTGGAGAGTGTGGAAGAGTTCCTTAAAAAGGCATCTCTTCCCGATAGTACGCTGAGGCTTTACCAGGTATATCCGAGTCTTGATAGTTTGCCGGAAGAGTCCACTTTCTTTAGAGTTGGGCTTATATCGGCCAACACCTTTGCCGTTTATTTTAAAAACTATCAGAAAACGAAGATATCTTCAACAGTTAAAAAGGATGATCAGGAAGACATCATGGCAGACGATTTCGTTCTCCTCTTTCTGGACACTGGAGGATATGGGAATAGTGCCTACGGCTTTCAGGTGAATCCTTCAGGCACCAAACGGGATTTTGTTCTTTCAGAAGGTGGTGACAATGTAGAGGAATGGGATGGCAAGTGGCAGGCAAAGGCGGAGATAACCGATTATGGTTATGATGTCTTAATTTTAATTCCCCTTTCTGAAATTTCCTATACAAGGAATCCATGGGGGGTGAAACTCGGTAGATTCATAGCGGGTGCCGGTAAGTTTCAGTTTTCAAATATAGAAGGTTCATTCCAGTCCCTTTCCCACATGCATAAGGTAAATATCGACTTTGAAGGTTTGAAAAGTGAAGAGAGTTATAAAAGCTCACTTCAAATGAGGAATAGCTTTTTTGTGAGAGGATGGACCCAAAAGCAAGATAGCTTATCCTTTAATCGTTTATCCTTTGGAGGCAATTTCAGGTTTAAGAAGGGAACTTCAACGGTACTTGATATTGTTGTAAAACCAGACTTTTCTGAAATTGAAGCAGATGTGAAGGAAATTTCCCTCAAAAGAAGGCCCATATTTTACCCCGAGAAAAGGGAAATCTTCATGGAGGGCAAAGAACTTTACTCTCTGCCATATCAGTTAATATGGACAAGGGCTTTTGAAGACATTAGCTTTGGGGCAAAATTTTATACAAAGTCAGAAAAGTTGAGTGGAATTGCCTTTTTACTCAATGAGGAAAGTTACGATACCCTTTCTTTTGGTAAGATTAACTTTGCGCCCGTCCACGGCTTTAACTTAGGTACTTCTTACTTGTGGAGTCCAACGTCTTATTCTTTAGCATCGATTGATTTAAGTGGGGTTATAGTTCCAAAGATTGGATTTGGGTTTCAATCTCAGATCTCGCGGAGATTTGACGAAAAGTCCAATCTGTATTACGTAAGGTTTTATAGAAGGAGTGAATTCAAGGGACTTGAAGCATCAGCTTCCTTTTTACAGATTGATGAAAATTTTGTGATGCCATTCAGTCCCATTTATTTTGAGAATGTAAGAGAATATTCGTTAAATTTCGGATACGGTATTCCCCTTGGAAAGGCATCTTACGTTAAACCCCAGGTTTATTTTGATGAATTGAGAGACCTTACAAGTGAAGACCTTGTCGAAAGATACTTAAATTTCGAGATAAGCGGCGCAAAGGGACCTTATGGAATGGGTTTAAGCTACGTAAAAGACGAGCTGGCGTATCTCGATTATCTTCCAGAGGACATTAGGTATTACTCTTTTGGAGGTATTATCTTCTCTTATGCCCCTGCAAGCTACAACAACGTTGGTGTCTCATTTATGAAGGGGAAATACCTCGGTGAAAATAGTGATAATGTAACCTTAAAACTCAAGATTTCTCCTTTCAATCTTTTCAATGCCGGTGTAAACCTTCAAATACTCAGGTATGGTGAGGAGAACACTTCTATTTTCCAGATCTTTGGACTGGTTCCTATTATCAAGGATAGATTTATTTTGAAGCCTTACATTGAGCACAATAGAGACGGTCAGACTGAAACCTTGTATATCAAAAATGTAGGTTATCTTTACTTAACCGATTACATTTCTGTTCTTTTCTTCGGTGACGCTGGGTGGAGGAAGGATACGGGAAATTATGAAATGGCGAATAGAGGATTTTCTCTCAAGCTTAAGCTGGAGTTTTAGGGGGTGTGTATGAAATGGATCAACAAGACAAAGGAAAACATAAAAGAAACACTCCGTGCTTGGGGTAAAAAGTATTGTGGATGCTTTCTGGTAAAGTGTAAAAAGGAAAAACCGGAAGGGGCTAAAGATAAGTCTTGAAGGTATAGAATTGGAATATACCTAAGTTAAGCTGGTAAATTAGGGGCTGAACTCTGAAAAAAGTGAGCTTCCAGTGGCTATTAAGCCACTGGAAGCTCGATGACCCCTTATGATTTGTGTTGTAATGTTTCCTAAAACGATTTTTAAAATATTTGTTTTGCGCTTTAAAAAGATTTTTATGGCTGAAAATTCGGTAAATTCATGTTTTTACCTTTTTATTGATTTTAAGAAGTTAACTGTCAAACTTGCCTGCTTTTCTCATTTATTGGACTGATTTTTGGAGGATTCGGAAGTTGTCGATAATTTAAATAATTAATGGGGTATTGGTGCTCGGAGTTTTTAATTTAGTCAAATTTGGGTTCTGGACTTTTCTCCAGACCTTATAATAAACTTATTCATTAATGAAACCACTTATTCAAATTTTCGTTTTTTAAATTTATCCTTATAATTTTTGTCGTTGAAAGGAGGTGGATTGTGAAGAAAGTTGTTACAGCAATAATTATTCTGGCGGGCTTAGCCCATGCATACAGGAAGAATGTGCTAATTGAGAATTTTACCGCTACGTGGTGCGGGTATTGCCCCTATCAAGCTCAAGCTATAACTCAATTGGAGACTGTTTATGGTGAATCACTCACCGTCATAAAATATCATCCAAGCACCTCAGATCCCTTTTATCATTCTCATTCCGTCAATAGGCTCTACTATTACAACGTTCCCGGGTATCCCACCTCTCTAATTGCTGGTAATAAAGCAATAGTTGGCGGTTGGACGGGTGTTTACACACCTTTAGAAAACTATGTTTTGCAGAGCTTTCAGGAGGTAACCCCATGCTCTATAAAGGTAGAGATTCTCAGTTTTGATCCGAATACCCTTGTCGCAAATGCGAGAGTTAAAGTTTTTATGACTCCAGAAAACTCTGTCCCAATTCCTTCGGAGTTAAAGTTAAGAGTGGCCATTCTTGAAGATTCTATTTTTTACACCTGGCAAAATATGAATATCTTGAGATACGTTTTAAGAAGTATGTGGCCTAATGCCACGGGCACAAGTTTAACTCTTGGGCATGGAGATTCGGCTATTTATAATTTTTCCTTTTCTGTAAACCAGTTGATAAGGGCACCTTATTATTATGTTGTCGCCTTTGTTCAACAGGATTCAATTTATCCGATAGTTGATTATAGTGGATCATATACTCTTAATGCCGGTAATGTTCTTCAATCGGATAAGGCTCGACTTACTGTTAATTTTGGTTATTTAACCTCAATATTCAGGGGTATTTCTGATGCAAACAGTAACAGAAGGTTCGAAAGAAATGAAAATGGCACTATCAATCTCGCGCTCACCAGTGTTGCTCCTTTCTCTGATGCTCATAACGTAATATTAAGGGTTAGATCTCTTAATCAATACCTTACTGTTATGGACACATTGTTTAACTATTCGGTTATACAAGTTAATGATACTGTTGAGATACCAGTAAATGTTCAAGTTGGTAATTTTGATGCTCCCCAGTTCGCTAACATAGTTTTAGATTACTCCTGGGATGGGATAATGTCGAAAATTGATACGATACAGATTAAATTAGGCGTTGATACAGTGCTGGTATGGGATGGTAGTTATGACAGTAACCTAAAGAGTTATTTGAAGGTATTCATAGATTCGCTTAATTTTGCTTATGAGTGGTTTTCCGAGGCCGACAGTGGAAAGCCTTATCTTTATGATGATTACCGGACGATCCTATATATTTCTGGCCAAAGATTGCCCGATACTGTAGATGCTAATATGCTTATAAATGCTGTCAACAGTGGTAAAAACCTCATAATTTCAGGCCAAAATATCGCTGAGAGCTTTAATGCCGTGTATCCTTCTTTCCTAACAGATTATGTTGGCATAAATTTGATTGCACCTAACACCGGTGATAGAAAGTTAAAGGGTTCAGGAACTATCTTTAGCGCGAATGATTCTATTCTCATCGGGGGCTCTGGGGCATATGCTAACCAGAATTCAAAGGATGTAATAGATGTAATTAGTGGATCTGGAACTCTTCCAATTCTATATTACCAAGCATTGACCGGCAGCGATTTGGACTCTGTCGCCGGCGTGTTAAAGATACACCCTTCAGGTAATAGGGTTCTATTCCTTGGATTTGGTGTAGAAGGTGTTGGAAGTTCTGGTACATTCATGACAAAGAAAAACTTTTTGGCAACCTTGTTTGGCATACCGAGTGGAATTGATGAACATATTAAGCCAGTTAAACTAAAAGCTCTCGTAGTTAAGCGAGGCCAATGGGTTAAGCTTGATGATAGCATAAGTGAGGTTTACCTGTACAGTGCAGATGGTAGATTATTAGATGGAATTAAGGTCGAAAAGGGAAAAATAGACGTATCTTGTTTAAAAGAGGGTGTTTACTATTTAATTTACAGGAGTGACAGAGGGTTAAGCAGGAATAAGATTGTGGTTGTTGAGTAATTTTCTTACCTTTTGGGTTTTTCGTTGTAAAGAATTTATTGAGTTTTGATTATCGACTCAAGAAGTTTTAGATGGGTTTGATTATCTAATAGGAAATAGCTTACACGAATTTGGTTTAAGAGCTTTGTCTGGAAATATTTAAAATGTGGGGTGAGCGAGGGGACTCGAACCCCCAACCACCAGATCCACAGTCTGGCGCTCTGCCAGTTGAGCTACGCTCACCATTTATATGCGCCCGGAGGGACTCGAACCCCCAACCAGCGGATTAGAAATCCGCTGCTCTATCCTGTTGAGCTACGGGCGCTCCCTATCGGGGCGAGTGGACTTGAACCACCGACCTCCTGCTCCCAAGGCAGGCGCGCTAACCAAGCTGCGCTACGCCCCGCATTTGGTTAATTATAAAATTTCACCAATGGACAATCAAGCAAACGAGTTTATATAAATTCAATCAAATTTTGGAAGTTTGATCTACTTTTACACCAGCTTAGCTAATACCACTCTTCTTCTCTTACGGGTTTGAAGAAGGCTTCATAATCAAATTCTTCGGTTGGGTTTATTATGGGGATTCCCAATATCTGGAAGATTTCCTGTGTGGGATTGCACAAAACTCTCTCTATTAGAAGGGCATTCCAGAAATTTTCACCTTCATACTGGGACTGCGTCTTTCCGTTTCCGATTTCCAAATCAATTAATTTATGTCTCTCTTTAAGAAGTTTCGCGAGTTTGTTTCTTAATAACTCTATCTGTTTTCCCTCTATATTGTTAAGAGTTTCGATACCCAATACATAGAAGGGGGTTAAGGCTTCTGTTATCCCATACATAATTGTCTTTCCGCTTTCTTTTGATAATATTTTGCCAAAGGTAGCAGCAATGTCAAAAAGGATATTCGTTAGTTCTTTGGTTATTTCCAGAATTCCTGCATTGGGTCGCTCTTTTAGTTCTTTATACTGTAGTATTCCCGTGGAGAGGTTTGTCATAATTTCTCCGAGATTTTTTATTAGATGTCTTTTTTTATCAATCGATAATAGATTTTTTCCAAGTAATTCTACCGTATTTGTGACTTTCAAAAAACCTTCAAAAAACTTCAGTAGATTAGCATCTAACTCGTTTAGATTTACCGTCTCTTTATAGTATTTTATAGCTTTTAGCAATTTATCTCTCCAAGAATATTTTTCTACGAGCGAGTCAGATAATCTTTCAAATTCTTCGCCTATTCTATTTTTCAATCTGTTCTTATCAATATTTAAGCTTATTGCCAAGTAAGTGGTTGGCGTGTTAAATAAGTGGGTAATAAGGTTTAGCAGCCTGTTGTATCTGGCTTCAATTCCCCTTGGATTTTTTTTATAAATGAGCGAGATTAATAAGCTTTCATTAGAAAAGTCAATAAATATCCCTCTTTTCTCTAATACCCCAAAATACTCGGAGCTAATTTCCTTTACAAGTTTTTTCATACTCAATGGTTCTAACTGATCAAATTCGAGTCCCGTTGCCTTACTGTAGCTTTCTTTGATTTGGATCAGGTTATCCCTTACCTCCTGAAGCGTGATGATGTTGTAGAAGAAAATTTTTAAACGTGCAGTATTGGGATAGCTCATCTTTGATAGCATATTTACAAGTTCAATTAATTCCTGTCTAATATCCCCACCAAATTCCTTCATCTTACTTAATATTATAAAGGGACTTGACAGTTTATTCCCCATACATTATATTTATAACACTTGCAGATGTTATATTGTTCTTTGTCAATCAGGTGAGTGTGAGGTTAGAGTTGGTACGGGTATAGGATCGAACCTGACATAGATTCCTATGGAGGGTTTGATCCTGGCTCAGGGCTAACGCTGGCGGCGTGTCTTAGCCATGCAAGTCGAGCGGGCCTGTGGGGTTTACCTGCAGGTCAGCGGCGGACGGCGGAGTAACACGT
>Ga0071330_1073745_pt1 | contig 61298 bp, 57 predicted proteins | sample GBScel77sediment_FD_63802 | JGI IMG/M metagenome (GOLD analysis project Ga0071330, IMG submission 63802) | Hot spring sediment microbial communities from Great Boiling Spring, Nevada - Cellulolytic enrichment Sediment 77C v2 (version 2) | ecosystem: Environmental > Aquatic > Thermal springs >...
CCAACAAGCGTGACCGATTGGCAGTTGTGGAGGCTTTGAACGCCATCAATACCCCAAACGCTCTAAAGTTGCTCCTTCAAATGGCTCGTTCCGAACCCGACGAACAAGTCCGTTGCGAGGCTTTGCTCGCCCTCAGCAATCGTGGTGTTAAGGAAGCGTTACCGCTCCTTGCTGATTTGGTGCAAAAGGGAGAGCCATCAATTGCAAGCACAGCAGCAATTGGGTTGACGAGATACGGTGAAGAGGGCAGAAAGGTTCTCAGGAGATTGCTCAACTCGGAGAGAAGGGAAACGCGATTGGCGGCAGCGAAAGCACTGGCGACGCTTAGTGACCCTGCTGCCATTGAAACTTTGAAACAGCGAGCAAGCACCAATGACCTCGCACAGCGCATAACTGCCTTGCAGTTGATGGCTCGTGCCGGCGATGAGAAGGCATTGCGAGAGTTGATAGGTTTCCTGAGCCACGACGAACCGGTAGTTAGGCTAAGGGCACGACTTTCCATTTATGCAGTGGGCAGGCAAGCCATTCCCTTGCTCATTCAAACTTTGGACAGTCCAGACAACAGGTTGAGGGCGGAGTCAGCGTTGATTTTGGGAGCGCTGAAAGCGGACATTGCGAGGGAGAAACTTGCTTCGCTCCTGAAAGACCCAGACCCTCAAGTCAGGGAAGCGGCTCAAATGGCTTTGAGACGATTGGAAGAACCAAGCCAGTAAGGGGGCGAGAAGGGGAAAGGGACAGGGGACAAGGTGACTTCTGCTTGGGAACCAGACTTTGTGTCCCGTGTCCCCTGTCCCTTTGAACTTTCACACGGTTTCAGTCGCGGATTTCAACGACTTCCTTTCGGCGCCGACGGGCGGCAGCCTTCTTCTCCGCTTCCTTCTTCTCTCGCACTGCTGCTTGTGCTGCAGCCAATCGGGCGACGGGGATTCGGAAGGCGGAGCAACTGACATAGTTGAGTCCAATTTCGTGGCAGAACCAAACGCTGTTGGGTTCACCGCCGTGCTCTCCGCAGATACCGATTTCAAGGTCGGGCTTGACGGAACGAGCCTTCTGGACACAGATTCTCATCAGTTCACCGACACCTTCACGGTCAAGGACTTCAAATGGGTTCGCCTTCAAAATTGGAGTCCCCTCTTTGCCGGGAACCTCTTCAAGGTAGTCAGCCATGAACTTGCCTTCAACATCGTCGCGGCTAAAGCCGAAGACTGTTTGAGTCAAGTCGTTGGTTCCGAAGGAGAAGAAGTCGGCAAATTTGGCGATTTGGTCAGCAGTGATGCAGGCTCTGGGGACTTCAATCATCGTCCCAATCATGTAGTCAACTCGGACTCCAGTTTCAGCGATGACTTGTTCCGCCACCTCTTCGGCATCCCTGCGGGTGACAATCAACTCGTTGACATGACCGACTAACGGGATTTCAATCTTGGGCTTGGGGTTGTAGCCTTCCTTCTTGAGTTGGCATGCTGCCTCCATGATGGCTCGGACTTGCATTCGGTAGATTTCGGGGAAGGTGACGCCCAGTCGGCAACCTCGGTGACCGAGCATGGGGTTGTGCTCGTGCAACCGAACGGTTTTAGCCCAGATTTCCTCAAAGGGTTTGCCTAACCGTTCAGCGAGTTCGCGCGCTTCTTGTTCGGTGTGCGGGAGGAATTCGTGCAAGGGCGGGTCAAGCAAGCGGATGATAACGGGAAGCCCATCCATCTCTTTCAGGAGACCGTAGAAGTCTTCACGCTGGAAGGGCAGAATCTTCGCCATTGCTTCTTCGCGCTCTTTGGGGTCATCAGCGAGAATCAGTTGCTGGAAGTAAGGGAGTCGTTCGGGAGCGAAGAACATGTGTTCGGTGCGGGCAAGCCCTATGCCTTCGGCTCCGAGGAGGCGAGCAAGTCTTGCCTCTTCAGGCTTATCGGCGTTCGCTTGGACACCCAACTTGCGTCGCTCGTCAACCCAACTCATGAATTCGGCATAGTAGCGGTAGAGTTCGCTCTCTTCAGGCTTCATCTCGCCAGTGATGACGCGGATTATTTCGCTGGGGACGACAGGGACATCGCCCAAATAGACAACGCCATTGGTCCCGTCAATGCTGATATAGTCGCCCTCTTTGACGACAGTGCCGTTGACGGTGAACTGCTTGTTGGCGTAGTCGATGAAGATGTCGCGGCAGCCGACAACGCAAGTTTTGCCCATCGCCCGTGCGACGACAGCAGCGTGGCTGGTTCGCCCGCCTTCACTAGTCAAGATGCCTTGGGCTGCGTGCATTCCTTCAATGTCGTCAGGGGAAGTCATATGTCGGACCAAGATGACCCGTTCGCCTCGCTTTGCCCACTCAACAGCGTCGTCGGAGGTGAAGACAACGCGACCGGCAGCGGCTCCGGGTGATGCAGCGATTCCCTTTGCGATGCGCTTCGCTTGCTTAAGAGCTGCTTCCTCAAACTGCGGGTAAAGCAATTGCTCAAGCAGGCGGGCATCAACCATCAAAACAGCGTCGTCAGGTGTGATTAGCCCTTCATGAACCATGTCGACTGCAATTCGGATTGCTGCGATACCTGTTCGCTTACCGGTGCGGGTCTGAAGGATGTAGAGTTTGCCCTTTTCAACGGTGAACTCAATGTCCTGCATGTCCTTGTAGTGCTCTTCCAAACGCTTGGCGTAAGAGAGGAGTTCTTCGTAGATGTTGGGCATGTTTTGGGCGAGCCACTGGATGTCCATCGGCGTTCGGATGCCAGCGACGACATCCTCGCCTTGGGCGTTGGGCAAGTAATCAGCATAAAGCCCGGGCTTACCTGTCGCCGGGTCACGAGTAAAGCCAACGCCTGTTCCAGAATCCCAACCCATGTTGCCGAAGACCATTGTCTGGACATTGACCGCAGTGCCCAAGTCATGGGGGATGTTGTTGATGCGGCGGTAACTTATGGCTCGTGGGTTGTTCCAACTCTTGAAGACTGCCTCAATAGCCATCTCCAGTTGCTGCCATGGGTCATCGGGGAAGTCGCGCCCTGTCCTTTCGCGGATAAGAGCCTTGAACCTCTGGACGGCTTCCTTGAGGTCCTCAGTGGTCAGGTCGGTGTCGCGGACTTCTTTGGGGTCTTTGCCGAGTTCCTTAGCCCTGCGAGCCTTAAGTTCGTTGAGGATGTGCTCAAACTCCTCTCGGTCAACACCCATAACGATGTCACCGAACATTTGGACAAACCGTCGATAAGCGTCGTAAGCGAACCGCTCGTCGTTGGTTTGCTTGATGAGACCTTGAACGGTTTGATCGTTGAGACCCAAGTTCAAAATCGTGTCCATCATGCCTGGCATTGAAGCGGGAGCACCAGACCTGACGGAAACGAGCAGCGGGTTTTCAGGGTCACCGAATTTCCGCCCGACTTTCTTCTCCACTTTCGTCATGTATTGCCGGACTTCATCCATCAAGCCTTCGGGGAGTTTGCCGCCATTGCGGTAGTATTCGCGGCAAACTTCAGTGGTGATGGTGAAGCCGGGCGGGACGGGCAATCCCAAGTTCGTCATTTCCGCCAAGTTGGCGCCTTTGTTGCCCAGCAGCATCCTCATTTCCGCTTTGCCTTCCTCAAACAGGTAAATGCGCTTCTGCTTGCGAGCCACAGTCGCACACCTCCGTCTGCCTTTTGGATTTTTCGGGATAGCGCTTCTCGCTCAGCCGAAAGGCAAACAAAAGGATAACACAGCAGGGCGTAATGTAAACTGGGGCTTTACCCTGACACTTCCCTACTGGCTCGTTCCTTGCCTCAGAGCCTCAAAGTAGCGACGGACACGCTGACGCTCAGACGGAGGAATCTGCTGACTGCTCAAGGCTTGTTCTGCCCGTCGCATGTAAGCGGGCAAAATTCGGCTCAAAGGTATCCCTGAACCGCTCGGTGAAGGTGGTGCAATCACATCCTCGCTGTATGCTGGACCTGGCAGTAAAGGTTGCGAACCCGTCAATGCTTCTGGTCTCGCCCGAACATTCAACCTGACCTGTTGGCTGCCGATGTTGAAGTTTTCTGGTTGTCCTACCCATTCGCCAGTTCCCCAATCAGGTCCTTGACCTAAGCCCATGCCTGCACCGAATCCCTGACCTGCCCCAAGTCCTGTGCCGGCGCCGCCGGCTCCGACACCAACTCAGCCAAATCCGAAATGGGGGCGGTGACCCCGCCCCGAACCCTTTCAGGTTCCGCCTTCCTTCAGCCGCTTCACCGCCTCCAAAATTTGCCTCGCCAGTTCGCGAATTTTCTCGTCATCGCCATATTGCTTTGCCAGTTCCTCAAGCGCTTTTTCCAACTCTTTGAGCATCCGTTCCAGTTCCTCGGGCGAAACCTGTGGGATTTGGCTTTCCTGCAAGTTCTCAAGTTGCTTTTGCAATTCCGAAAGCAACTTCATCGCCTCTTGGAAGTTGGGGTCACTCATCAACTTGCGCAGAAACTCCCGCGCTTGTTCTGAAAGTTGCAATGCCCTCATCATTTGCTGCAGGCTCTGAAGTTGTTGCTCAAGCATTTGCCGCTCAGCAGGCGTCAACGGTTGACCTTGTAAGTTGCGCCCTGATTGAAGCATCTGCTGCAGCATCGCTTGCTGTTGCTTCAAAGCCTCCATCAACTGCTTCAGTTCCTGCTGGCTGAGTTGTCCCATGCCGCTTAAAGCCCGTTGAAGCAATTGCTTTTCAGCTTCAAGGAGTTGGCGCTGGGTTTCAGTAAGGTCACGCGATTGAAGTTGGCGCTCTATTTCCCGCATCCGCTCAAGCAAAGATTTCATCTCTCGCATCTGCGAAGCCATCGCTTTTTGCTTCATGCTCTCTTTCAGCGTATCGGCAGCAGTTATCGCTTTCGTTGAAACGCGTTTTATGTGCTCTTGTGATTGACGCTGCAACTTTTCCGCTTCAGATAACAACTTTTCTGCCTTGACAAGGGCTTCCTTTTTGCTCAACCGTCCCCTCTGCGACCGCTTGTAAAGTTCACGCAGTTGATGGGCTATGGCTTTTTCAAGTTCGGTGGCTTCGGGCTCTTTTGCGTGTTCAACAATGGGCTTGAGGACTTGGTTGAGGTTCTCAACAACTTGTTTCGCTTCTTTTCGGTCTTGACGGAAAGAGGCAAGGAAAGGCAGCGGCAGTAGGGGTAGGAAGTTACTGACCAACAAAGCGACAAGCAGAAGTGCCATTGCCCCATGCCACACCGTCAAGCGAAAACGAAAAATTTGGGATGGTCGCACTGATGCGAGATGGGATAAAGCATCTTCGCGCAAGGGTTCGGTGAAAGAGGTTTCGCTGCACAAAAGCGCCGTAGTAACACGGTCTTTGAGTTCAGCCCTTCGGTCAATCAACTGAGCCACCGCTTCGGCTGGAAGGGAACGAACAAATGCGTAGACAATGCCCGAAAGGATACCTGTGGCGATTGGGAAGGCAACAGAGATAGGCTCTGCTTCCCACTTGCCAAGCCAATCGCCCAAATCGGTCAGCAGGGAAAAGATGAGCCCAATCGTCCCACCAACTGCTGAATACTTCCATGCCAACACCAACCTGACCCGCCGTCTGAAGGGAGTCAAATGCTTCATGAGCGCGTTTTGCTCCATTGATAACACCTCCCGTCAAGTCCGACGACAGCCACAGCAATTTTAGCGAGTCCAAATGGATTTGCCACGAATGGTCAGGAGTCAGCCGAGCCAACGGGGTAAAGCAAAGCCGCTGCTGAACCCAATTTCTGGTTGATTGCGCCAAACTTTTTGCCGAGGTGAAAGCAATGCCGAGAGTTGTGGTCATTGACAACTATGACAGTTTCACCTACAACCTCGTCCAGTATCTTGGCGAGTTAGGGGCTGAAGTTCTCGTTTTCCGAAACGACGCCATTCCTCCCGAACGAATCGGCGAACTTGAACCGACCCACATCGTCATTTCACCAGGACCTTGCACTCCCAACGAGGCGGGCATTTCCGTTGAAGTTGTTCGGATGTATGCGGGAAAGGTCCCGATTTTGGGAGTATGTCTGGGGCACCAAGCGATAGGTCAAGCCTTTGGCGGGCGAATTGTCCGAGCCAAGAGGTTGATGCACGGGAAGACTTCTCTAATCCGACACGATGGGAAGACCATTTACACGGGACTGCCCAATCCTTTTGAAGCGACCAGATACCATTCCCTCGTCGTTGAGCGGGAGAGTTTGCCTGAGTGCTTTGAGATAAGTGCGGTCAGTGAGGACGACGATGAAATCATGGGAATTCGCCACAAGGACTTCCCACCGGAAGTCGCTGTGGAAGGTGTCCAGTTTCACCCTGAGTCCATCCTGACTGAGGTCGGCAAGGACTTGCTTCGCAACTTCCTTGAACGCTGCGGCAGGAAGTGATGATTTCTGACAATTAACTGAGAACCTGCTTGCCCACTTCCTTTGGCACCCAGAGTTTCATTGCAGCCCTCACTTCTTCCATTGTCGCTTGTGCGACTTCCCTTGCCTTGCGGGAACCTTCCGCCAAAATGTCGTCCAATTCGGAGGGGTGCTGTTCTAATTCAGCCCGTTTTTGCCTCAGCGGTTCAAGGGCTTCGTTCAACTTATCGGCAAGTCTCCTCTTGCACGCAACGCAACCCAGTTTTCCAGTCCGACAATCGTTGGCTATCTCTGTGACTTCACTTCGGTTGTAGATGTTGTGCATTGCAAAAACAGGGCACATTTCCGGGCGACCGGGGTCATTGCGGCGAATCTTGTGGGGGTCGGTGAAGAATGCGCTGACTTTTTGCCGAACGACTTCTGGCGGGTCGGCAAGTTCAATGTGGTTTCCGTAACTTTTGCTCATCTTGCGACCGTCAATGCCGAAGATGTAAGGGAACTCGCCCAACAAAGCCTGTGGTTCAGGGAAAACTTCGCCGTAAAGGCGATTGAACCTTCGGGCAATTTCACGGGTCATCTCAATGTGCGGAAGTTGGTCTTTGCCAACAGGAACGGTGTCGGCTTTGTAAATCAAGATGTCAGCCGCCTGCAAAACTGGGTAGCCGAGCAAGCCATAGTTTGGAGCCTTACCTTCGTCAAGCCACTCCTTGTATGTCGGGTTCAACTCAAGCCAAGAGACGGGCACAAACATGGAAAAGAGCAAGTGGAGTTCGGCGTGTTCTGGCACCCAAGATTGGACAAAGATGACGCTTCGGTTGGGGTCTAAACCTGCGCTGAGCCAATCAATTGCCAACTCCCTTATGAACTGCCTCAATTCGCTTGTGTCCTCCCAAGCGGTCGTCAAAGCGTGCCAATCTGCGATTTCAAAAAAGCACTCGTAATCGTCCTGCAAAGCCACCCATTGCCTAAGCGCCCCTTCCCAGTTGCCAAGGTGCAACCTACCTGTGGGTCTCATGCCTGAAAGGATGCGACCTCGCTTTTGAGCCATCTTTAGGTTTCACCTCACCCTGTGGCAATTTCGGTCATCGCCCTTCATTTTGCCACTTTGTGACCAGTTTGTTGCCGCTTTTCCCTCTCAGCCAACTTGTCCAAAAACCACCACCAATGGCTTCTCGGAGGTTTCAACCTTCTGCGAATTTTTGGCAAATCAGGCAAAGCCTTCGCCATCCAGTGGGCATGTGCCTTTAACTCCCTGTCCAGTTCCCTCAACTTCTTCCGTTCCTCTTTCGTCAACCCGTTGGGTTCTCGCTTCATCGCTTCCCACAAGTCCTCACGGGTAAAGAGAACCACATCTGCTTCCTCAGGTTCGCACCTGCGATACTTTCGCATGCACCACAACCAAAACCGCAAGTGATGCTCATACCATTGCAACCATTCGGAAGGCTTCACCTTCTCATTTCCTTTGGACTTTGCTTTTGTTTTTGCCATGCCCTTTATCACCCTTTTGCCCAAAGGAGTTCGGCGTCTTCCGCTCTCAAAAGGTAACGCAAAACTTCTGGGCGTCGGAAACTCGTCACCCATCGCGACGGATGCCTTGGAGACCAAGCCGCTATGATTTGTAACCGTTCGTGGCAAAAACCAATGACATAACGACCCTTGTGCCGATACAAAACAATGGCATCTGCATCAATAATTGCCCGATTCAGCAACGAGATAGTGATGCCTCGCTCTTTCAACTTATCGGCGAAATCCCTTGCCCATTTTTGCTGCTGCAAATCTTCTCTCGCTGCCCTCACAATCGCTCCCACTAACCTCTCGTCCCACATCGCACTCCACCTTTGCCGTTATGCTTTCGGGTTTCAAAGCGCCAACTCAATAAGCCACCTTCCCAAGATGAAGACGGGCTTCCAAATAACTGAGAGGACACCCAGCCACAAGAGCACGATGAGCAGGATGAACCCGATGCCTGTCATTTCAAGGGAGTCAAAGCGCCAACGCCATTCGTGGGGCAAAAAGAGCCTCAAAATCCTGCTCCCGTCAAGGGGTGGGAGCGGAATTAGGTTGAAGGCTGCTAAACCCAAGTTGACGAAAACTCCAGCAATGCAGACTTGCGCAATGAACTCCAGAACTGGGTCCAAAGCGTATCGCAGCGTTGCTGGGAACAAACTGAACAGCGAAGCGAAAAATGCCAGCGTCGCTGTCCAGAAGAAGGCTTGCAAGACATTGGATGCAGGACCTGCTGCCGCGATAAGTGCCATATCGCGGTTGGGGTTGCGAAGGTTATAGGGGTTGACAGGGACAGCCTTTGCCCAACCGAAGCCAAATCCACTCAATGCAGCAATGATGAAAGCGATGGTGCCCAATGGGTCAAGGTGAGCCTTCGGGTTAAGAGTAAGGCGACCTTGAGCGACTGCTGTCGGATCACCCAGCCGCCATGCCGCCCAAGCGTGAGCGGCTTCGTGAATGCTGATGGCTAAAATGAACACGGGCACCCATATCGCAAGCCTGAGCAAATCGTCAAGCCCCAATCCGAACATTTGACATCACCTCTTGGTTTCGCTGGCAAAAGTTTGTCGCACTTCAAATCCTTAGAGCCTCAAGAGCCTTTGGGCGTTTCTGCCCAAAACCAACGCTTCGTCTTCATGGCTCAACTTGAGCAAGCGGATTTTGTGCAACTCAAGACCCGGATGCAGTAAAGGTCCGTCTGAACCGAACAAAATTTTGTGAGCGCCAGCGACCTTGACGGCAACTTGAAGGTAATCAAAGAACCGAACGCCGGAAGTGTCAGCGTAAAGGTTCGGGTGTTGGGCAAGCAGGTAGGGCATCACTTGAAAGACGCGCCAATCGTCAGCGAACGACCCAAGATGAGCGACGACAAAGTTCACTTTTGGGAACTCAGTGGCAAGCAAAGGCAAAACTTCAACGCGCCCCATGATGTCAACCAGAATCGGCAAGCCAAATTGCTGAGCGACCTCGCAGACCTCTCGTGTCGGCAGCGCTTCAGCGCCGTGAACCTTGATGCCACGAAATCCGTAGTCTTCAACAGCCTTCTTGACGAGCAATTCCACTTTGCCTTTGTCCCTTTCTGGGTGCAAGCGGGCAAATCCGATGAGCCTATCTGGATGCTTGGCGACAATTTCTGCCACCTCTGCGTTGGCTCGTTCGTAGTCGTCGCAGGTGATGGCAAACACAACAGTTTTGTCAATTCCTGCTTCTTCTGCCCGTTCCAAGTAAGCGCTCAAATCAGCCCTTGTCGTCCAAGGTGCTTGCAATTTTTCAGCCGTCCCGACATGGCAATGGAAGTCAATGACCATGCTTCATCACCGCCTTGAAGTTCGGTATCGCTGTGCCCTTCTCAAGGCTACTTCCAATTGCTTGCTGGCATCCGCGCCTTCATCCAACTTAACTGCCAATGCTGCTTGCAATCCAACGGAGATGGAACGACCTAAGATGCCACAAGCCTTCAAATCTTCGCCCGTAATATCTGGGCGAGCCCATCGCCACTCCAAAAAATAGCGCTGCCATAAAGGGTCGTTTGGCAAACTTCGCTTCGCTGCCAGAACTAAAGCAGCCTCTAAGGGCAAAGGGTTCAGCCAACGAACCCAACTGCTCGGTCGCTTTGGAGTTCGTCGCTTCAAGGCTTTCAGCAGCGCTAAGCCACACTCCCTCTCGCTCTCACCCAACTGGTAGCGTTGGGAAAACAAGTCCATTGCTTTAGCGTTCGGCAAAAGGGTCAAAAGCAACGCCCATTCGCGTTCCAAGCGTTTTTCGGGAAACTTTTCGGCGAACCAGTTTAACCACTCATTTGCCCTTCGCATCCATTCAAGTCGTTTCGTTGTGACGCAAAGTTCTGGAGCGATGACGGGCAAGATGCGCAACTTGCTCAACCGCCTCATCGGTTTAGTTGGGTCTCGTTCCTGCAACATCCGCCAAAGTTCGTGCTTTATTCGGTCGCGGCTCAACTTCGTTAGCAAACTTTCGTCCCGAGCGTGACAAATTAATCGGAGCGTCTTGCGCTCAATTTTGAAGCCGAACCGCTGCTCATATCTGACGGCTCGGAAAATTCTGGTTGGGTCGTCAACGAAACTTCGTTCGTGCAAGACGCGGATGATGCCTCGTTGCAAATCGTTGAAGCCACCTGTAGGGTCAACGAGTTCGCCAAACCTTTTTGGGTCAAGGCAAATTGCCATCGCGTTGATGGTGAAATCGCGCCGCCAAAGGTCGTCAAGGATGCTCGCAGGTTCAACTTCAGGCAACGCAGCAGGTTTCGGATAGCGTTCCTTCCGAGCAGTTGCAATGTCAAGGCGGGAAAGGGTGCAAGCGTGTATGGGTGCGTGCGTGGAAGCGCTTTTGGGCTCTCTCAACCGCCACTGCAAAGTTGCGGTGAGAAACCGTTCGTGGACGGTCAGGTCTGCTTGCCACATCTGTGCGAGTTTTTGGGCGAGAGCAATTCCGTTTCCTTCAACCACGATGTCAATGTCAAGGGTCGGTGTTCCCAGCAGCAAATCCCTGACAAACCCGCCAACGGCGTAAGCGGTCATGCCCATCTGAGATGCGAACTTACCAACTTCTCGCAAGGTGCTCAAAACTTCAGCAGGAAACTTTCGCTCCAACTCCTTCGCCAAGTTCAAAGGCTTTTGCTGAAATGGCATAGCCAACCCGTTTCCTCACCTGTTGGCTTTATGTTTCTCCGTTGGGTTGCCACAAAGTCAAGATTGCGTCCCAATCCAAAGGGTCAACTCGCCCATTTTCCACGCAAACGACGCCTTTCCCTATCGCTTCGTTCTTGAGTTCGGCACTCTCCCACTCTGTGCCAGCGACCAAAGGGACTGACCAAAAGCCTGCCTTTTTGGCAAGTGACGCTCTCCTCAACGCTCGCTCCACATCCTCCCTTTGAACCGTCCACGAAAACTCGGCGACGATGAGGACTTCTTGCCCTGAAAACTTTCCACGACGCAAAACACCAAGCCAAAGCAAATCGGCGCTTCGCAGGTCAGTGAGTTCATCTTGGGTCAGCATCCCTTTTTTCAGCGCCTCTTCAATCTGCTCCCACAGCCTGCGCCAAGGCTCTTCAGCGCTGAGAACCCAAAAGCCAAAGTAGCCGAGGAAGTTGGTGCGGTAGGTGATTTCCTTGACAGTGCCCTTGAGATGCCCGACATCGGTTTCCAACTTTTGAAGCCTCCGTTCCATTCTGTCCTGCCTTTGCTCCATACGGTCTTGTCGCTGCTCCATCCTTTCTTGTCTTTGCTCCATCCGTTCTTGTCGTTGTTCCATTCTCTCCATCCGCTGCTCCATTTGCTCTTGTCTCTTTTCCATTCGCTCCTGTCGCTGCTCAATCTGGTCAAGCCTCTTTTCCATTCGCTCTTGTCTTTCAGCGACGAAGCGAACTTCTTGTCGCAATTCTGCTACTTCTGCCCGCAGGGCGTTTATTGCTTCCCAGACGGCGCTGAGTTCGCGGGTGAGTCGTTCCTCAAGGGCAGCCTGACGCTCTGCTATCAACTTTAGGTCTGGCAGGAAGACGACGATTTCGGGGACAAGCAGCCTTCGGAACTCCTCCAGCAGCGATGGGTCTTCCCGTAGCGTGTTCAAGATTGTCTCAACGAGAGCCTTGCGGTCTTCAGTTAGTGCCATCAATTGTCACCTCTCATTGGCTCAACAACGGACGCCACGCTATATTTTGCCATGTCGTTTGAAGCGAATTTGCAGGCAGCGATTCTCGCAGCGAGGTGGATTGAAACCATGCTGCCAAGAGAAAGGGTGTTTGAGTCGCTGCAGTTCCGCGAACCTGATAGAGTGCCTCTTTACCTTTGGGTTTTCAATCAACCCGGCGTCATTGACGAAATTGTGGCTCGGTTTGGGAGTTTTGAGGCTTTTTGCGATTTCCTTGAACTTGACATGACGCAGGCGTTCCCTGCGAAAGGACCACTAAAGCGACGACCGAAGCCCAACAGTGACGAAGCCATTTACGATGCAACCTACGGTTGGGTTTACAAACTTGAGGCTGCCCTTGAAGCGGAACTCAATGACCCTGACGACCCAACGATTTACGAACCAATCCGCCGAGAGATTGAGCACCACAAGGAGCGAAGGGGACGGGCAGTCTTCGTTCAAACTTTCGGCGTCTTTGAAGCAGCGAACAATTTCATCGGCTTGGAACAAAATTTGGTCGCTATGGCTGAGCAACCGCAACTTTGCCGCCAACTTTACGAACGAATTGCCCGTTGGTCAGCACGGTATGCCGAAAACTGCCTTGACCTTGGTGTTGATGTCATCCACATTTCCGACGACTGGGGTATGAATAACGCCATGCTCTTCAGTCCGCGAACTTGGTGGGAACTCATTTACCCTGCCGAGAAAATCATTTGCGACGCCGTCTTGAAACGCAACGGCTGGCTTTCGCTCCACAGTGACGGCTACATTGAACCAGTTCTGGACGGAGTGGTTGAATTGGGCATTCGCGTCTTCCACCCGTGTCAGGAGTCGGCGGGCATGAACCCAGTGGCTGTCAAGCAAAGGTATTTCGGCAAGTTAGCCCTTTACGGTGGCTTGGATGTCAGGACCGTTCTCGGGCGAGGGCTTCCAAGGGAAAAACTTGCCGATGAAGTCCGAAGGGTCGTGAGTGCATTGAAACAGGGTGGTGGCTTCATTTTCTGCACCTCGCACATGGTTCAGCCGGGAACACCCATTGACGAAGTCATCTTCGCTTACGAGGTCGCAAAAGATGTGGGGCGATACCCTTGAACGGCAAGCGATTGCAAGGCGATTGTGGTAGATTTTGTGATGGTGAGGGCGATGCCTGTTTACGAATGGCAGGGGCGAGATTTATCGGGACAACCGAGACGGGGGACAATCTACGCCGAAACGGTTTCCGAAGCCCAAGATAGGCTCAAAGAACAAGGCATCCAACCGACATTGCTCAGACCCGTTCGGCAACGGGCGAAAATTTCATGGTGGCTCAAAACTTTCGGCGTTCGCCCTTCCGTTCTCGCCCAGTTCTTCCACAACCTTTACCAGTCTGTCCGTGCAGGAGTTTCTTTGGTTGACGCTTTGGAGACAATCGCGAAAATGCCGACACCACTTGCCCCAGTAGCCAATTACGCTTCAAAACGGGTCGCTGCTGGAGTGCCACTATCTCAAGCCCTTGCCGAAACAGGTGTTGCTTTCCCAATCCATGTCATCCCGATGATTCAAGCGGGTGAACGAAGCGGTCAACTTGACAAAGTTTTAGGTTTCCTTGCCGACCAATTTCAACGAGAGCACAGGACATGGCTTTTCACCTGGGGAGCAATGATGGGGTGCGTTGGTTGCTATCTCGGTTGCTTGGCGCCGATACTGCTGTTTGTCATTTTCGCTTTGCCAAAGATTATGGTCGCCCTTTCGCCAGACCCAAAGTGGGCTCAATGGCTTTACGAACGGATGTTCGGACCTTTTCGCTACTTGTTCTGGGGCATCATCGCTTTTCTGGGACTTTACTTGCTCAGTTGGGTCTTCACCCGCAACCCCAAATTAGCCCTTTGGTGGGACGGAATCAAAATGAGGCTGCCCTTAATCGGGTTGCCGCAGCAAAGGTATGCTGTCGCAAGGTTTGCGAGGACTTTGGCAATGCTTTACTCGGCAGGAATTCCGCCAACGGAAAGTTTGATTTTGGCAGGACAGGCTTCAGGTAGTTTGACAATTGCCCGCGCCGCACGCCAGCAGGCTGCCCTGTTAAAGCAAGGTGCAAAGTTCAGCACTGCTGTCGCTTCCATCCCTTTCATCCCACCTGCTGTCATCCAAACGATAGTCGTGGGCGAACGAACTGGCAATTTGGACGAGGGATTGCAGCGGGTCGCCGAAGCCCTTGAGCATGAAGCAATGACTGCCCAAACGGCAAAGCCGTTCGTCTTGACAATCGTTTACTACGCACTCATCGTTCTTGTGCTTGCCCTTTTGATTGGCGGTGCGCTCATCTTTTTCGCTGGCTTTTACAAGGAAGCGCTGCAGTGGACGGAGCAAATTTAGCCCGAAGAAATCTTCCGCACTTTCTGAATGACGGCGCTTCCGCACTACGAAATTTTTCGGCACATCGGGAGATGAGCCCTTCAGAAACCGAGTAAGGCTAACCCTGACACAAATTGCAAAACCCGATGGCAAAATTTGAAAACGCTTCAAAGGAGGCGGAAAGAAAATGCGATGGACGATCGGGCATATTTTGACCGTAGCGATTGGTGTTCTCATGGTCGTTGTTTTTGCCCTTGCCTTCTTTTGGGTGCCGCCTGCGAAGGAGTTTGCTGAGTGGTATGGCAACGGGCACATCGCAAAAATCATCTTCGTCCATGTCCCGCTTGCTATCGTCTCGTTCATCGGCTTCATAGCCGCTGCAGGTTTTGGTGTCGCTTACTTGGTGACGAAAAAGGCTCAATGGGACGATTTGAGTTATGCTTCCATTGAAGTCGGTTGGCTTTTCGCTGTCTTGGCAACTGCCACAGGCGCTTACTTTTCCAAACTGGCTTGGGGCGAATGGTGGAGTTGGGACCCGAGGCAAACGACGATGCTTTTGGTCTTGCTCACTTATTCGGCATACTTGCTGGTTCGCGGGGCGATTGAGGACCCAGAGCGGAAGGCTGCTGTAAGTGCCGCTTACGCTGTCTTGGGCGCAGTTGCTTCCGTCTTTCTTTACTGGGTCGTGCCATACTTGCCCACGGTTCAGGCAGCGAGCGCGCATCCTTCAGGAATTATCGCACGAGGCGGATTGGACTTTCACTACCGTCTCGTCGTCAGGCTCTCTTTGTTGGCTTTCCTGCTCCTGTTCGTTCAACTCGTCAGGACAAAAAGCGCTACCTTGCGATTGGAACGGGCAAAGATGCAAATTGCGTTAAGGGAAACGGAGGCGTAGAGCGATGACAGACTCTTTGCCTTTCTTTTTGACTTGGCTTGTGACTTGGATTGCGTTGATGGCTTACTTGTGGCGATTGGAAGCGAAACTGAAGGGAATTGAAAGGGACGAGAAAGTTGAATGATAGCGCAATTGTGCGGAGGTGACATGAAGCGATGCTTGAACGAAAATGGAAACTGTTTGCTGTCGTCGGGTTTGTCGGTCTGCTCGTTTACGCAGGCTATGCTTTGTTTTCGCAGGGAAACATCGTCCAGCCTTATGTGAGTTTTGAGGAAGCGAAGAAGATGACTGGCACAGTCAGGGTCGCCGTCTTCATAGACCAAAAAACTCGGACTTACGACCACGAGACGGGGGCGTTGGAGTTCATGGCTAAAGACCACGAAGGCACTGTCTGCAAAGTTCGGCTCAATCCTAACTTTGTGCCGCCTGCAGGCTTTGAGCAAACTCCCGCAGCAGTCGTCATCGGTCGCTACCGAAACGGCGTCTTTGAAGCCGACAGGATGTTCCTGAAGTGCCCGTCAAAGTATGAGGGGATGAAGGAAACGGCAGGCAAAGTTGAGAAACGGTGAAGCGGTGAAACGGAGAGGATGGGCAAACGAAAAATTGCCCGCTAAGCAAAGGTGAAAAGCATGACGACGAGCGCAACTCAAGTTGATTTGCTCCGCAAGATTGTGCGACGACTGCTTGAGGTTGATGGTGGCATCCGCTCAATCGTTTTGATTGGCTCCTTCGCTTGGTTTCCCGAATTGGCGAGGGACATTGACATTGTTGTCATCACCGAAAACGATTTGCCAACTGACGCTTACTGGGACGCCGTTGCCAATTTTCCTAAGCCTGTTGATGTCGTCGTCTTGAGGAAAGGCGAGAAGGCGAGGGGCTTGGCTTTGGCTTTGAGGGTTGGAGTTTTGCTTTGGGGCGATGAGGGAGCAGTGAAGGAGGCGATTGAAAACATGCCTGTCCCGACCTTGAAAGACGCTCATGACTGGTTGGACCTTGCAAGGGATGCACTTCGGGAAGGTCTCACAGAAACTGACCCAGACCGTCAAGATAAGCGATTTCGCAACGCGTTTAATTTGCTCTTTGAGGCGGCACGGGTCGCTGCCATGTGGTTTCTGGACACTGAAGAGGGGCGATGGGGCGAATTGAGGCGCCAGTTGCCTAATCCCTTTGCGGAGCAATTCCGCCAGTTCATCAACACGCTCCACATCGCCTATTGGTATGATGGCGACTACCCACAGGAGCGGGTAGAAGAGGAATTTGAGCGTTGGCACCGAGAAGTTTTGGCTTTCATTGACGGCTTGAGACAATTGAAAGGCGCATAAATCTGCTAACGGAGGCGAGAAAGATGGTCACGGCAGTAGACTTGACAAGGTTGGGCAAGTATGCCGAAGCCGTCCGAAAGTTCACCGAAAAAGTTTCGCAGTTCCCTGAAGTGAGGGTCGTGAAGGTGAACTCTTGCGAGGACTATGTTGACTTGTGGGTCGTGGTTGAAAGCAACTGCATGGACGAAGCGGAAGAAAAAATTGTCAAGGCTTTTTTGGAAACTTGGGCACAGTTCCCCAATCTGTTCCTTGACTTGATGGTCACGAGCAACGACTACCCAACCAACAGCATTGAGGTCTATCGGAGGGTGTGAGGAAATGCCAACGGTTAGCGAGCATGTGGCAAAAGCGGAAGCCTTTGAGCGAGTGTTATCGGTTTTTGATGAAGGCAACCCAGATCACTGGGACTGGATTGCCGTCGTCGCTTTCTATGCGGCTTTGCATTGGGTTGACGCTTATCTGGCAATACTTGGCAACCACCCACAAAATCACAGAGAACGCAACCTAATAGTCACTTTGCTGCCAATCGCTTTTGAATACAGCCTGCTGTATTCCGTTAGCCGAAGGGCGAGGTATGAGGCTGGGCATATAAGCCGAGGGCGAGCGATACAATCTCGTGACCAACTTTTACCGCTAATTCGCCATTGGGTTCAGCAGCAGTTGGGAACGATGCCTTGACGCAGGTCAAAACTCAGTCAATTTTTCGCTGTCAAGATGAAAGATGCCTTGACAGGCAAGGAGGGAACGAAGAATGTGGCTTGGACGAATTTTGCTTTGGGCTGCGATGTTGGCGGCACTCGTCGCCGCTTTCAAATATTGGCAGGCTGAAAAAAGTGCGAGGTTAGGGGGGCGAGGTGCGGGGTCAAAGGAAGATTTGAGTTTGAGGCGAGCGCGCATTTGGTTTCTGCTGACGGGTGGTTTGATTTTTGCGACGATGGTTTACCTTTGGTGGCTCATTATGACAGAGCGTTATGAAGTTGCCTATGTGCACGATTACACCGACAGGTCGCTTGAGCCTTTGTATCGCTTCGCTGCTTTCTGGGGAGGGCAAGCAGGCACTTGGATCTTGTGGGCTTTCTTTACCGTCCTTTGGGGCTTTCTGGTTTGGCGATTCGCCAAGCCATACGAACCTGCTACCCTTGCAATCATGAGCGGTTTAATTTTCCTGCTACTTCTGCCTGCAGCCATAGAAGACCCATTCCGCATCTCTCATCCCGACGCAACTGATGGTCGCGGTCTCAACCCGCTTTTGCACAACTTCTGGATGGCAATTCACCCGCCAAGCATGTTCATAGGTTACGCATCTATGGGCTTGCCTTTTGCTTTGGCATTGGCTGGATTGTGGCGAAAAGACTGGCATGGTTGGACGCGATATGGTTTGCCTGCTGCAGGTTTTGGAGTTGCTGCCCTCGGGCTTGGCATCTTCGTTGGCGGAGTTTGGTCATACGAGGTTTTGGGATGGGGAGGCTACTGGGCATGGGATCCTGTTGAAAACGCTTCCTTCATCCCTTGGCTTGGCTGCGCTTCCTTGATGCATTTGCTTGTTGCCCAGAGGACAACCAAAAGTGCAGCGAGGGCTGTGACCTTTTTGGCGCTTTTGACTTTCCTGACAACCTACTACGCCACCTTCGTCACCCGCAGCGGTTTCATTCAGTCTGTCCACAGTTTCGGCACTTCTCCGATAACTTGGTGGATTTTGGGCATCATGTTGGGATTAGCGGCAATTTCCTTTGGGCTGTTCTTCCTGAGGCTAAGGCAAGTGCCAATAGTTGAGGGCAAGCCTGTTGTTGAAAGTGCGACGAGTTTGAACACTTTCCTTTATGCCGGAGCCGTTGTGCTGTTTCTGTTCGGTGCATTGGTCTTTGCTGGTTTATCGTTGCCCTGGTTGACATTAGCAGGCAAGGCTTTGGGATTGACTGAAGTCGGCGAGGTTGCTGTTGACCGAACCTTTTACGACAAAGCGAGTTTTCCTTTCGCTTTGGTCATGTGCCTTCTGTTAGCCTTCTTCCCGCTGCTAGTCCTTGTCCAGCGAAAGAGTGAGGAAGAGCGCAACGAGTGGGTGAAGGCAACTCCGTGGTTGGTCACCAACATTGCATTGTTGACAGCACTGTTGGCATTTCTGTTTGGCGTCCGCCAACCGGTCTCTCTCATCTTGATAGGTGTTGCTTCCACTTGCTTGGTTGCCAACTTTTATGCCCTTTATCTCCGAGCCAGAAAGAGCCCGCTGACTGTTGGCGCTTACATCGCCCACATTGGCTTGGCGCTTTTTGTTCTCGGAGTAGTTGGGTCTGAGTTGCATGACAGCGCTCGGCAGTTGGTCATCACTGCAGGTGGGCACAGAGTGGCTCACGGCTACTTGTTCACCTACACTGGAATCCACGAGCGCCCTGACGGGAAAATTGAGGCTCGTTTGGAAGCCTATCGGATGGAAGACCACGCTAATCCTGAGATGAAACCTGAATTCGTTGCGACCACAATCTTTTGGGACACAAAATTTGGGCTCGTCCGCGTCCCGTTTATCAAGCGTTACTTGACCCACGACATCTACATTGAGCCGATTGAACTTCAAGGTTCTGAAGCGCCGGGAACGATAACGCTGATGAGGGGCGAAGAGAGGAAAGCAGGGAAGTGGAACATCAAATTCGTCCGATTCCACCTGAGTGGTGAACACATGGAAGGTGGGATGCCAAGTAAAGTCGGGGCAGTCATTGAACTTAATGACGGCACGAAAACATACACTGTCACGCCTTACTGGGACTTGGAAAAAGGAACTCGGCACGAAGCGAAAATCCCCGAAAAAGGCATCACCGTTTCTTTGGAAAGCATGAACGCAGAATCCCGCTCGGTGACATTGCGAATTGAAGGGATTGAAGGTCTCCACGGGCAGCCGGGTTTCATCGTCGTCAATGTCCAGAAAAAGCCCGCTGTCAACTTGGTTTGGCTCGGAGCACTTTTAGTCCTGCTGGGTTCATTGCTTGCAGGCATCAGGAGGATGAGGGAAGCCTTGAAAGCGCAGGCAAAAATTTCTGTTCGTGACGAGGGACGCGGGACGGGGGACGAGAAGGGAGAAGCAAAAGCCCGAAAAGCTAAAAGGGTGGCTGCGTGAAAAAAAACGGGTTCAAAGTGCTGAGCGCAAAAGTCAAAGGCTGCAATTCCTCAACGGGTGTGGGAGCGACACCTTTCAGGGAACTGTTCCCTATTTGCTATTCGCCACCACCTCTTCACTGCCAACGAGGAGAGCGACGATAGCGGTTTCCGTCCGTTCGTTCCACCAAGCCCTTAAGTTCAAGCAGTGTCAAGGCTGAAAGGACATCGCCTGTGGTCAGTTGGCTCTCCCGGACGATATCGTCAGCATGCTTCCACTCGTTCGTCAAAGTGGACCAAACTTTTGTTTCAGTCGGGGAAAGGTCAGGCAACTTGAGTTGCCCTCGCAGTGATGTCGCAGCAGTTCGTTCAACCTTAGGGGCAGCCGTAATTCCGAGTTCGTCAAGCATGTCGGCGACCGATGTGAAAACCTTCGCTCCTTCCCTCAAAAGCCTGTGGTTGCCTTCAAAACTTGGTTGGTCAACGGGACCTGGGACGACAAAAACTTCCCTGCCTTGCTCCGCTGCCCAGTCGGCAGTTATCAATGCTCCGCTATTGACAGGCGCTTCAACGATGACCACTGCAAGGCTCATCCCGCTAATCAGCCTGTTGCGCTGCGGGAAGTGCCAAGCCTGAGGTTTTGTGCCCAAAGGGAATTCCGTCAAGAGTGCTCCATTTTCGGTGATGCGTCGGGCAAGTTCTTTGTTGCTTCGCGGGTAAATCACATCCAAGCCACAACCGAGGACAGCGAATGTCCGACCACCAGAATCCAAAGCGCCTTTATGGGCAGATGTGTCAATTCCTTCAGCCAAGCCGCTAACGACCGTGAAACCCGATGCAGCGATTTCCGAAGCGATGCGGTAGGCAACCCTGCGACCGTAATCTGAGGGTCTTCGCGTGCCGACGATCGCAATAGCCTTTTCGTCGCTCGTTTCCACTGTGCCCAACACATACAGGCAAGGTGGCGCATCGGACAGCCGTCGCAATAAAGGCGGGTATCGTTCGTCAAAAATTGTCAAAATCCAGCCTCCCATCCGCTCAAGTTTCCACAAGTCTCGCTCGGGTTGGGCGTCTTTTTGGGCTTGGCGGATTTTGCTCAAGTGGAGTTCGGAGAAGCCGTGAAGCCTCAAGATGGCGCTATCCGATGCAGAGAAAATCGCTTCAGGAGAGCCAAAGGCGTCAAGCAGTTGCCGCTGCCTTTGAGGTGATAGACCTGTTCGGTTCAGCCTTATCCAAGCGAGGGTTTCCTCAGGGCGCATCCGAAACAATGCCTCCCTTCACTGAGGCTTCTCCTTCGGTTTCTCCGATTTGCCTTGCCCTTCAGGCAACGACGGTGCTTCAATGATTGGGAGGCTTTCAACTTGCAGTTCCGAAGCAGGTAAGGCTGCCCTCGTCAAGGAAAGGAGTTTCTCCGTCAAATCAGCCAATCGCATCTCATGTTGGCGGTGGGTTTCAATTAGTTGCTCTTGCAACCGAGCGAGTTGCTGTTTGGTTTGCTGAAGTTCTGTTTGGGTTTGGCTAAGCGCCTGCAACCTTTCTCGGACGCCTTTCCGTCCCATCCACCAACCGATAATCCAGCCTAAAATAGCAGCGCCACCCGTGCCGTAAAGGACAAGTTCCCAAAGTCGGACGCTGATGGAGAGGGTTTGCAAATCCCATCGCGAGAGGAATGTCAAGTTGCGCCACAGGTAAAGGGTCACCATTTTCGTCTGCGAGTCAAAAAACGCTGCTGCCGTGTTGATGAAAGCGAAGTAGGCGGCGTAGATGATCAGCACGACCACTAACACGAACCACAAAAACGAACCCATCTTAGCCCCTCCTTGTCCCTGCGTTTTTTCTCCGAGTTTGACCTCAGCATCACGCCAATTATAAGCCATCTGCAACTCGCTCGCTTCACATCGCTTCAAACAACTGCCTGTCCAAACTTCGGTAGGTAATTGCTTCCGCAATATGGCGAGGTCTGATAGTTTCGCTCCCCTCCAAATCAGCGATTGTCCTAGCCACTTTCACAATTCGGTCATGGGCTCGTGCAGACAAACCGAGGGATTGAATGGCGGAGCGCAAAATTTCTTTCGCATCGGCGTCCAAAACGCAAATTTCCCTTATCGCCTTCGGTGGGATTTGAGCGTTGCAGGAAATGGGAAGCCCAAGTCTTTCAAATCGCTCCCTTTGCCTCTCTCGGGCGCGCAAAACCCTCGCCCTAATTGATGACGAAGGTTCGCCTGAACCCGGCTCCAAAATCTCTTCCGCCGTCAGCCGAGGGACTTCCAAGTGAATGTCAAATCGGTCAAGCAAAGGTCCAGAAATCCGTCGCCTGTAGTTTCGGATTTGCTGGGGCGAGCATTGGCATTTTCTGGTAGCGTCGGTCGCGTAGCCGCAAGGGCATGGGTTCATCGCAGCGACAAGCAAAAAGTTTGCTGGAAAAGTGACGCTGTGGGTTGCTCGTGAGACAGTGACCGTGCCTTCCTCAAGGGGTTGACGCAGCGCTTCCAAAACATCTCGGTGAAACTCTGGCAGTTCGTCCAAAAACAAAACGCCGTGGTGAGCGAGGGAAATTTCGCCCGGTTTTGGGAAAGAACCACCGCCTATCAAGCCCGCAGCCGAAATCGTGTGGTGCGGGGCTCGGAAGGGACGCTCAGTCATCAAACCTTGACCCTTCGGCAACTTGCCGGCGACGCTGTAAATTTTCGTGACCTCAAGTGCCTCGGAAATTGTCAAGGGAGGCAGAATCGTCGGCAACCTTCGGGCAAGCATCGTTTTGCCTGCGCCGGGCGGACCAACCATCAACACTGAATGCCCTCCAGCCGCTGCGATTTCTAACGCCCGTTTGGCGCTCTCCTGCCCTTTCACTTCGGAGAAGTCAACGCTGTAATGGGGCTCTTCCAGTTCAATCCTCGGAGGCTTTTGTGGCTCAAGTTCGCCCAAAACTGCTTGAACCGCTTCAGGTAAACTGCTAACGCCGAAAACCGATAACCCATCAACTATCGCTGCTTCAGGTGCGTTGTCGGAAGGAACGATTAACTTGGAACGGCGCTGCTGTTTCGCTTCCAAAGCGATTGCCAAAACTCCGTTCACGGGACGGACGGAACCATCCAAAGAAAGTTCGCCTAAAACCAAAGTCCCTTCGGGAAAGGAAGGCAGTTGACCTGTAGCCAAGAGAATTCCCAAAGCGATTGGCAGGTCAAAGGCAGGACCTTCTTTTCGGACATCGGCTGGTGACAAGTTGACAGTTATTCTTTTGCTCGGAAAATCGTAGCCACAGTTTCGGATGGCGGCGCGAACTCGTTGGGAACTTTCCTGAACCGCCTTATCTGGCAATCCCACAATCGTTAGGGATGCGTTGCCCGGAGATATGTCAACTTCCACTCGGACGAGATAAGGCTCCAGCCCCCAAACGGCACCGCTTTCCAAAACCGCAAGCATCTTGGCATCACCGCAAAAATTTTGCCATCAGCGCCATCAAAACAACATGTCAAACTTTGCACTTAGCGCTCAAATTCCCGCAGTTTTCAAGCAAAAAGGCGGCGTTTGAGTTTACACCAACGGCGGTTTTAAGGGTAGGCGCAATGTGGCGATCTTTCACAGTTTGGGCGTCAGCGTGTAAACGACTCGGTTGCCTTTGACTTCGCCCTCAATGGGCTCAAGATAGCCGTTGCGGGAGCGAACCCATCGCCCTGTCCGCGTTAAAGTCACGCCACTTGGTGTCTCCACTCGGAAAACTTGCTGGCTGTCACCCAGTTGCACAATTGCAGTGTTGTCATTTACGACGATTTTGCTTGCCCGCTGACCGTCAAATGCTATTGCAGGGAAGCGAACCTGCAAACTTTCAACCTTCCCATCAACTTCCGCCGTCACCCTAACTTGTTCGGGCGTCAACTCGTAAGTTTCCAAAACTGCTTGAACTTGTTGGCGATTGAGTTCGTAGCGGATGGTGAACGAAACCCGCTTCGGGTTTGCCTCATGAACTGTCACACTTGCGCTGACAATTTGCTTTTGCCCCAAGCCAGCCAAAGGCTGCCATTTGTCGCCTTCCCGCCACGCAATTCCAACTGCTAAGGGTTCATCTTTGATTGCGGCGCCATCCGTTGGACCAACCAGTGGCTCAACGCCAAGTTTGTGCACCCTCAAGAGCCCTGTGCTGTTGTAGTTAGGGTCGGCTGCAGTGTCAATTTCCACATACAGCCCACCCGCATTGGCGATGACTTTGTGGAAGTCAGGTAGGTGGACAACGAAGCCTCCAATTTCTGCTGGGCAAACTCCTGCAGGGATAGTTTCGTCCGCAAAAAGCCAAGCCGTTGCCAACATGCTGGCAGCGAGCAAGTTGTATTGCGAGTGGAACGAGTATCCTTCAAAGCCGTGCCTGAGTGCTGGGTCAAAGCGGTTCTTGACAATCCACAACTCACCCGAAGGGCGAACCCATCGCTTGATTGACTGCAACGCTAAAAACGCTGCCCGTCTAAAGGCTTTTGCTGCTGGCTCGTTCCCTTCCCTGAATTTGCGGCGAGCCCAAATTTCGTAAGTGACGCACTGCATCGCTTCGTTCCATTGGTGCTGAGCGCTCCTGCCCCCTGTCGGCAGTTCGCCACATGGAGATTGAATGAGCAAGGATGTCCAAGCAGCCCGCTCCAAAAGTTCGTTCAAAATTTCCCTGTGCTTGCCGTTATAACCTCGTTCCAGCATGGCAGCGAGGAAATGTCGCGGAAAGTGGTCGTATGCCATCGGGACATTGGGGTCGCGATACAAACCTTCAGCGGTGAAATGAGGCAACTGTGCTTCAAGGTGGCGTTCAACGAAACTCAAATCTGTAAAGCCTGCTCGGTGACGCAAAAACTCGCCAGCGATGGCGACCACATTCCAGTTGTGAACCGAGCCTTTGCTGTCCCGCAGGACATCTCGGTAAGCCTTGTAAGGGTCAATGGCGCTCAAGAGTTGTTCCCACCGCTTGCGGCGCTCGCTTGGGACGAGTTCACGCAAATGCTCGTAAGCGAGCATGGTTGGGAAAGTGAAGAAGTCGCCGTGACGGTCTGCGGGATTTGCTTCCGCGAGTTGCCGCAAAGCGCACTCTAACGCTGCTGCAGCGCTTTCAAGTAAATCTGGACGCTGACCGCTTACGACCAAAACTGTCGCCGCCCACGCATAACAAGGTGTGCTGTATTGGACTTCACGGCGAACAAAGGGGTCAATAATGCGACCGTCAAGGGCTTGAAAGTTTCGGAAGTAACCGACGATGCCGTTGATGACCGAAAGGTATTCGGCTCGGCTAAAATGGGTTGAGATTTGTGATTCTGACATCAACGGCTGCAGGCGAGACACTTGCTCATGAAACGGGAAAGGCGGCAACATCATCAATGCAATAACTACTCTAGCTACCCACCTCATCCCCATCTTCGGGATCGCCCTTTCTGGCTCAACGCGTTCCAGATTTTTGCGAGTTTGCATCCTCAATAGCCTGTTTGGGCTTCGGACGGGGTCGGTGTTGGAGGTCCGCCTCCGGGACCTGCAACTCGGCTTCGCCAAGCGAAAACTCCAATTGCGATGAGGATCACGAGAACAACTATAACCACCGCCAACCACAAAGGCACTTCCCTTCTCATCTTGCAGACCCCCTTCGTTGATGCCTCAGTCACATTTTGCTTCAACAAAAGGGGAGAGGCTTAGTAAGTGCCCCTCCCCTCGCTACACTTCAATTTTGCCCGCACCAAGTTCCAGCAGCAGATGTCCCGCCGCCAGATGTGTTCGTTGGGTTGCAACCAGCGCCAATAGCAGTTTGGTTGCGGATGTCCATTTGACCTCTGCTAAGTGCTGGAACCCAAGCAGCACAGTCAAAAGGAGGTTGCTTTTGCCATTTGGCATGTCCGTCAGCAAAGATAAAGTTCAAGCCATCCATGTGGTGTGCTCCCAATCGTCCGCTTCCATGTCTCGGGTCAACATTCCAGCGGTTATGGAACATAGCGTGCCATGCCCACCTACAAGTTGAGTTCGCCATATGCCCAGTCCAGGGAAGCGAAGTTGGCGGGTCGTAGAGTGCTCCTTCACGAGGTGGCCAGTTATCGTTTTCCGCCAGCATAACAGTTGTCGCCGGTTCTTTGACCTTTGGGATCGGCTTAGGCGGCCAATTGTCCCATCCACCCATAACATCGGAGTTGGAAAGCCAACCTGTGATAACGCGACCACGCGGTGGAGGTTCTACAGGGATATTGCTGCAGCCAGAAGCGTTGTTGACCCAGAAGCAGATGCGGACGGTGTAAACTCCAGAGTAAGAAGGGCATCGCCACATCTCCCAGTTGCGCATGTAAGGCTGAACCAAGATGAGGTAAATGCCCCAGTGGTTGGATGGATACTTCTCGTCGTAGTCCTGAGTGTATTGCAGGACCGCAAGCCCGACCTGCTTGGCGTTAGAGAGACACGATGTTTGCCGCGCTTTGTCGCGAGCCTGACTGAACACAGGAAACAGAATTGCTGCCAGGATCGCGATAATCGCGATCACCACCAGCAATTCAATGAGGGTGAAGCCTTTGCGAATGACATTGACACGCCTAATCATCCGACCTCACCTCCGCGTTTTTTATCGCCAGTGAGATACTGGCGTTTCTTCGCCTTAGGGTGATTTGCGCCGATCCCACATCGTCCAGTTGACAACTCCTGAACCAACACAAGTTGAGCCGTAAGCCACTGAAGATGGGTCAATGTCAAACGAACCAGAGAATGTTGCCTCGTAACGAAGCCACTTGGCATGCCCGTCAGCAAAAACATAGTTAGAGCCTTTCTGGTGCGGAGGGTCATAGTTCTGAGCTCCAAAGGAACTGAAGAAACGAGCCTTCTTCGCAATAGCATAATAGACCCCTGTTACAGTGTCCTGAATGCAGCAATAGTCTGCATTAGAACTGGTGCAACTGATATTTGCGTGAACGAAATACGGGGTATCCATGTTGTGACCGTTCTCCCATCTCTCGTAAGTGGCGATCACAGAAGCAGGTTTTGCAATTTGAGCGAGACTAACACCCCAATTGGGTCCAGCAATGCCGTTGCGATATTCCCCTGTGGACGAATCATAGAAACCAAGAGCGGAAGTCGTTGGGCCAGCCAGAATAACATAACTTCTCTTTCGGCTCGTGTCAACTGCTGTCCAGGTGTATTGCCCTGGAAACCACCATCCCCTTTGTCCATTTGGTCCAAAGCATCCGTTGCCCGGGGAAGTGAAATCCGAAGGACATTTGAGCATGTCTTCATTGCGCATGTAAGGTTGCACTACATAATTCCACTGTGAGCCACAAATTACACCGCTGGGGGCGACTTGGCGGGTTGGGACCCAACGCTCATCATAGTCTTGGACATACTGATTGAATGCCAAGCCTAATTGCCGGTTGTTGCTAAGGCAGGCAGTTTGTCGGGCTTTATCACGCGCAGCGGAAAACACCGGGAACAGAATTGCTGCCAGGATCGCGATAATCGCGATCACCACCAGCAATTCAATCAAGGTAAAGCCGGCACGAACGGACATCGGGGAAACTCCACGAAGGCTTAACTCATTAACGCCGCATCCTCGATTGAACCTCAACATCTTCATCCCTCCCTTCGGTGGATTGTGCTTTAAAAGTCAAAACTTAACCACACCGCCGACTTTAATCGGCGAAAATTGAAAGTCCGGTTTCACGGCTGCTGAATTAGTAATTGCACCAACCTGTACCCTGTCCCGCAGGTCGGCATGAACCAGCAGTCAAGACGCTCATACCTGGCGGCAAAGGGGCAACCCAAGCACTGCAATCGAGAGGTGGTTCCTTCAACCATTTGGCATGTCCATCGGCATAAATAAAGTTGGCTCCTGCCATGTGGTGACCTCCAATCCGACCGGAGGAGTGGACTGGGGCTGCATCTGTCTCCGTCGCCCATCGGGCATTGTAAACTGCGTGAAGGGCTGTTCTGCAAGGTGACACCGCTCCTTGAGCAGTTTGTTGTCCTGAAGCGGCATTTTCTCTAGGTGGCCAGTTGTCATTTTCCGCCATCATCACTGTATTCGCTGGCTGTCGGATGACAGAAATCTTTTTCGGCATAGAATTGCCCCAGCCACCGAAGACATCGCTGTTTGCAAGCCATCCGGTTTTCATGTCGGCAATAACTGCGAGCCCCAAACCCCAAAATTCCCCGCGAACTGGATAGTTGCCACTGTAAGACGGACAAATCCACATCTGGTCATTGCGCATGTAGGGTTGAACTGCAAGGTAGTAGATGCAGTAGTGGTTTGAGGGGTAGCGCTCATCGTAATCGTGGGTGTATTGGTTGACAGCCAATCCGACTTGACGGGCATTGGAAAGGCACGACGATTGTCTGGCTTTTTCCCTCACCCTGCTGAAAACAGGGAACAGAATTGCTGCCAGGATCGCAATAATCGCAATCACAACCAGCAACTCAATGAGAGTGAAACCGCCGCCGTACAAAGTTCTTCGTGACATCGCAATCCCCTCCTCACATGGCTAAAAATTTTAAGCGGGGCAACGCGAAGTTGCCTCGTCTCTTCCTTCAACCGGTCACGGCGCAACCCTTCGGTCCCACATTGAGAACACAAGGTTCCCATTGGCGTCAATTCGGTAGGTTTGGTCAAAAGGCCATTTGTAGCCCTTAGCATGCCCGTCGGCAAAAATCATCGTGACCATGTTCATGTGGTATTCGTATTCGCCCCTGAAGCCAGCGGCGTAAATTGGTGCGAGACAATAAGTTGTTCCGCCAACAGTTATGCGCGCAAAGTCGCCACCGCGGGAATGACAACCCCACGGATCACAAATGCTTCGTCCCCAACCTACGCCTTCCCAGCGTTCGTAAACACAAATCGTTCCCGCAGGTTTTGGAATTTCGGCAAGACTGGCGCCCCAGTTGGCGTTCATAGTCCCTGATGCAGTGGAACCATCTGAACCTTCATGACCACCATGGGTAACCTGGCTGCGAAGTGTCCTCACATTCTGAACTGGGCACCAAGGTTGATCGTGTCCCGTTGTGGAAGGTGGTCTTGGGTCTGAGGGGCAACCAAACATTTGGTGGTTCTTGACATAGGGCTGAATGTTTGCGCTCCATGGGAGAATGGCAACACCACCAACAACAAGCCGTGAAGGTGGGAAGCGTTCGTCATAATCTTGAGCATACTGCTGAATGCCAAGACCAAGTTGCCTGTTGTTGCTGACACATTGGGCTTGCCGCGCTTTTTCGCGAGCCTGACTGAACACGGGAAACAGAATTGCGGCGAGGATTGCAATGATTGCAATCACCACCAGCAATTCAATGAGGGTGAAGCCGGCACGAACGGACATTGGGGAAACTCCACGAAGGCTCAACTTACTGACGCCACACCTGCGATTGTGACTCAACATCGCTCTTCCCCCCTTCCAGTGTGTTTCTGCCGCATTTAATATTAGCAACTGGCAATTCGGTTGTCAACGCGCCGAGACAGCGGATCTGTAAGTGGGGGATGTTGTGGATGCCCTGACGATTAGGTGGCAGGGGAGGGTTACTCGCTTGGCTGGTTCTGGTGATGATGCCAACCGTTCCAAAAGAAGTTGTGCCGCCAAATTGACCAGTTGGGTGAATGGTTGCTCAACCGTGGTCAAAGGCGGGGAGAAAAGTTCGCTGTAGGGTTCGTTGTCAAATCCGACCACAGAGATTTCCTCCGGCACTTTAATTCCAAGTCGCCTCAAGCACTTTATCGTTGTGCCGGCAACTCGGTCGTTGTAGCAGAAGAGGGCGGTGAACCGATTTTGTCCGCCATCGTAAATGAACTTTGGCAACTTCTCTGTCAACTCATTCTCATCCTCGGTTGCCAAGTGGAGCACCCAATCGTCGGGGAACGACTCACCCATTTCCTCCCAAAAGTCTCGCAACCCTTTTACCCGCTTGAGGCTTGGCAATCGGTTTGATTCCATCAAGAACGCGCCAACCCTTCGGTGACCGAGATTCCAGAGATGTTCGGCGATGAGTCGTCCTCCACCTTCATTGTCAGCACAAACATTCCAAGCAGGGACACCTTCTGGGACTTCGCCAACGACAACATACGGAATGTCAACTTCTGGCAGTTCTTCAGGTTCGTTGCGGGTGCCAATCAAGATGAAGCCGTCAACTTCTCGCCGTCGGTGGAGTTCGCGAATTTGCTCAACTTCCTCCTTGCGGTCACTGCTGACTTGCAGCAGAACCCTTCCACCTTGTCTGCTGAGGTCGTTGGCGAATTCCATGATGGCGTTGATGAAGACAAGCGACCAGTGGTAGGATGTGCAGAACAAAGCGACATAGCGCAATTGAGGTGTTCGGGCGCGAAGCCTTTCAAAGGGGTAACCCAACTCGCGTGCAACTTCCCAAACTCGCCTTCTCGTTTCCTCACTCACAAAAACTCCGTTTCGCCGTCCAGTCAAAGCCGTTGAAACTGTTGCAGGGGAAACTCCCAAAATCTTCGCGATGTCCCTAATCGTGACCTTTCTTTGTTCGCTTTCCACGCTCCTCATCGCCTCCTTAGCCACCAAACCGAGGGTGGCATTCAGATTATGGCGTGATGCGATGGTTGCGTCAAGGCAAAGGATGTGGCGGTTTTTTTGAAAACGACAGCAGCGTTGCGATTTGCCGGTGACGGGGATTAAACGGTATAGCGGCGTCGCCTCAAGGTGTCCAAAGTGACCGCTGAGACGACGACAGCGCCGATGACGACTTCGTGCCAAGGAGGCGGCACATTCCAGAAGAGCAAACCGTTCTTCAGCACGCTCATGAAGAGTGCCCCAAGCAAAGTCCCCCAAAGCGTTCCCTGCCCGCCCATCAAACTTGTCCCACCGATGACGACCGCAGCGATGACATACAACTCCCAAGCCACGCCAACATTTGGGTCACCTGAGTTGACATATGCTGCTGTCAAGATTCCTGCAATGGCAGCCAAACTTGAAGATGTAGCGTAGCAAACGAACCTGACGAAATCAACGGGGACACCAGCGAGCCTTGCCGCTTCAAGGTTTCCTCCGACAGCGAATACATAGCGCCCGAACCTCATCCGATAGAGGACGATTCCTGCGATGGTTGCGAACACAAGCAAGAGCAGGACAGGGACAGGGAGCCACTCCCAAAGGGACTTTTGACCGATGGCTGAGAATTCGTCTGGCAAGTTGACGATTGGCTGTCCACCTGTGACCGTCGTGCAAATCACCGTCGCCAAACCGCGAGCGGCGCTCAAAGTGCCCAAGGTGATGATGAAAGGTGGGACTCTCAACTTGGTCACGAAGAAACCATGCCAAATCCCAACCAATGTGCCCATAAAAACGACTGTCAAAATCGCCAGCGAGATGGGGAATTTGGCGAAAACTATGAGGTAGGCGACAACCACACCACTGAGGGCTACCATTGAGCCGGGCGAAAGGTCAATCCCGCCAGTCAAGATGACCAATGTTTCGCCAATGCCCATGATGCCAAATAGCGCAGCCTCGCGAGTTATTACCTGCAAGTTGTAAGCGTTCAGAAACTTTATGTCGCGCCAAGCGGTGACGGCAACCAAAACGGCAACGGCAATCAGCAGCGTCGCTTCCTGAAAAGACCATCGTCTTCTCCTCACCCCTGTTTGCCTCCTTTGATGCAGTTCGTGTTCCGAAACTGCCCGAAGTGTGCTCAAAACAACCTATGCCGACAACTTTAGCCATAAGCTAACTTGACAAGCCGTTAGCCGTTCGATACTTGCTGCTCGCTATCCTTTCAGTAGGCGAGTCCCTTTAAGGTTGCGTCTGGAACGCTTAAAATTATTGGCACAAAAGCGTCGGTGAATGTAGCGGTTAGTGGCTGTGAGATGGCAAACTCATTGTCAGCAAACCGTTTAGGGAAAGGTGAAGGGAGAGATGGCTGAACTTGACGACTGGAGGAAGCGGATTGACGAAATTGACGAGCAAATTTTGAAACTGCTTGTTGAGCGAGCCAAATTGGCTCGGCAGATTGCTTTCATCAAGCAGCAAAATGACCTGCCCCTTTACCACCCAGAGCGTGAGGGGGCAATTTTTGCTCGGCTCAAATCAATCCCTCACGACCCTCTACCCGACCAAGCAATCAAATCCATCTTCCGCGAAATCTTGTCGGCTTGCAGGGCTTTAATGCGTCCACCAAGGGTCGCCTTTCTCGGTCCGCTTCACTCCTTTTCACATCTCGCTTGCGAGGAACATTTCGGTTCTTTCGTTGAACCGTTACCCCAGCGGACGATCCACGATGTCTTTCGGGAGACGGAGCGAGGCAACGCCGATTTCGGCATTGTGCCAGCCGAGAACATTGCAGAAGGTCCTGTAGGCGACACCCTTGATGCTTTGCTTCAGACACCGCTGAAGATTGTCGCCGAAATTTTGCTGGAAGTTAACCACTGCCTACTTTCAAAGGCTCAATCGCTGTCGGAGATCAAGCGGGTTTATTCTCGTGAAATCGCTTTGGCTCAGTGCAAACAGTGGTTGAGCATCAACTTGCCACAGGCTGAATTAATTCCCGTCTCAAGCACTGCTGAGGGGGCGGAAAGGGCATCAAAAGAACCAGACGCCGCAGCCGTTGCACCGAGAAGGGCTGCTGATGCTTATGGCTTGCAAGTCCTCGCCGAACGAATCCAAGATGTCCCGTTCAACCTGACCAGATTTTGGGTTTTGGGCAAAAGGTTGACTGCACCTTCAGGGGTTGACAAAACTACCATTGCCTTTTCCGTGCCCCATCGCCCAGGAACTTTGTATCAAGCCCTAAGTGCTTTCGCCCGACACAACATCAACTTGACGATGATAGCTTCTCGTCCAGCAAGACATGCGCCTTGGGAGTATGTCTTCTTCGTTGACTTTCAGGGTCACATCCAAGACGAACCCGTTCAAGCGGCATTGAGCGAGTTGGGCAAGGAATGCCTGTTCTTGCGGGTGCTTGGCTCATACCCAGAAGCCGTTGAGGTGCTTTGAAACTTTTGGGGAAAAAACCTGACACAAACAAAGTGAGCCGATTCGCTAAAATAAATGCCCCACGCAAAAACCAAACGAGGAGCGAAAAATAACTGTCAAGGAGGTGGGAGAAGTTGCCTGAGTTCAATCCATGGCAAATGGCGCTACAGCAGTTTCACCAAGCAGCCGATGTCATCGGCTTGGATGACACAATGCGTGATGTCTTGAGTCATTGCCAGCGCGAGTTAATCGTGAACTTCCCCGTCCGAATGGATGACGGGAGTTTCAAGGTCTTCACGGGTTACCGCGTCCAACACAACGACGCTCGCGGTCCGGCAAAGGGGGGCATCCGCTACTCGCCCGATGTCACTTTGGACGAAGTTCGGGCATTGGCGATGTGGATGACTTGGAAGACGGCAGTTGTCAATATTCCGTTCGGCGGGGCTAAAGGCGGCGTTGCCGTAGATGTTGACGAACTTAGCCCCCGCGAATTAGAGAACTTGACGCGCAGGTTTGCAACGGAGATAGCCATCATCATTGGACCAAGGCGCGACATTCCCGCTCCCGATGTTGACACTGATGCCCAAGTGATGGCTTGGATTCTTGACACTTACTCAATGCACGCTGGCGAGTGGGCAGGCGCAGTTGTGACGGGCAAGCCCGTTGAACTTGGTGGTTGTCCTGTCCGAGAGATTGCGACATCTCTCGGTTGCCTTTACACCACTCGCCGACTTTGCCAGAAGTTGGGCATGTCCCTCAAAGGCGCAAGGGTCGCAATTCAAGGCTTTGGAAACGCTGGTCTCTATGCTGCCGTTTTGTTCGCCCAAGATGGTGCGACCATTGTCGCTGCATCGGACACCAGCGGCGGTCTTTACAACCCGAAAGGTTTGGATGTTCAAGAACTCGTTCGGGTCAAGCGCGAGACCCGCAAGTTGATCAACTACAAGGACGCTGACCATATCGGCAGCAACGATGTCTTGGAAGTTGAATGCGACATCCTCATACCGGCAGCCCTTGAAGGCGTCATCACTGAAGCCAACGCCGACAAGATTAAGGCTAAAATTGTCGCCGAGGCTGCGAATGGTCCGACCACGCCTGAAGCCGACGAAATCCTCTACGAGCGCGGCGTTGTCGTCATCCCCGACATCCTCGCTAACGCTGGTGGAGTCGCTGTCTCCTACCTTGAGTGGGTGCAGAACCTTTACTCCTTCTACTGGGACGAGGATGAGGTCAAAAGGCAACTTGAGCGCATCATGAACAAAGCCTTTGACGATGTCTTCTCCTTCGCTGAGGAGAAGAAAGTCAACCCTCGCCTCGCAGCGCAAGCGTTGGCTATCCAAAGGGTCGCTCACGCAACTCGCCTTCGCGGCATCTACCCGCCGTAATCTCTCGTCAAATCCATTGGCGAATCCAACGGCGAGGCTCTTGCCTCGCCGTTTTCGTTTTTAGGGAATGTCCCCAACTCGCCATCGTTCAGCCCAAGTGACGGCGAAGGGTTTCGTTTGCTATGCTTTTACTGGCTCAAAATCTGCAGAGGGGAAGGAGAGAGGTCATGCATCGGTTTGCGTTTCTCGTTCACCCGCTCAACCTTAAACGGGATGTCGCTCGCAAGTATCCGTTCGTCAAGTTTTTGCCTGAGTCGTGGGTTGAGGCAATGTTGTGGAGGATGAGCCCAAAGGTTTTGGGAAAAGTCACGGGCGTAAAATCCGCTGCGGGGTCGGAAACGGAAGGTTGGCTTATTGCCGTCCCCATGACGGCAAAAATGATGCTTGAAAACGAAGCCAAAGCGTTGGACTTGTTGGTTGAAGCGTGTCGGATGGCGAAAGATTTGGGGGCTGAAATTGTTGGGCTCGGTGCCTTCACAGCAATTGTCGGTAACGGGGGCGTTGACTTGCAAAAGCGCTCCCCTTTGCCTGTCACGACAGGAAACAGTTACACGACTTGGACTGCTCTTGAAGCGACGAAACTCGCTGCGGAACTTATGGACATTGAGTGGCGAAGGGCGACGGCTGCAATAGTCGGCGCAACGGGTTCAATCGGAAAGGCTTGCGCTCATTTCCTTTCTGTTGGCGTTCAGTTGTCGGATGGCACAATTTTCCCGCCCGTTTCAGAGGTCGTCCTCGTGGGACGGAACGAGGAAAGGTTGAAGGCTGTTTGTGGCGAGTTGCTTTCCAACAACCCTCAAGCGTCAATCCGAATCTCCACCGAAATTGCCGATGGGCTAAAGAGTGCTGACATCGTGATAACGGTGACGAGTTCAATGGATGCGGTGATTGAACCTGAGCACTTGAAATCGGGGTGCGTTGTTTGCGATGTCGCCCGCCCGAGGGATGTCTCGGAACGAGTTCACAAGGAGCGAAGCGATGTTCTGGTCATTGACGGCGGCATCGTTGAAATTCCCGGCAACCCGCATTGGGAGTTTTCTATAGGCTTGCCTGACAAGTTGACTTTGGCTTGTGTGGCAGAGACGATGCTTTTGGCGCTTGAAGGCAGGCTTGAACCTTTCACCCTCGGTCGCGATATTCGCCCTGAACGGATTTTGGAGATTGCATCAATCGCTTCAAAGCACGGATTCAAGTTGGCTGGACTTCGCAGTTTTGAGCGGCGACTTTCTGAGGAACAAATTCGTCAAGTCCGCGAGAGGGCAAGGCAGGTGGCGGCTCGGCGATGACGCAGCGGGGAAAAGAAAGGTGGAGGTTGTGGGGTGGGTTGATTGCTTCCTTCGCTGTCCCTTTCGCTCTCTACCTTCCAACCGTCTATCCGACTTACTGCTTCTTCTCCGATAGCGGCGACTTCGTCACTGCTGGCGAACTCTTGATGCTGGTTCACCCGACAGGCTACCCTTGGTTTTGCATGTTAGGGAAACTCTTTTCAACACTGCTGCCTTTTGGCGAAGTGGTTTGGCGCTATGGATTGCTCACCATGCTTTTCGTCCCGCTGACATCGGCGGTCACTTTCCTGCTCATGATGGAATTGACCGACAACGCACCTATCAGCGTTGCTACTTCATGGGCAATCGCATTCGGTTCAACCCTCTGGTATAGTTCCGTCGCAGCCGAAGTTTACAGCAGCAACTTGTTTTTGACGATGCTGACTTTGTATGCCCTCGTCAAGTTTTGGCACACTGGCGATAAGCGTTGGTTTTACACCGCTGGCTTAACCGTCGGTTTTGGTGCTGCGCATCATTTGACTCTGCCTTTAATGGTCGTTGGTGGCTTGGTCGGTTTAGTGGTCACATGGCGTTGGCTGCCGCGAAAACCTTCGTCGCAAGATTGGCTCGTCGCTTTTCTCTTAGCCTGCTTGCCTTTGACCTACTACGCTTACTTGCCAATTCGCGCCCCAAAGCCTTACGGCTATCGGATGTGGCAGTTGACGGGCGATGACCCGTCAAAATCCCTTCGCGACTTTGTCAAGTATGTGCTCGGGCTTCGTTTCCGATACATGATGGGCGTGACGCCTATGTCCCAGTATCCTCAAAGGTTTGTTGAATGGTTGCGGCAAGGCTCATACGAGTATGCGTTTCTCTTTTCGCTCGGTTTGTTCTTCGGCTGGCTTTTGGTTCGACCCTACCCTGCCTTTTGGCTCATCACTTTTGGGATGTGGTTGGCTCATCTGGCGTTCTATCTCGGTTACGGCGTTCCAGACATCATCTACTTTTACATCCCTGCTTGGGCGATTACAGCCCTTTGGGGAGGTCTCGTGGCTTTCCGCCTTTGGGATTGGGCAAGGCAATTTCACGGGCTTTTGGCAGTGGTCATCACAGCATTTGTTTTCGTCAGCGTGGAAATTTCCATTGCCAATGCTGCGCCGATGGTCTGGCATACTGACAAGTTTCGCGGTCGTCGTTACTTGGAAGCTGTTTTGCGCGACACGCCGAAAGATGCTGCATTGGTCGTCAGCATTGACGATGTGCTTTTTCACCTCTGGGCAATTCAAGCGATTGAGAACAAGCGAACCGATGTTTTGGTTGTTTCGGCTTACCAATGGCAACCTGTTTTGCTGCTGATGCGACAAGTTGCGACTACAACCGCCGATGTTTACCGTTTCTTCAACCCCTACCCGTGGCACATCAGACCCTTGACACCTTGGGTTGCTGAGTTCAGCCAATTGCCACCCGTTGAACTCGTGGGTAAATGCAACACACACAATTCGGTTGAACCGGTTGTCCACGAAAGCAGGTTGATCATGCCTCCTGATGGCGTGCACATTGGAACTTTGCTCGTCGCCGAGGTGAAAATGTGCGTTGACGGGGATAATGCTGCCAATTGGGGCTATTTGTGGCTCATCCGCCGTCAAGGTGCTCCGATTGCTGACTGGAACGGACCTAACTCTCAAAGTTGGGCTTGGTGGTGGTTCTACCAACCTTTGTTGCCGATCAGCGAACGAGGACGGTTTCTGTTCAGGTTAAAAGTCGGGTTGCCCTTCGTCAGCAACGCAATTCCCGGCTACTACGAGGTTTGGGGCATACCTTATCCTCGCACTTCACATTTGCCTTCCAGCGCATCTCAGGTGGCTCAACTTTTCAGCCAAGCGAAATTCATTGGCTTAGTTGAAGGCTGGGGACGGTGAGGTTTCATGCGATGCTTGAATTCAAGTTTCGCCGCGGTGTCTCTAATGCGCTGCGTCTTCGCTGCAAGTTTATCGGCGATTTGCCTTGCCCCATTCAGCGCTCAGGAGGCGGCTCAACCTTCCCGCCCTTTGGTTGGGGCAATTCGGTGGGACGCATGGCATGGGGAATTGAGCGAAGTCGGAAAGGCTGTTGAAAAGACGCTTTCACCACCAAAGTATCACTTCCGTTTGCCTTGGTTCGCCAAAATCCATCCCGACGGGAGAGTCATTATCCGAGGTGAAAGTCAGGAGGTTTTGGAACAGGAGATTGCCTACGCTCGTCAGGCAGGCTTAGACTATTGGGCGTTCGTGACTTACCCTGAAGACCATCCGCTCTCTTTGCCCTTGCTTCATTTACTCAAACTTTTGCCCGAACGCCGACAAGGGTTGCGGTTTTGCAACATCGTTGAATGGGCTCGCTTCGGCGGTCCACAACTCTTTCGCCGTTGGGTTGAGAGATTGGTTGGCTATTTTCGTGACCCGTCCTATGTGAGAGTCTTGGGCGGGCGACCACTCCTCTACTTGCTGACGGACGATGAGGATTGGGTGCTCAAGCAGTGGGGTTCGGTTGAGGCGTTCAAGGAAGTGGTTGACTCGTTAAAGCGAGAAGCGAAATTGGCTGGGCTGAATGAGCCTTACTTGGTGGTGATGCACTTTTCGCCAGAGCGAGGCGACGAGATACGCCGTAAAATTGGCGCTGATGCTCTTTCCAGTTATGCTGTGGCTGGTTGGACATCGCCTGAGGGTGCGCCCTTTTCTAAAGCGTTGTATGCGATGAAATGGGTTTGGAATGAGATGGCAAAGAGAGCACCAACAGTTCCCATCGTCTCGTTTGGCTGGGACCCTCGCCCTCGCATTGACAACCCAGTCCCTTGGCACAAACCGAAATTGCTTTTCTACCGAACTTTCACTCCAGAAGAGTGTGCCCAAGCACTTAGGGAAGCATTGGACTTTGTGGCATCTAACCCTCAAGCGTGTCCTGCGAACACTGTCATCATTTATGCGTGGAACGAGTTTGACGAGGGAGGTTGGTTGTGTCCCACCCTCGGTGCTGACGGCAAACCTGACACAAGCCGCATTGAAGCGGTTGGCAAAATTTTGCAGGAGTGGAAACCAAAGGCTCAGAAATAGCACGCAGTTGTGTCCTTTGAGCGAGACAAGGGACAAGGCGTAAAGGATGCGGAAAGAGAGTGAGAAGCCATGTGGCGGCATGTCCCGGTCAAGGACCCAAAACCGAACGCTCAAGAGTTCATTGACATCCTCATGGGGCGAATGCCCCAACGGAGAACGCCGCTCGTTGAATACATCGTGGACGATTTCGTCATGCGACCCATCGTCGTTAACCTGCTGGGAAGGGAGTGGGTGACGCCGAGAGGTGACCGAGAGTCCCTCAAAGCCTACCTTGACAACTTCATTGAGTTTTGGTATCGCATGGGCTACGATTTCGTTCGGATTGAAATTGGGCTTCCTTTCCGAGAGAACCGACTCGTCGCTCCTGACCCAGCCTCAACCAAACAGCGAGCGTGGGCGGACGAGCATCACGGGGCAATTAGCAATTGGGAGGACTTTGAGCGTTACCCTTGGCCAAGGGTTGAAGACATTGACTTCTTCCCGCTGGAATACATCAACGAGAACTTGCCCGAAGGGATGGGGCTCATAAGTTCGCACGGTGGCGGGATTTTTGAACACCTGTCGTGGATCATGTCCCTTGAAGGGCTGAGTTTGGCGCTTTACGATGACCCCGAACTCGTCCAAGCGGTGAGTGACCGAATTGGCGAGTTGATCACAAAGTTCTACGAGCACCTGTTGCAGTTGGAAAACTTGATAGCCGTTTTCCCAGGCGATGACATGGGCTTTCGGTCAGGGACGCTGGTATCGCCTGAAGCGCTGCGAAAATATTGCTTGCCTTGGCACAAAAAATGGGCTGAGATGGCTCACCAGAGAGGTTTACCCTACTTCCTTCACTCCTGCGGCAATGTTTTGGCGATAATGGACGACCTGATCAACGATGTCGGCATTGACGGCAAGCATTCCTTTGAAGACGCAATCATCACGGTTGAGGAATTTCAGCGTCTTTACGGTGACCGCATCGCCGTTCTTGGTGGTGTGGATTTGAACATCCTGTCTGCAGGGACGCCAGAAAAGGTTCGCCAGCGAACCCGTCAACTCATTGAAACTTGCGGCGCTAAGGGAAGGTTTGCAATCGGTTCGGGCAACTCCATCCCAACCTATGTGCCCGTTGAGAACTACCTCGCAATGATTGACGAAGCCCTTGACTGCATGGGTATCTGAGCGCATTACCTTGTTCATTGCCAAAAAGCCTTCCGCTTCGTTTCTCATCGGGCTTCAACTTCTCGCACAGCGTAATTTTTGCCTTTCAAGGTGAGCCGAAGTTGGTTGGCTTTTGTGGCGGCGAAATCCAGAACGGTCAACCAAGTGTCACCATCGGTTAGGCGTTCCGCAACAGTTTTCCAATCACTGCCGTCGTGAACTTCAACGCGCACGAAATCTGCCTTCAGTTCGGGGCGCTGCCACCAAATTGCGATTTGCCGAACCGCTGCTGACTTCGCTGCTAGCACGATAACTTGTTCGTCGCTGCCTTGCCACACTGTTCGGAAATCGCCATCAACGAGCGCTTGGGTTTTAGGGTCAGCACCTTCCAATTTCACCTTTTTGGGCAACCTCAATTCGCTCAAACCAACACCATCAAACCACGCCCTTCCTTTTCGGTAGCGGAAAAGGGCATAGACGACTGCTTCCCTGATGGGCTTTTCAGGCACAATCAACCTCCACCCCCACTGCCAACCTGTCCCGTGTCCCCTGTCCCGTGTCCCACCAAACGGAACAATTTCGCCCCAAAGGGGCGTTCCGTCAATATAACGGGCGTCAAGGTAAAGCGAGTAATCGCCGCCCAAGTGCGTTGGGAAGACATTTTCGCCTTTGCTGAACCCATGCAAAATCAGTGGCACAGGCTCATTTTGGTTGAGCGTCACCGTTTGCATTGCCCCTCTCATCGCCTGAGTGTCATCGCTCTCGCAAAAGATACTTTGTTTGCCGTCAACCGCTTCGTCACTCAACTTGTAGCCGACACCGTAAAAGCCCCAATGAGGCAACGGCGGTTTATCGCCTTCCTCAAACGAACCGTTCCGCAACAAGTTGTTGTCAATCGGCAAGGCGAGCAAAGACAACCATTTCACTACCCTGCCCTTTCTCTCCCGTCCCTCGTCCCAATTCACCTCAACCTTCGCGCTCGCCAACTGCATCTCTGTTGGCGGTCTGATGGCGGTCAGTTTGACTTCGGTCATCGTTCGGGCTTTGATTGTGACAGTTCGGTCAACGAACTCAACGGGCGAAGAGACTTTGATTTGAACCTCTCGGCTCTCGCCGGAGTTGTTCCTGGTGCGAACCAAGATGGACGGTTCACCGCCAAACTGCGTAACTTCAATTTCCACCGGCGTCAAAACCCTAAGCGAAACTTCGTCAATGGGCAAAATCACCGCCTTGCCCATCACCGTTGCTTGAAGCGCAACTTTCAAAGTTGCTCTCTTGTTCGCCCACTCGTCGGGCACTTTCAGCATCAACAACTCCCGCCTTAACTCCCTCGGTTTCAAGTCACCCAAACTGAGTTCAACTTGGGGACTGGTGATCAGGGACTGGGGACTAAGTGAAAGCGTCGCCATCAACTTGGCATCCCCGATTGCCTCTTTCCCTGCGTTTCGGATGTCAACGGGGATGCGCAAAAGTTCGCCTGCAGCGACTTCGTGCGGCAAAGATGCATCCGTTTGCAAACCCAAACTCTCACGAACTACAGCACCGACAATTCGGCTCGCTTCAGCAAAGTCAGCAGCGATATTTGTCCCGTCAATTTGCTGCTTCCACTCGTTCTCCAGTTCCTGCAACTTGCTGAGCCATTGAACCCAATCGGCAAGGGTTTTTGGTTGCGCATCGGTTGATTGTTTCGTCTCGTTGATCAATTGCTCAGGCGCTTGAGTTCGCCGTTGAGATTTGCTGACTGAACGATGCAAGTGCACTTTGGCAAGTTCAGCCAGAGAAGCAAGCGCTTTGTCGGGAGTGGTCAGCCACAAAACTGCGGTCTCACGCGGAGCCAATGTCCCACCGAGCAAAATCGTCAGCGGCGAAAATTTCGTTGAGCCGACAGCAAAAGGAAATGTTTTCAGGTCTGTCAGCACCCAAATTGTCAAGTTACGGGCATCCCGTTCCTTCAAACCCAACTTAGCAGCGTCAATTGCGATGGTGGCGTTTTGCAGTTGGTCGCTGGCGTTGTAGATAGTGAAGTGCAAATTCCCATCGCCCCATCGCCCAAACCTTTCAACCAAAACTCGTTCGTTGTTGCTCCAAGCGTGGGTTACGGGCTCCCAACCTGCTTCGCAGAGCCGAACGATAAGTGGGACATATCGTCGGAACAGGTGACGGTCGCGGTTGTGAAATTCTGGAGTGTTCCAGTAGTTGCCGAAAGCGCCAGCACCGGGAGCGAAGCAACTGGGCAAAAAGCCATAAAAGAGCGCCCAGCGGAAATATTCTTCGACGATTTCACCCGTGAATTCGCGGTCAAAGAATTCGTTGTTAAGCGGCAAAAACGGTTTGCGATAAGCGAGAACGCGACGGTAGTCAAAGAAAGCGAAATCGTCTCGCTGGCGCGTCCATCGGATTTCGTTGCCGCCGACATCAACCCAGTGGGCGTGGAACGGAAAACCGTAGCCAAACCCATTCGCCATCACCAACTTACCAGCGGCGTGAAGTTGCTCTGCCGCATAAGCGAGATACTCGTAGATGCCAAAGGCTGCCAATTGGGTCGGTCGTTTCGTCCGCCAACTGAAAGTCAATGGGAAATCAGCGACGCGCCAATGGTCACGACGATAATTTTCGTTCGGCGAAACCCACTCCCCAAAGCCATCAAAGTAAACGCCGTCCAATCGCTCATCGCTCAGCACTGTTTGCAGTGTCTTGTCCATCACCGATGCCTTCGTCACCTTGTCCCCTGTCCCTTGTCCCGTGTCCCGTCCAATGTCTGGGTCGGCATTGACGAGAAAGTTATAAAGGGTCTGCCCACCAGCCCAATGAACGGGATCGGTCTTTTGAGTCCTCATGGAGAAGCGCCCTTGCTCGTCCTGAATCCCACAAGCCTTGACAATTTCTGCGAGGTTAGGGTGTTGCTCTCGCTTGTTCGGGAAGGCAAACAATTGCTCCAAAGTCAAGTCTGTTGGCGCATCAGGCGGTAAAAAGAACCAAGCAGACCAAGGTTCTTCGTAGCGGAAGTTGTAAATCCCATGCTTTCGGTTGAAATCTGGGTTTTGCGCACCTTCGTGGTAAGCGAAGCCGAAGTCTTCAAAGTCAGCGATTTTGGCGATGTCCGTGAAAGGCATCCAAATGCCGAAGCGTTTTACCCGCAGGCGAAAACTTTCGGGAAACAGGCGGTAAAACTTATCCGCAGCAGCCCTCATTCCCCACCTCGGTTCATCAAGGGCGTAAATCGCAAACTTGAAAACCGCCATGCTCGGTTTTCGTTCTCGCGTCCCTCGTCCCCCGTCCCTCGTCCCACCATCCGGTGAAAGCCCAAAATCCCACTCCAACCGCAACTGCTTTTGAGCCGCATCGTAAACGAAGCGATGGATGACAGGCAAATCCAGTGGAATGCCCAATGCAATTCCTGCATCGTCGGCATTGACGGCGCAGAAAGGGTAGGGAGAGTGTTCGCCGCGAGTCCCATAGCGAATTGTCGCAGCATAGTGGATTGAAGTTTTGGGGTCAATGCGACGGGCAACTCTTAGGTTGTCCCACCATTGCCAATTCATTGCATCCAACGGCAAAGCGAATGATAGGACAATGGCTCGGTCGCTTCCACTGGTGTCGCGCAAAATGCCTTCACAGAAGATAGCATCAGGTTGCTCAGCGAAAGTCGCTGTAAGTCCCAATCCCAGTCCAGTGGCTTGAACGACGAGGGTTTTGCCTTTGAGTTCAACTTTGCCCTTCAAAGGCGTCCATTGAAGTTTTTCGGGTGTGTCGGTCGGTTCGGCGGCGAAGAAACCTCCAAGACCGCTGAATTGCTTTTTGGCAAACCGAACTTCTCGGAGAATTCCGTCGGGTGAGAAGGTGATTTGAAGCCTGTCCTTCGTTGAAAGTGTTTGAGCCCATCCCGTCAATGCCATCGCAAAAACAAATGCCACCGTCGCCCAATCCTTCATCTCTCATCACCCGGCTCAAATTGTGCCATAAGCGACACAGGAGATGAACAGAAAGGGCGAAACAAGGGAACGAAACTTGTCAAGTAGAACTCATTGGCAGGTCACGAGACGCAAACCGAAAGTCGGGTCTGTAAACTCACAGCAGTTTTGCTCAACTTTGCTGCTTCATTTCAGCGGCAGGAAAATGACTTGATTGGCAAAGTCTTCGGGTTCTCCGACTTTCGCCAAAAGTGTCAAGTCTTCAATACATTCGCCGATCGTCACCTTCAACGGATGGGCATAGATGATGTCAGCGAAGAATTTTCCTGTCCTCTGTCTTCGTTTTGCTTCCCGAAGCAAATCGCTGTCCTTTGTGAAAAGGATGCGTCCTAACTCAGCGGCTCGGTCCAACAGTTCGGGGTCAGAAGCGCGTCGCCGATGGTCTTCCTGAGCAGTCAGGACATCCACGCCTCTTAATCGCAACCCTTCCGTGATGGCTCTCGGCACATGTTCATCCATGTAAAGCCCCATACTCATGATGTTACACTCTTTGCCTTCTGAGCCTTCCGTTCCAGAAACTTCTTTTGAGCGGGACTTTCCTGCGCTTGTTGCATCATCGTCTCCACTTCACGCAAGTCCTGCTCTATTTGGGCGTCCAGAACTTCCTTGTGGTCATAGTAGTAAGCCAGTGCGGCATAAATTTGAGCCATTGAAAGATGCGGATACTGAAAGTGAATTTCCGCTGGACTCCAACCATAAGCGAGGTGACTTAGGACGACCTCAATCACTTTGACGCCCGTGTCGTCAATCCAAGCCGTTCCTTTTTCGTCGAGCCAGATGTGCGCCATTTCGGTTTTGGTCATGAGCAGTCACCTATCCTTTAGGCTTAACTTTGCACTTCATTGTTGTGTTGCTCAACTTTGCTGCTTCATTTCAGCGGCAGGAAAATGACTTGATTGGCAAAGTCTTCGGGTTCTCCGACTTTCGCCAAAAGTTCCAGTTCCTCAATGCACTGACCGATGGGCAGTCTGTTTTGAGGGACGTAAATGACCCCAGCAAATCTTTCGTGTGTTTTCTGTCGCCTCGCAGCCTCACGAAGCAAATCTCGGTCCTCAGTAACCAAAACTCGCCTAAGTTCCGTTGCTCGGTCAAGGAGTTCACTGTCAGATAAGCGGGTCGCTCCATCCTCTTGAGCCGTCAAAACATCCACTTCCCTTTGCCTCAGCCCTTCTGTAATTTGCCGGCGGATGTGGACATTCATGTAAAGTCCAACGCTCATATCAATCCCATCGCCTTCAATTTTTGGTGCACAGGCGTTTCTCTCGCTTGCTTCCTCAACGCTTCAACCTCTTGCTCCCACTCAGCCAATTCGGCGTCCAACTCCTCTTTGTGGTCGTAGTAGTAGGCGAGGGCAGCATGAATTTGGGCAAGGGAAAGGTCTGGAAACTCGCGGTGAATCTCCAAAGGGCTTAAGCCGCCAACGATATGATCACGGACGACCTCAATCACTTTGACGCCCGTGTCGTCAATCCAAGCCGTTCCTTTTTCGTCAAGCCAGATGTGCGCCATTTCGGTCTTAGTCATGAAAGGTCACTGCCCTTTGAGTTGAGATTTCACAAACTCTTGCTCCCTCGCTCCAAGATGATTTTCCCCGTTCGGACAACTTCTCGGATGCCGAAGGGACGGAGCAGTTCAATGAGGGCGTCAATTTTGTCGGAACTGCCAGTAATCTCAACGGTCATGGTGTCGGCGCCGACATCAACGATGGAAGCCCGAAAGATTTCCACAAGTTGAATGACATGAGGTCGCTGCTCCAGTTCGCAGTTGACTTTGACAAGAGCCAATTCACGCTCAACGACATCTTCGCCCGTGTGGTCTTGCACCTTGATGACATCAATCAGTTTGTTCAGTTGCTTGGTGATTTGCTCAATGGTGTCGTCGTCGCCGCCAACCACAATGGTCATGCGCGATGTCTTTGGGTCGTCGGTGGTGCTGACGGCGAGGCTCTCAATGTTGTAGCCCCTTCGTGCGAACAAACCTGCAATCCGCGCTAAAACTCCGGGTCGGTTTTCAACCAAAACGGAAAGGGTGTGCAACCGGTGACCTTGTCGGCGCCCGTTCTCCGACGGCATCGTCTTCAAATCCCTCCTTAAGCCTTCGGTTTTTCTCAGAACGCAAAAACCATTTTAGCACCACCTGCGTCGTTTCATCGCAAACTTTATGGCGTGAGTTTTTGCAGGCAAGTTTAAGGCGAGAGAGGTGACCGGCGAATGGCTAAGCAAAAGGACATTAAACCTGCAATCACAATCCTCTCAACGCGCAAACACGGACTGGATGAAATCAAGCGACGGCTTAAACGAGCAACTTTTGACCCAATTGAAATGGCAGAGGTTGAAGCGAAAGTGCGCGAAATTATTGCCGCTGTCAGGGAGAGAGGCGATGAAGCGCTCGTTGAAATTGAGAGGCAAGTCGGCTGGAAGGGTTGCACCGTTGAGAAACTGAGGGTGACGAAAGAGGAGATGGACACCGCTTATGCTTCGGTTCCGCCTTCACTCCTTGAATCCCTCTGCGTCGCTCGTGAGCGGCTTGAACGGTTTCACCAAAAGCAGTTGCCCCGTTCGTGGTTTATCCAAGAAAACGGTTCACTTTTAGGCGAAATCTTCCGACCCATTGAACGGGTCGGAATTTATGTCCCCGGTGGATTGGCTGCATATCCATCAACAGTCCTGCATGTCGCAGTCCCAGCAAAGGTTGCAGGCGTCAAGGAATTGGTCATCGTCACGCCACCTGACGAGAACGGTAAGGTTCATCCTTTGGTTTTGGCTGCCGCTCAATTAGTCGGGATTGACACTGTCTTCCGTGTCGGTGGCGCCCATGCTATCGCTGCCCTCGCTTTTGGAACTCAAACTATCCCGAAGGTTGACAAAATTGCGGGACCGAGCGGAATTTATCCTGTCGTGGCGAAAAGGTTGCTTTACGGTGTCGTCGGGATAGATTTGCTGCCTGGACCGAGCGAAGTTGCAGTTATCGCTGACGAAACTGCGCCTCCGGATTGGGTAGCACTTGAATTGCTTGCTCAGGCTGAGCACGGTCCTGACTCGGTTGCAGTCCTATTCACGCCGTCAGAGAAGTTGCTCAAGGAAGTTGCTGAAAAAGTTACCCGATACCTCAGCAAATCACCGAGGCGCCGATACCTTGAACCCGCTTTGAAGAACCATAGCGCTTTGGTGCTCACTCGCAACATGGACGAAGCAGTGATGCTGGCGAACGAAGGTGCTTACGAGCATGTGGCTTTAATGGTCGCTGAGCCAATGAAACTGGTTGGCAAGTTGAAGTATGCAGGCGCAATCTTTTTGGGTTCTCAAACGACGGTCGCTTTCGGCGATTACTTGGCAGGACCAAGCCATGTCCTTCCAACTGCTGGCACTGCTCGGTTCTCTTCGGGTCTAAGCGTCTTGGACTTTATGGTCAGGTCATCGTTGGTTTTGCTGTCAGAGGAAGACGCGAAACTGTTAGCCGAAGTTGCATCTGTTCTGGCTGAGGCGGAAGGTTTGGATGCTCATGCGAAAGCATTGCGCGCTCGCAAGAAAGGATAGAAGTTGCTTGCATTTTCGCTTTCGGTGCGTCATCTTGTTCTGGGCAATTATGGAGGGTGTCTCGCTATGAGTTCCGAATTTGCGTCCCGAATGGAAGGAACGCTGATGGTCAAGCAAGAGTTGCTGTATTTGATGCCGAAAGTAGAGGCGCTGATTTTTGACATTGACGGCGTCCTCGTTGACGCCTCGGAAAGTTACAGGTTAGCGGTTTGCGAGGCGGTCAGGTTTTTCGTTGAGCGGGAATTGGGTTGGGTCGTTGATGCGTCGCCTTTGACCCCCGACGAGGTTGACATGTTTAAGAGGGCTGGCGGTTTCAACAACGACTGGGACTTGACACAAGCAGCGGCACTTTTTCTGCTTTTCAAGAGCCTGAAACACGGTGTTAAACGCGTAAGTTCCCTCAAAAGGCTTCGCCCCTCTCTTGAAGAGTTCCTCGCAGAAGTTTCTGCCGAGGGGGGTGGTCTGAGCAGCGCCGAAAAAATTGTCGTTGACAACCTTGAATTGAGGCAAAGGCGAGACTTGGCGAGGTTATGGAAGCGAAGGCTATTGGTCCAATTGGCACAAGAATTCTACGCTGGGCGCAAGTGGTGCCCGCGGTTGTTCGGCTTTGAGCCCCAGTATGTTGACATTGACGCTGGCTTCTTGGAACGGGAACGAAGCCTCATAGACCTATCCTTGCTGCCGATGGGCATGAAGTTCGGCATACTGACTGGACGAGCGAAACGAGAAACGGTTCTGGCTCTTGAGCGGTTGGGTTTGCTTTCGGTCATCCCTGAGGATTTTTGGGTGACCGATGACGATCCAATCCGAAAACCTGACCCAAAAGCCTTGTCAGTTCTGATGGACAAGATGGGAGCGATGTCGGCGATTTATGTGGGCGACACCGTTGACGATTTGAAGATGGTGAACGATTACAAAGCCAATGCCCGTCCACATGACCCGACAGTTTGGGTTTGCATGACCTTGACAGGACCGAACGGAGAAAAGAACCGAACATTCTTCCTTGAACAAGGCGCTGACATAATTGCAACGGATGTGAATGCCCTTCTGGGCTACCTCAAACGAGTCCGCGAGAGGTCAAGAGAGATCGGCAACGGAAGAGGCAAATCTTGGATGCAAGAGCATGCGAGGTGAAATCGTGTGAGCAAACCAAGTCTGCTCGTCATCACGGGGATGTCAGGGGCAGGCAAAACTTTAGCCCTTCACGCTTTGGAAGACGCCGGTTATTTCTGCGTTGACAACCTTCCACCAAGGCTCTTGCCCACCCTCGTTGATTTGTGCTCACAGTCAAGACAACCTATCGCGAAAGTCGCTTTGGTCGCCGATGTCAGGGGTGGAGAGTTCTTCCGAGATTTAACCGACGCTATCAGCAAACTCCGCAGCGAGAGTTACGAGGTCCGCATTTTCTTTTTGGAAGCCAGTGACGAAGTCTTGGTGCAACGCTACAAGGAGACTCGCCGTCGCCATCCTCTCTCCAACAATGGTCGCGATTTGCTGCAGGCAATACAGTTGGAACGAGAGCAATTGGCGGAAATCAGAGAACTTGCCGATGAGGTCATTGACACTTCCGGCTTAACACCACAACAGTTGAGGGACGAAATCTTGAGGCGGCTTCAATTGGGCGATGGGACTACCATGCAAGTCAAGGTCGTTTCCTTCGGCTTCAAATATGGTGTCCCTGTTGATGCCGATTTGGTTTTTGATGTCCGTTTCCTCCCCAACCCCAATTACGACCCTGCTTTGAGACCTTTGACCGGACAGGACGAACGGGTGAAGGAATTCGTCTTGAAGCAGACGGAGACGAAGGAGTTTTTGAGCAGGCTGAAGGCATTGCTTGAGTTCACTTTGCCCCTTTACCGGCGCGAGGGGAAATCCTACTTGACCATTGCTGTCGGCTGCACTGGAGGGCGTCACAGGTCTGTGACTTTGGCGGAAGCCATCGCCGAAATTGTCAAGGCAAACGGCTTTGTTTGCACTGTAGTTCACCGCGACATCGGTCGCTGACTGCTCCGCCGGAACTTTGCCCCTTAAAGAGAGCGTTAAGACAAACAGGACCTGTTCTCTGCTTTTCAGGGCTAACACTCAAAATTTTTGCGGAGGTGTCAGCGGTGGCTTTGACGGAGAACGAAAGGGCTCGCTACATCAGGCATCTTTCGTTAGTGACCGAGGAAGGGCAAGAGAAGTTGAAAAACTCAACGGCGTTGGTCACTCGTTGTGGCGGCGTTGGTGGAACTGCTGCCCTTTATTTGGCGGCGGCAGGAATTGGTCGGCTCATCATGATTCACGAAGGCAACACGACTTGGTCAAACTTGAACCGGCAGATTTTGCAAACCTACGACTGGGTCGGTAAGCCACGCATCGTCAAAATTCGCGAAAGCATTCACAGGATAAACCCAGATGTTGAAATCGTTGCAATCGCTGAACCTTTCACAGAAGAGTTGGGTAATGAGTTAGCGCCGCAGGCTGATGTCTTGCTGTCTTGCACGCCCGTTTGGCAGGAACGAGTCGCTTTGAACGCTGTTGCTGTCAGGCACCGTAAGCCTCTGGTGGAAGCAGCAATGAACGGGATGGAAGGAACGCTTACAGTTATTGTGCCCGGCGAAACGCCATGTTTGCGTTGCATATATCCCGATGACCCAACCGACGAGTGGTGGGATGCTTGGTCATTTCCCGTGTTGGGTGCTGTCGCTGGCATTACGGGTTGCTTTGCGGCAATTGAGGCAATCAAAATCATTGTGGGACGAGGAACGAAGGGACAAGTTGGGGTTGGGAAGCCGTTGATCAATCGGATGTTGATTTTTGACACGGCAAACCACGATTACAGGCTGGTCAAGGTGCGACGACTTCCTGATTGTCCAGTTTGCGGAAATTTGAGGGAACAGAAATGACGGCTTTGGAAAAGGCTCAAAACTTACTTGTCGGAGCGGAAGCGTGTTGGCAAAGCCAATCTTTTGAAGGCTGTGCCTTGTGTTGTTATGCTGCCATGTTTTGGGCAGCCATTGCAGCATTAGAGCATTTCGGCATAAGGCAAACAGAATGGACGCACGGTGGACTGCAAAATCGGTTCGGTTTGGAGTGCATTAAAAGAAGGCAGGTATTCCCGAGACGATTGGGCGACTATCTCAAAGATGCCTACGAATTGCGAAAAGTCGCTCACTATGAGTTGCGTGAGATTAGCCGAAAAGAAGCTGAAAGAATGTTGCGTCACGCGAAAGAATTCGTTCAGTCAATCAAAGAGGTGATACGGCGATGAGCCGAACAAAGGTTCGTAACTGGAAAAACCTGCTTGAAAAGCGAGTGACGGAACTGATTGCGTTAGCAAAGGAACTTTGCCCTGAAGCAGAAGTGGTCGTGGCATCACCCATCGGTGACGAAGATGCAGCCATTGAAGTCTTTGTGCCGTCAGAGAAGTATGACGAAGTGCGACATGCTCTCATCCGAAAAAGCGTGGACATCAACTGGGAAGATGGATTTTTCATCTCAACGATGGTGCACGAAAAGAGCGATTGGCAGAAAGAGACACTCTGACCGACAGCAGTAACTTGAAATGCGGAGGCGATGGATGTGCAACCGCAGCCCAACATCGCTCAAGAGATGCTGGCAGATGCAGTTGACATCTTTCAATGCTGCATTTTGACTTGGGACTTTTTGCCCGTCGTTCTGCCCGCTTACTTGCTGGCAGGCGCAATTTCAGCGTTTGTGCCCGTTGAGAAAGTCTTGAGGTATTTGGGCTACCAAGCGAAGCGATGGGTTTCTTACGGGACAGCAGTTTTTTCGGGTGTTGTCGTCTCAATGTGTTCGTGCAATATCGCTCCCCTCGCTATGAGCATCTACAAGCGAGGTGCAGGGATTGGTCCAGCGTTTGCGTTCCTTTACGCCGGACCTGCACTTAACTTAGTGACGCTGGTTTGGACTTTTCAGGTTTTCGGCGGACTTTTTGGGCTGTGGAGGTTGGGCGGAACTATTGTCTCCGCACTCGTCATTGGAACTGTTATGGCTCTTTTGTTTCACCGGGAAGACGCTCAAAGGCGAACTCAATTTGCTCAGATGGGTGACCAGCGATTAGCCCTTAACGGCGGCGAACCTTTGTTTGAGTTATCGGAACTTGAGCAAAAGCACCCATACCGCAGTTGGTTTGTTATGGCTTGCTTGATTGTGCTCCTGATTTTGGGAGCAAAAGGGTTGCCTTGGGCTTTGCGAGTTCCCGTCCTGGTCGTTTGTGCTGCTGCGCTTGTTTGGGCTTTCAGCAATTGGTTTGAACCTTACGAGGTCAAAGAGTGGCTTTTGGAAAGTTGGCGTTTCATGAAGATGACGCTACCTATCCTTGTGCCTGCTATCTTGCTCATTGCCTTCGCTGCCCGCAAAGTTCCCCTTGACTGGTTCGTCACCACTGCTGAAGGTCACAAGCCTTTCTTCTTCCTCGGCGACAACTCCTTTAAAGCAACAGCATTGGCTTCGGTCTTCGGCTCGCTCATGTATTTCCCCATCCTGACCGAAATTCCCTTCGTTAAAGCGTTCCTCAAGCAAGGCATGGGCGTGGCGCCAGCAATGGCTATCCTGCTTGGAGGTCCAGGAGTTAGTCTGCCCGGCGCCATATTGATTGCCCGTTTTTTCGGCTGGAAAAAGATGCTCATTTACGAGGCACTGGAAATCAGCATGGACACTTTGGTGGCATATTCCTTCGGTCGGATGTTTGGCGATTACCAATGTCCGTGTCTGACAGGAGCGGAGCGGCATGCCAACATTGAATGGGTAACGGTCGCTTCTGCCATAATTGCAGTGGCAATTGTCGCCGCAGTCTTGGTAGCGTGGAGGCGGACAAGAAGAGTAGGGTAACAGCGGCACCAAAACAAGAGGGGGCAAATCTGATTGAAGTTTAGGAAAGTGAAGCGCTTTGACTGGGATGAACGGAACATAGCACACATAGCAAAACATTCGGTTTCTCCAGAGGAAGTGGAGGAAGTGTTCTTAAACAATAAGCCACACTTTCGGCGACATGGCAAAGTATTTTATGCTTTTGGTCAAACATCATCAGGGCGTTATTTGTTTATTGTGTTTCGCTTTGTGACGCCGAAAGTCGTTCGGGTCATTACAGCACGGGACATGACCCAAAAGGAGCGCCGATACTATCGGAGGGTGACCAGAAGATGAAGCAAGCCCAGAAAAAGCGACTACCAAACATGGACGAATGGTCAGATGAGCAAATTGCAGGATTTTGGGAAAGCCATGACGCTGCTGACTTCTGGGAGGAGATGCAGCCTGTTGAACTGACTTTTTGCCGCGCAGGGAAGAAGAAAAGAAAACAAATCCGGCTGATGCTAACCGAAAGCCAATGGCAGCGCCTAAGCAAATTAGCAAATCGCAAAGGCACTACGCCTGAGTCATTAATTCGGCAATGGGTTGAGAAAGAATTGCAGGCTGTCAAATGATGGCAGGTCAGGAGGGATGAACGATGCGTTGGTTGGCAATTTCGGTTGCAATAGTTGCTGTGCTTTCAAGTAGTGTCAGCGCTCAACCAAGGGGCGAACTTCACTTGTTTGTCCCTTGCGGAATGATAGTGCCTTTTCAAAGGCTCAAAACCGAGTTTGAGCGCCAGACAGGCATCAAACTTCGCATCACTTACGATAACGGAGTGATGCTTGTTCGCCGAATTCGGGAAAAGGGTGAGCGCCCAGACATTTTGGTTGCGCCGGGCGAATTGGAAATTCAACAACTGCTGCGGGATGGTTTCATTGACCCTAAAAGTGTTGTGACTTTCGGAACTTTCAAACTCATCCTCGTCGTCCCAGCAAGGAACCGTGCTGGAATTCAGTCCCTCAACGATTTGCTCAAGCCGTCGGTGCGTCGCATTGTCATTGCCGACCCTAAACTCAACTCCGTCGGTTATTATGCCCAGCAGGCGCTGATGAATTTGGGTTTGTGGGAGAAGTTGAAAGGCAAAATCGTGACCCATTGGCATGCCCAAGAGGCTGTCAACTATGTTTGCATGGGGCGCGTTGATGCTGGCATCTACTACGCCACTTGTCCTTTTGACAGCGCTCCCGAAAAAGTCATGTCGCCAAACTACAAAATCGTCGCTGAGTTCCCTGAAGGCTCTTATCCACCTGTCAAAGTTCAAGCGGGGATGCTGAAGACATCAAAGAACAAAGCAGCGGCTCAGCGGTTTCTGAAATTCCTCGTTGAGCCGAAAACTCAAAAGTTGCTGGCAGAGTTAGGCATCCCGAATTTCAAAGCAAAAGCAGGCAGCATTCGCACAAACCTTAAAGGCAAATGAACTTCACCCCAAGTCCTTTCCGTTTCGTTTCGCCCTCGGATGGGCTTCAAGGTAAGTCTGCCTCAAATGCGGGGTGACCAAGTGAGTGTATTTTTGCGTCGTGGTTATTCGGGCATGTCCGAGGAGTTCCTGGATGCTCCTCAAATCGGCACCGCCTTGGAGCAAGTGGGTGGCGAAGGAATGTCGGATTTTGTGAGGCGACATCTTGCGGTCTAAAATCAAATCAGTGTATCGCTCAACCAACCTGATGACGGTTTCGCGCCTCAAGTTTTTCCCGCGCCTGCTCAGGAAAAGGTAGGGGCTGCCATTTTTGTCAAGGAGCGGTCGGCTCTCTTTCAAGTAGCGGCGCAACGCTTCAGCGGCAGCGCTTCCCAGCGGCACTAACCTCTCTTTACCGCCTTTCCCTAAGACACGAACGAAGCCTGTCTCCAAATTCACGCTGTCAACCCTCAAGTTGACCAACTCTCCGACCCTGATTCCCGTCGCATACAAAAGTTCCAGCATCGCGTAGTCGCGCATCAACAGGGGCGATTTTTGCCCCTGTGTGGAACAGGCTATTGAACGAAGGTTCTCAAGAAGCGTTGTCGCCTCTTGCACGCTCAAAAACTGGGGCAGGGTTTGAGGTTGCTTGGGAGACATCAAATGCAAGGTCGGGTCACGAGAAGCCAAACCTTCTCGGACGAGGAAGCGGTGAAAAATTCGGATGACCGTCAAGCGACGGCTTATCGTCGCCGGAGAGAGACTCTGCCCTTGCAGCCAAGCCAAGTAATTGACCACTGCTTCTGTGCCCGCTTGGTCAGGCGAAATTCCTCGTTGAGCGAGGAACTCAAGATAGTTGCGAAGATCGTCGGCGTAAGTCCTCACTGAACTTTCCAGCAACCCCCTCTCTGTTCGCAGGTAAATCACGAAAGTGTCAAGCCATCGTTTCAGGTCTTTGCCGTTGAGTTTCTCATTCACCCAAGGGCACCTCCTCGCAGCGGGTGCCCCTCGCCCCGTTGCCTTTCAGGATGCCACAATTTTGCTGGTCAGGAAAGGTTCGTTTTGAAAAAGACGAAATTGCTGCTGGTGCAACGGCGATTACCCGACATCGGATGAGCCAAAGAACTGCTAACATTCCTTTGCATGGCGTTGCATAGTTTTGAATGACGACAAACTTGCTTGGGGCTCACGGTGAGAGCGACCATGATGGCTGTTAGGACGGAAAATATCGTCAAGTATCTCGGCAAGGCGCTTGTGCTCAAAGGCATTTCGGTTGAAATCAAACCGGGCGAGTTCTTTTTCGTTCTGGGACCTTCAGGCTGCGGCAAGACGACTTTTTTGCGGGTTTTGGCTGGTTTCCTTTTTCCCGACGAGGGGCGAGTCTTTTTTGGCGAACGAGATGTGACTTTCGTCCCGCCTCACAAGCGAAACGCGGCTATGGTCTTCCAGCATTACGCTCTCTTTCCGCACATGAGCGTTTGGGACAATGTGGCTTACGGGTTGAAAGTGAGGAAACTGCCGCGAAGCGAAATTGAGCGGCGGGTGAGGGAAGCCCTGAGATTAGTCAGGCTTGAAGGTTTTGAGAGACGGTTGCCCATGCAACTTTCTGGCGGGCAGCAGCAAAGGGTCGCCCTTGCCCGAGCCATCGCTGTCCACCCGAATTTGCTTCTGCTTGACGAACCCTTGTCCAACTTGGACGCTAAATTGAGAGCCGAAATGAGAAGTGAGTTGAAATCGTTGCAAAGGCAACTTGGGGTCACGACGGTTTATGTCACCCATGACCAAAAGGAAGCCCTTGCTATGGCTGACAGGATTGCCGTCATGAAGGACGGTCAAATTGTCCAAATTGGAACGCCCACTGAACTTTACCGCAAACCGAACTCTCGGTTCGTTGCGGAATTCCTCGGCGACGCAAATGTTTGGGAAGGTCGCATCAAAAATGTCCACTCCGACTTGGTCACTGTTGAACTGCCTTTCGGCGAACTGAAATGTCACCCGCCCTCCTTCCCCGTTAGTGAAGGCGGAAGGGTCTTGGTGATGATTCGCCCTGAGGCGGTGGCTGTGGAAGTAAACTGCTCGGAAAACATTGAGGTGACTAACGCTTTCACTGCTCGCCTTGAGCAAGCAATTTACTTGGGCGAAGCCACAGAGATAGTGGCTCGTGTTGGAGAAACCATTGTCAAGGCTTTGCATTTCCGACCTTTGGACGGAGGGTTGCAAAATGAAATCCGACTTAGGTTCGCTCCCGACGACCTCACCCTTCTCCCTCACGAGGTCGCTTAGGCGAATAAGGCACGAATACTCGCCGAAGACTTTGGCTCTTTGGGCTGGATTGTGGCTTGTCTTCTTGGCTTTCCTCTTTTACCCCATCGCCTTCATGCTGAAGGGCGCTGTCATTTACGAGGGGCAGTTTACCCTTGACTTTTTCAAGTTGCTTTTGCGCGACCCGCAATTGGCTGACGCCCTTAAAGGCAGTTTCGGGTTGGCGCTGACATCAACGGCGTTGACATTGGCTTTGGCTGTCCCGATTGCCTATGCAATGGTGCGTTACCGTTTGCCTTTCAAAAGCGTTTTGAATGTGCTTTTGCTTGTCCCGATGATTTCTCCTCCTTTCGTCAGCGCCATTGCTGTCAGGAAACTTTTGGCTCGCTTCGGTCCCATCAACCAATTGTTGATTTCGCTGGGCTTAGTTGACCCGACAAACCCGCCGTCTTGGCTTGACTACCCTTTTTGGGGCATCGTCGTTTTGCAGGTGCTCCACTTTTTGCCTATCGCCTACCTCAATTGCGTTGCTGCTTTGTCTCGCATTGACAGGTCTCTTGAAGAGGCAGCCCAATCTTTGGGTGCATCTGGGTTCAGGCTTTTCAGGACGGTCACTTTGCCCCTTATGACGCCCGGTCTTTTCGCTGCTGGCAGCCTCGTTTTCATCCTCGCTTTCACCGATTTGGGAACGCCCCTCGTTTTCAATTACACGCGGGTGGTGGCAGTTCAAATCTTCCACAGGGTTGAGCAAGCCCTTGAAGACCCGACAGGTTACGCAATGGTTTTGCTCGTGATGGCTTTAAGCGTTGCAGTGTTTTGGGCGAGCAAGCGTTGGGCGGAAAGGTGGCAAGTCCAAACAATCCCGAGGGCTTCAGGTGAAACTGGCGAGCGGATTTTGCCATTGCCCTTCACAGTCCTCATCACCGCTTCAATCCTTTTGGTCACTTTCTTTGCCATCTTGCCGAACATCGCCGTCTTGCTCAACGCTCTCGCCGACCGATGGTTCATGACGATTTTGCCAGACCGATGGACGCTCAGATACTTCCACCAACTTCTCGTTTACCCTCTGGCAGCGACCAGCATCCGCAACAGTTTGCTTTACAGTTTGGCTTCGGCTTTGCTTGACATACTTTTGGGTCTGGCTATCGCCTACATCGTTGTTCGTAGGAAAGCGCCTCTGCCTCATTGGCTTGACGGAGCAGCGATGTTACCTTTGGCAATTCCGGGCATCGTCGTTGCTTTCGGCTATGTTGGTGCTTTCGCCAACACTCCCCTTGACCCGCGCCAAAACCCTGTGCTTTTGCTGATCATCGCCTACGCCATCAGAAGGTTGCCTTACATGGTTCGGGCGTGTTACGCCGGTTTGCAGCAAGTCAGCGAGAGCCTTGAGGAAGCGTCTTTGAACTTGGGGGCATCGCCGTTTTGGACTTTCGTCAAAGTCACACTACCGCAAATCGTCCCGCACCTAATCGCTGGCGGAATCATGGCGTTTGCTTTTGCTATGCTGGAGGTTTCCGACAGCCTAATTCTCGCCTTTGACCAGCGCTATTTCCCGATAACGAAAGCCATTTACGCCCTCTCTAACCGACTTGAGGGTGGCGTTCAGATGGCTTCGGCTATGGGAGTTTTGGGCATGCTCGTGTTGGCGATTTCAATGGCAATCTCAACGAGGCTGATGGGAAGGAGGATGGGTGAAGTCTTCAGGATGTAGCGGCAAACCAAAAATCGGTGAAAGCCCCGTTAGGGGCGAATAGCACAAGGAGGCGAAAAAGCCGTGACGCAGTTCGTTCGGCTGTTGAAATACCTCAAGCCATACTGGTGGCAAATTGCTATCGGGCTTTTATGCCTTTTGCTTGCGACGCCAGCCCAACTTTTCCATCCGCTCGTCTGGAAGTTCATTGTGGATGAAGTCATCGTCAACCACAAGGTTGGGCTTTTAGTGCCAGCACTTTTGGTTATGGTCGCAGTTCACCTTGTAGGCGTGGGCTTATCGGCAGCGCGAACTTACCTTCTCGGAGTCGTGGGTCAAAGGTTCGTGTTTGACCTTCGCAACGAACTTTACAGGAAACTTCAAAGCCACTCCCTTCGCTTCTTCCACGAACGGCGCAGCGGAGATTTGATTGCCAGAGTCATCGGAGATGTTGATACGCTGCAGGAAGTCGCCATCAACGGTGTTGACAACATTATAGCCAATGCTTTGCAGTTTATCGGCGTTGCTGCAATCATCGTGGCGCTAAATTGGAAGGTAGGCACGCTTACCCTGTTGCCGATGGCTGGGGTCGCTGCACTCGTTTGGATTTTCAATGCCCGCATCAGGGGACTTTATCGGCGAATTCGTGACAGACTGGGCGATGTCTCCGCTAAACTGCAAGAGAACTTGCTGGGAATGCTCGTCATCAAAGCCTTCGCCCGCGAACTCTACGAACTGCAGCGGTTTGAAGAGGAAAACCGACGATACTTGAACGAAAGTGTCAAGGGCGTTATCGCCCGCACCGTTTACTTCCCGGCAGTTTTTACCGTCGGCTTCTTCAGCAGCGTCGTGATGATTGGTGTGGGCGCAATTTTCGTCTTGCGAGGCGAATTCACTATCGGCGGCTTGGTGGCTTATCGCGGTTACTGGTGGCAGTTGTTTGCTCCCGTCTTTTCACTTGCCCAGATCAACGAAATGGTGCAGCGGGCAATCGCTTCTGCCTCTCGCGTCTTTGAAATCCTTGACGCACCCCTTGAAATCACCGATGCCCCAAATGCCATTGAGTTGGCGGAGGTGAAAGGGCACATAGTTTTTGACAGGGTGACCTTTGCCTACGACGACAAGAACATCGTCCTGCAAGATGTCTCCTTTGAAGTTCTGCCTGGGCAGAAGGTTGGAATTGTCGGTCCGTCAGGCGCAGGCAAGAGCACAATCTTGGCGCTGATTTTGCGACTTTATGAGCCGCAGGAGGGGCGAATTCTGCTTGACGGTTACGACCTAAGGCAAATCAAGCAAGAGAGTTTGCGCCGCCACTGTGCCATCGTCACTCAGGAACCTTTCCTGTTCAACGATACGGTCAGGCACAATATCAGATTTGGGCGTTTGGACGCCACTGACGAGGAAATTGTTGAGGCTGCGAAACTGGCGAACGCTCACGAGTTCATTGAGGAACTGCCTGATGGCTACGAAACCGTTGTGGGCGAGCGTGGTGTTAAACTTTCGGGTGGTCAAAAGCAACGCATTTGCATTGCCCGTGCCTTTCTGGCGAACCCTAAAATCTTGCTGTTGGACGAAGCGACGGCTTCCGTTGAGCCAGAAAGCGAAGCGATTATCCAAGCCACTTTGGAACGGTTGATGGAAGGTCGGACGACCATCATCGTTTCCCACAGGTTGTCAATGGTTCGCGATTGCGACCAAATTTTGGTCGTTCAGGACGGGCGAATTGTTGAGCGAGGAACCCACGACGAGTTAATGGCAAATGGAGGTTGGTATGCTCGCATGTATCGCCTTCAAATGGCATTGCCCGAATACGAAACGGCGGAGAGCGTAAACCCATTCACCCGACAAGGTGGAAGCACTTGATGGCAATCACGCATAGATTTCCAAGAGCCGTGTGAGGATGCGGGAGAGAAGGAGTAAGTCACTCAAGTTCACCCACTCTTCATCCGAGTGAGCCACTCCGAGATGCCCAGCACCGATCACAACCGCAGGGACACCGCGCTCAAGGTAGTTAACGGCGTCAGTCCAACTCCAGTATCCGATAGCGGGTGGTTCTCGTCCTGTCACATCGGCGACGGCTTTCTTGACAGTTTTCACAATTGCTGCGCCATCATCCAGAACGACTGGCTCGGAAACATCGTCAATGCGAACTTCAGCCTTGAATTTCGCCCCGAAGTCTTGAACCAAATCGGCTACGGCTTTAGCAGAATATCCCGGCAAGACCCGTATGTCCAAGTTGAGCACGGCTTTGTTGGGGACGACCATTGCTTCGCTGCCTGCTTCCAATTTGCCGAGAGTCAACAAAGGCGCCCGCTCAAAAAGTGGGTGGCGTTGGTCTGCGATTAAAGGATGAGCCTTCAAAGCGTCTGCAAAAGCAACCGCCTTTTCAAGAGCGCTGTCGCCCCAATGAGGCACAGACCCGTGAGCAGCCTTGCCGAAGAAGAGGGCGGTGACTTCAACGGCACCGGCATGTGCGATCACTGGCTTCAAATCTGTCGGCTCAAGCACGATGACTGCATCGGCGTCAAATTGAAGGCTCCTTGAACCTGTCCCGCCACGCTCCTCGTCGCAGACGAAAGCGATTTGACAAGGTGAAGAAGTTTGGGAAACAGCCAGAAGGAGGGCAGCGATTTGCCCCTTGATGTCAACAACGCCCCTGCCAATCAATTTGTCGCCTTCTTGGCGGAGGGTGTATGGTTGCGGGTGAGAGTAGGCAGGGAAAGTGTCAAGGTGAGCCGAAATCAACAGCCGACTTTCCCCCCGCTTTGCTATCAAGTTGCTGTATTCGCCCGGAGGGGTCAAAGGATGTCGCTCGGTCACTTCCTGTTCGGAAACGGTGAACCCGTGAGATTGCAGGTAGTCGGTCAAAAACGGAAACAACGCTTTTTCGTTTCCGGTGGGCGTCGGGGTCTCAACTAAGATGCGCACCAACTCTAAAAGTTGTTGCTCTACTGTCACCGTCCGTCACCCCAACGAGCGCAAGGTGGCACAAAGTAAAGAGCGCCAGCGATTGGCGCTGACGCCCTCCTTTTCGTGCCGAGGAGAAGTGAGACCGTTTACTCTGTTGCTACTTTTGCCGACAGTGCCTCTCTTGCCTTTTCAGCCAAAGTTGCAAAAGCGTCAGGGTCATTGACAGCCAACTCCGCCAACATCTTCCTGTTGATGGCGACTCCCGCAAGTTTCAAGCCGTGAATGAACTCGTTATACCTGAGCCCGTGCAACCGAGCAGCAGCATTGATGCGGACAATCCACCAGCGCCTGAAATCTCGCTTCCGCTGTTTCCTGTCGCGGTAGGCGAAGTTGAGGGCTCGGATTACTGCTTCTTTGGCTCTCCGAAAGACGACGCTTTTGAGCCCCCAGTAACCTTCAGCCATCTTGAGCCACTTTTTGTGTCGCCTGCGGGTAACTGTTCCTGCTTTCACCCTCATCGCTGCTCACCTCGTGTTGTCAAATTTGCCCTGGCAATAGTGCTTTAACCGCTCGTTTGTGAGAGGGGTGAAGTTCCACCATGCGCTCCAAATCGCGCTTTCGCCGCTTGCTCTTTTTGAGCATATAGTGCTGACCGCCAACCCTTTGGTGAAGCACCCTACCGCTCCCGGTGATTTTGAACCGCTTAGCAGCAGTTCGCTTCGTTTTTGCACTTTTCGCCATATCACGACCCTCCGTTCAGTGTTTGTCAATATGGCGTTTTTGGGAAGGACGAAGAGGCTTCCGTTGCTTTTCAGCGGCACAAAAGGATAACACAAAGTTTGGAGCAACGCTACCGTAAGAACCATTGTGGCACTTATCGTTGTCACGAACCCTTATCGTCGCTCACTACCTCAATGACCTTATGTGTCTCTTGGGCTTGTGGTGTTGGTTCGTGATGTGTTTCTGATACTTGGGGCGATAAGGTTTGGGTTGGCTGTATTGGCTGAGTAGTTTGGGACGGTTGTGCCTCGGCAGGTTTGGCAGGACTCACAGTTGGGGCTGCAGGTTTTTGCTTGGCGTCTTTGCGCGGTGCAAGAGTGAGGGAAATCATCTTCCCTTGATGGCTTAGGGGTGACTCAATCGTGGCGACATGGCTCAATCGGTCAGCGAATTCCCGCAACTTGGCTTCTCCCAAGTCCATGTGAGCAGCCCATCGCCCCAAAATTTGCATGAAGATGCGAACCCGATGACCTTCCCGCAAAAATTCTTCGGCATTCTTCAGCCGATAAAGCAAGTCGTGCTCGCTCATCTGAGGGGT
>Ga0071330_1108455_pt1 | contig 61157 bp, 51 predicted proteins | sample GBScel77sediment_FD_63802 | JGI IMG/M metagenome (GOLD analysis project Ga0071330, IMG submission 63802) | Hot spring sediment microbial communities from Great Boiling Spring, Nevada - Cellulolytic enrichment Sediment 77C v2 (version 2) | ecosystem: Environmental > Aquatic > Thermal springs >...
GTCACCTTTCAAACCGCTCTGCTTCAGACCCTCAAAGCCGCACGTGCTCCGCAGAACAACGTCGGAGGTACGAACCCGATACAGATAGGCCTCGGCTCACAGCTCGCCACGGTGGACAAGATCATGGTTCAAGGTTCTTTCCAGAACACTGGTAGAAAACTCGATCTGGCGATCCAAGGAGATGGCTTCTTCGTGCTCAGCGACGGTCAAGGTTATTACTACACTCGTGCAGGTGCACTCGATGTGGACATGAACGGAACACTCATCCATTCTTCCACGGGTATGAAGGTGCAAGGTTGGACAGCTGTTCAAGATCCAACCACGGGTCAGCGCTACATAGACACGAACCAACCCATAGGGGACATAGTCATAAGTGCGGGAATGACGATGCCTGCGAACGCCACGACCTTGGCGAGGATGGAGGGTAATTTGAACTCCACTTCGGGCATACTTCCTTTCGCAATGACCGTCACGGACGATAACGGTCAACAACACACCGTGCGGTTCGTGTTTTCAAGAACTGAGGCAGATATTGCAAGGCAAAACGGTCCGTTCACTGAGAACCAGAGCTACACCTGGAGAGCCTACGATGAGAGCAACACCTTGATAGGAGAAGGCTACGTCGTCGTGAACCAGTTCGGCAGGGTGGTGGAGTCTGCATCGCACACAAGTACAAGGCAACAGGTGACGGCCACGCAGGATGGCAGTCTGACAGTGAACACCAGGAACGGGTTCTACTACGTAGCTGTGATCGACAGAAACACCGGCAGAACTATCTACGAAGACGAAAACACAGCAGTCGGCGGATCGATGACGATAAACGATACGGATATAGTGGCCGGAAGAAGTTACAACGTCTATCTCTACTTCAGGCGAAACACCGTCACAAGCATCACTCCTTCCACTGGTGGACAAATTACACAAGCCGACATAACAGACCCCTTAAACATCCCACCAGACGGAACCTACAGGGTGAGGGTGATAGATGAGAGCAACGATCAAGTCATCTTCGAAGGATCCGTGAACGTTACTGGTGGTAATTTCACCATTACTGATTCACATATATCAAACACTGGAACCTACACAGTCGAGTTCGTCTCGACCGTGTCTTTGCCATTGAACGAAGTCGTTGTTGCCCCCGGTGCGTCCATCTCCATCCCATCCTCCGGTGAGCTGAGGTTCTACGAATCCGACAGTCCTTCCAACTTCGTCGTGGCAAGGTTCGAAAGTCCACGCTACGTCACCGCCGTCGAAGTTTACGACACGCTCGGAAATCCATACTCACTGTACATCGAGTTCATCAGGCTCGGACAGTACGGGGACATGAAAAACGCTTGGATCTGGAGGGTCTACACGGCGAGCGGTGAACCGATCACGTACATAGATGCGAACGAGGGGACCAATTATGTCGGTGGCATCATAGACTTCAACGAGTCTGGACGTTTCACAAATACTTACGGTATCAATTGGGATGGAACGAACTTCACAGTCGGCGATGTCGAACTCCGCACGATACAGTTCGACGCTTCGCACATGGGTGATGGCACGGTGACGATCGATTTGGACTTGACCGCGCTCACGCAGTTCGCCGGTGCCAACAGCGCCACGTTCACCTACCAGAATGGAAACGCACTGGGAACGCTTCAGTCTTTCGCGGTCAACGAAGCAGGACAGATCATAGGGACCTTCAGTAACGGTTTGACGGACCTGCTTGGGCAAGTGGCGCTCGCCATATTCAACAACCCCGCAGGTTTGACGGAAGTCGGTAATTCTCTCTATGTGCCATCTGCGAACAGCGGTCTTGCGCAGATAGGTGCCGCCGGAACGGGTGGAAGAGGCACGCTCATTCCCGGTGCGTTAGAGATGTCGAACGTCGATCTGGCTGAAGAATTCACAAGGATGATCATCGCCCAGAGGGGTTTCCAAGCGAACGCGAGGGTGATAACGACCGCCGATACGATCCTTGGAGAACTCGTGGCGCTGAGGAGATAAGGTGATGGTGAATGATCTGGCTGACGCGCCTTAAAGGTCAAAGATTCGTGCTCAACGCTGAGATGATAGAGACCGTCGAAGCTTTACCGGACACGACCATAACCCTGTTCAACGGTAAGAAGTACATCGTTCAGGAGAGCGTCGAGGAAGTCATTCGCCGGGTGATAGAATACAAGAGACAGGCTTACCCAGTGCTCGATCTAATCAAATACATCCCTCGTGAAGGGGAGGGGTGATGCGTGGACATATCGACAATTCTCGGCGTGCTGATGGCCTTCGGCATGATATTCTTTGGAATATTCATCGGTAAATCTGCACCGAGCGCATTTTTGGATCTACCGTCTGTTTTCATAACCATCGGTGGCGCGTTCGCCTCCACGATCGCCTCTCATCCCAAAGAAAGGAGTTTTCGTATCTTGGGCGTCATCATGTCCACTTTCAAAGAGCCCAAGATCGACAACATCGGACTGGTGAGAACGCTCGTGTCTTTTTCGGAGAAGGCCAGGAGGGAAGGTTTGCTTTCTCTGGAAGAGAACCTGAACGAGATCGAAGATCCGTTCATGAAGAAGGCGTTGCAGTTGGTTATCGATGGAACAGACCCAGAACTTTTGAAGAGCATGATGGAGGCCGAGATGGACTTAATCGAGGAAGACCTCATGGCGAACAAAGCGATGATGGACTCGGCAGGTGCTTTTGCGCCAGCCTACGGAATGATTGGAACACTGATCGGTCTCATAGGCATGTTGAGAACGTTGAACAACCCCGAGACCATAGGTCCGAACATGTCGGTGGCTTTGGTCACAACCTTCTATGGCTCGATCCTTTCGAACGCTGTCTTTCTTCCCATGGGTGAGAAACTCGGAAGGAGGGCCATAAAGATCTTGAGGCAGAAACAGATGATCCTCGAGGGAGTGCTTTCTATTCAAGCTGGAGAAAACCCGAGGGTCTTGGAAGAAAAATTGAAATCGTTCCTCACCAACGAGGAAAAGGCCGCGTACGAAGCGTCCCTCGGTAGGGAGGCTGTCTGATGCCTCGAAAGAAAAAAAGTTACGAGGCGCCGAAGGCGAGCTGGCTCACCACTTATGGTGACATGGTGACCTTGCTGCTCACTTTTTTCGTGCTGTTGTTCTCGATGTCCACGATAAGCCCTGGAAAGTTCCAGCAGATCGTTGTGGGTTTGAGATCACCACTCACAGGTTTACCACCGAGCGTTCTGACTGGTGGCAAGAGTTTGGCCGAAGAACCGTTGATCACATCGAAACGCGGTGTCTACGAAGAACTCATGAGGATCGCCGAAGAATACAAAGGCAAGATCACCATACAGGAGAAGGACGAAGGAACAGTCATAATAATGCAGGACATGGCGTTCTTCGAACCGGCGAGCGCGAAACTGACTGTCGAAGCGAAGGAGTTGCTCGGAAGGATAGGCGCCATAGTGATCGAGCACACGATGAACGTGATCAACGTCTACGGTTATGCGGACGATCGACCCGTCCCTGCGGGCTCCATATACGTTTCGAACTGGCATCTGAGCAGCGCAAGGGCTGCGAGTGTTATACAATTCTTTACGGACGAGTTGAAGCGTCGCAGATCCATCGAGAGGCTCGCCGACGTCAGGGCTGGAAGGTTCGATCCAGATTATTTTTACGATCCTCAGCGTTTTTATCCTATAGGTATGGGAGATTGGCCGATAAAGAAAGAGATAGAAGCACTCCAAAAGGAGATCGAGATCGAGAGAAATTTGGTCTTGGAACGCTTCAAGGCTGGGGAGATATCGGCTTCGCAATACACAGCTTCGCTGAACGAGCTCGAAAGACGCTACGAGAGCCGATTGAACCAGTTGAGGAACGTCTACCGCAGGATAGATATACTCATAAAGAGAGAACGAGCGAAGTAGGTGATCCAAGATGGCGGATGAAGAGGTTAAGGAAGCCAAAAAGAAGGGAATCGGCGGTTTGCTGATGTCGATAATCGTGCCGGCGATCGTCGCGGTGGGAGCAACCATCGCCACGATCATGTTGCTGGGTTCGAATCTGACACAACCGAAACAGCAGACAGCAACCCAACCTGCACCCACTGAGATCAAGGCGGTGGTCATCCAACCGGGTACCTACACCACCTTCATGCTGAAGGGTGGAAAAGAAGTTGCCGTCATAGAATCTTTGACGCTCACGGTGGCGAGCGATGCGTGTCGTGCGGCGATCGGCGAACGAAGGGACATGATCATGGACGGTCTCATGCTCATTTTCTTGAGCAAAGAAAGATCTGAACTGAACACGGCCGCGGGCATAGAACTGCTCAAAAAGCAAATACGCGCCATGGTGAACGAGGTGACTGGCTTTACGGGTGAAAGAGAAAGGCTCGGGGTCATAGGGGTGTATCTGTACATAAAGGCTATCAGCTCCGTCGAATGAGGGGTGATGGAGCTTGTCCGACGTGCTCAGTCAAGACGAAATAGACAGGTTGTTGCAGGCGCTGAAATCTGGTGAGCTTTCGGCTGAAGAGATAAAGCGAGAAGAGAAAAAGGTAAAGCTGTACGATTTCAAGAGGCCGAGCAAGTTCTCGAAAGAACACGTGCGCGTGTTCGACATGATACATGAAAACTTCGCTCGGTCCGTCTCCACGTACCTCTCCGGTAGAGTGAGAAGTTTCGTGAGCATAAATCTGGCGAGCATAGACCAAATCACTTACGAAGAGTTCATAAGGTCTCTTCCCGCACCGGCGTTCATAGTCGTTTTCTCAGCTCCCGAGTTCGTTGGAAACGCCATTTTGGAAATGAACCTCGAGCTGTTCTACACGATCTTGGATCTGATACTCGGTGGACCAGGTATTGCAAACATCAAGAGACCACCGTCGGAGATAGAGATAAGTATCATGAGAAAAGAGCTGATGAACATCCTCGCGAATTTGGCACAAGCTTGGAGCGACGTGTTCAGTTTCTCACCGACGATAGAGAGCGTCGAGAACAATCCGCAGTTCGTTCAGATAGCACCACCGAGTGAGATGGTACTGCTTGTTTCGCTCTTCCTCACGGTTGGTAAGACGGAAGGGTTCATGAACATATGTTGGCCTTCGTCTCTGATGGAACCGTTTATGGACCGATTGAGTTCCCGGAACTGGTTCAAGGTGGTAAAGAAGGAACAGGCTTCTGAGAAAATCCAGCAGGATCTGACGGCAAACCTGAGCCAGATGAAGGTCGTTCTGAATGCGGTGCTCGGTGAAGCTGTCTTGACGGTGAGGGAGATCTTGGAACTGGAAGTGGGGGACGTGATCAGGCTGAAGTCCCACAAAGACGAAGACATCGTCGTACACGTTCAAGGCAAGGCTAAGTTTTTGGCAAGACCTGGGACCTACAAAGGCTACAGGGCTGTGAAGATCACCAAGATCGTTGAACCGGAGGTGAAAGAATGAGCGACTTCCTCTCTCAGGATGAACTCGACGCGTTGTTGAGAAGCTTTTCAGAATCTTTGCCCGAAGAAGATAAGAAAATGATAGAGGCCATCGCCACACTCATTTTAGATCCGGCTTCTTCTGCGCTCGGTATGATCATCGGTAGAGAAACTCGAATAAAACCCGCTCAGATAACACAGACGTCTTTGAAGGACTTCGTTACCAAATCCAAGGAGAAGATCGTGCTTGCGGATGTCAAACTGAGCGATGCTTTGCAACTGAACTTGTCCATCGCGATGCCGGCATCTTTGGTGTTGAAAATAGCCGATCTCATGATGGGTGGATCGGGTGAAGTTACCGATCAGAACGTGGACGAGATAAAGCTCAGTGCTCTGACAGAAGCGTTGAACCAGATGCTGGGGGCGAGCATCACCCTGCTCGCCGAGAAAGCGAAAGGAAAGGTTTCTCTGGGAAAGCTCGAAGTGAAGCTCGTGGACGATGTCGAGAGCATCAGTACCATCTTCAATCCGACAGAACTTCTTGTGTGCGTCGAGTGCCAGCTGGAGATGGAGAACGGATCTTCTTCAACTCTTTGGTTGCTCACACAGCTTACGGCGATCAAAGATGTTCATGAGAAACTCTTTCCGTCGAAGAAAGAAAAGGAAGAGGAAAAGGTCAAGGTTCAGCCAGCGAAGTTCGAAGAATTCAGCCCCGCTGAGACCCAGATTCCGCCACAACCGTCTGAGATCCAGCAGAAGCTCGAATTGCTCTTCGATGTGCCTTTGAAAGTAGTGGTCGAGCTCGGCAGGGCACGCATGACGCTCAAACAGGTTATGGACCTAACCATAGGTTCACTCATAGAACTGGACAAGCTCACTGGTGAACCTGTCGACGTGCTGGTCAACGGCAAACTGATCGCCCGCGGAGAAGTGGTCGTCATAGACGAGAACTTCGGTGTGAGGATCACGGAAATCGTCAGTCCGAGGCAGAGACTCTACTCGATAAGAGAAACGAACGGCATATGAGAAAATTTTTCTTCGTGTTCTTCATCCTCTTTACCGTACTGTCTTTTGCGACGAGTTTGCTCTTCGAACTCGTCGAGCAGTTCGCAGGAGTGAGAGACTTCATAGTGGATTTCGATCTCGCAGCGGAAATAAAACTGGACGGTGTCAAGCCTTTCCGTATGTCGGGCCTGCTCGTGGTGAGAAACTTGGAGGACTTTTATTTTCTTGTGAAGAAACCTGATTTCGTTTCGAATCTATCTTTTGCTTACTTTTCACGAATCAAGCGACTCGTTTTTGGTGCGGAAAGCTTTCAGGATTTTGAGAACTTAGAGATTCCGATATCTTCCATCGTGCAGGCGATCCAATCAGCCCTCAGGATGTTGCAGACACCGTTGGTGAGCGTGAGATCGGAAGGTGATTACGTTATTCTGACGTTCTCGAGGTTCGTGGCCCAGCAGTTGCAGGAACCCATAAAGGTGAGGCTCGAGATGAAAGACGCACAACTCAGATCGATCGAGATACTGAGTCCCTCGGAAGAAGAGAAAATAATCCTGAAGATCAACAACCTGATTCTCAACGCGAAAACTGACGAATACTTTCAGCTGCGTCGCTGATGAAGAAGGTTTTCCAAACTCCAGCTGAACAGTTCCGGAAACTTCCTCTTCGAAAAGTTCTCGTCCGACATCGCGTCGTGAAGGTTCAAAGCGCCATCGAGTAGTCTCTTCATTTTCACCAAATAGCGTTGCATCGCTTTGAGACACTCTAAGGTTGCGACTTCACCGTGTCCAGGTACGATCCAGGCAGGTCTCATGTCTTCGATGAACTTCAGAGCAGAGAGCCATTCGTCCAGATCGCTGTCCGCAACGATCTCTGCGTGAAAACCGTTGAAGATCAAATCACCGGCGACCAGAAGTTTTTCCTGTTTGAAGAACACGATGGACGAATCGAGAGTGTGTCCACCAAGACGTTTGATGAACAGATTCTTGTCCTCGTATTCTTCGTCGAAGGTGAAGTTCGGCGTGACGATCTTTTCAATCGGTGGTAATTTTGATAGATAGCGCTCGTCAAAAACCTCCATGAACGACTTGGTGAGCTCGCTCGCGAGTATCTTCGCCCCTTCGAATGCAACGTTTCCAAAGGTATGGTCCGGGTGATAGTGTGTGTTCACGACCATCTCTATGGGTTTTTTGAAGAAGTCGTCCAACAGTTCTTTCACCTTACGTGCTTTCTCAGCGAACAGCGACGTGTCAACAACGATGACGCTGTTTTTCACAAGCACACCTGTGATGTTCGAAGAACCCTCCGCTCCGATGACCACCACACGATCGTTCAGGACCTTTATCAAACGTGAACACCTCCGGTATAATCCAATTGATACTTCTCGCTGAGGAGATGTTTTTCCTTGAAGAGAGCGATGCTGTTCGGTTATTACGGTTACGACAACCTTGGCGATGAACTGCTCTGCGAAGAGAGCATCAGGTTACTCAAAGAGGCTCGTTTCGACAGGATCTACCTCTTGCTGAAAAGGGACAAAGTGAAGGATTTTTCTCAACCACAAATTGTCCCCATCGACAGGTTCAATCCTTTCAAGATCCTGATGGCGATCGCCAAAAGCGATGTGATCGTGTGCGGCGGTGGTGGCATCCTACAGGATCAAACGAGCGTGAAGAGCTTGCTCTATTACGCTTCCATCGTTCTGACCAGCCTGATGTTTCGAAAACCTGTGCTGCTCTTAGCGAACAGTCTGGGTCCTCTGAAGCACAAGCTTTCCAAATGCGTGGTGAGGTTTCTTCTCAGCAAAAAGAATGTCTTCTTCATCGCTCGCGACGAGGTGAGTTACAGGTACGCCAGAATCGTTGGAGCGAAGAACGCATCGCTTGGAACGGACCTTGCGATCGGAGCGATCGAACGCTTGCCGAACTGTGAGAAGCAAAAGAAGATAAGTCTCTGTTTGAAGAGCGAACTGAAACTCGATATCGTCATCGAAACGGCAAAATTGTACGGCTTTGAGACCATCCTTGTTCCTCTCAGTCCACAGGATCGACCAGCATGCGAAAAGATGGCTCGCAAATACGGCCTTTCAATCTCGAACGAATCAATGAAGGAAATTCTGCGTTCTTCGCTTGTTGTTTCCCAACGCTTCCACGGTTGTCTTTTGGCTTGTCTTGTAGGTTCACCCTTCGTTTCCTTGAACAGTTCCAAGAGCAGAAGGTTTTTCGAACGTTACTTTCCAAAGTACGAAGGATTCTGCGCGAAAGAAGACCCAACGCAGATCGCTCTGGCAATCGCTAAATTGAGTAACTCCAGACTCGAATCAAGCAGGATGATCGAAGATTTCAAGAAAATGCGTGATGACGTGATCGCGCTCCTGAAGACTCTCACAAAGAGAAAGAGGGGCTGATCAGCCCCTCAGCACGCACACGGATTTCGGCTCTCTGACAAGCAACGCGATGCTTTCAGACACGGAGAACTCCAACATGTGGTCTTTCGGACCTATGAAACCTATCGACAGATCCTGACCGACTATCAGCGAAGCGTAGAAAGGTGAATCACAGATCAACACCCCGGTATTCTTCAACGCAGGTGCCTTGTAGATCTTTTTGACCATCATGGAAACGTGTTCCAGTTCGGTCTGATTACCGCTCTCGTATCTTCTCATCAGCTTGTTGTATCTGTCCGGCGAGAGTGCGAGTAAGTATGGGCCGTGAAAACCTGACTCGTCGAGCTTCGTGATCGCTTCGATCACATCTTCCGCAGCCTGACCGATCTTACTCCACTCACTCATGTTCAGCTGAACGGCCTCGTCGAGGTTCAACAATCCTTTCTGATCTGCCAGACCGTGGAAGATCAGCTTCTCTTCGAATTCGAGACATTCGAGCACGGCTTTCCTGAAACTGGTCAGATCGAGCGTGACCTTTTCCGATTCGAACGCGGCGATGTCTCTCATGGAGAGTTCGAACGTTCTGTGAACGTAGTACAGTGGCAAGCTCTTGGGAGCGAAGACTCCCTCATCGATCTTCACATCACCAAGAGAAACCTGCTTGACTCCGAATCCGAGAGGACCGATCATGTTGAGGAGTTTTCTGCCTGTCAGGTTCGTCTTTGCCAGATCTACCATCACATCGTTCAGCAGTTTCCAAAGCTCTGCACTTATCGGGGCATCTTCCTGCATCAGATACCTGTTCGCCATGTCAGTCACCTTCTTTCAGTGAACCTATAGTCGGTTCTTCATCGTCACCCTCGGACATGAGTTCTTCAACTTCTTTGAAACCTTCTTCCATGAACTTGGATTCATCCTTGGTGAGGATATCCAAAAGTTTTGTGAACTCGCCGATGTGGACTCTCTCTTCGTTCGCTATGTCGATGAGCACCTTCTTCGCCAGAGGATGATCCGTCGCATCTGCAATCGCCATGTACTGATGCACCGCTTCGTGCTCAGCGGCAACGCTGAGTCTTATCGCACGGATGAGTTCAGAAAGCGTGAGCTTCCTTTCTGGAACCTTTCCACTGAACGGATTAACGAATTCTGGCATCTCATCACCCCTATTAAATTTTAGCACAAGAATGTAGCGAAACCATTTGTTATATTCGAGGAAAGGCTCATGTTTGGCTCCACGAATCTTTTGTTCGTTGGGCGAAGCAACGTTTTGGATTAGAATTTGAATCGGAGGGGAAGAGCTTGAAGAAAGATCAACGCATCTTGCTCAAAATGCAAAAGGCAGAGATGACCGAATACATAGTGTACACGAAACTCGCCAGAACGGACCAAAAGAACTCGGAAGTTCTGTCCAAGATCGCTAAAGACGAGCTGATGCACTACAAGAAGTTGAAGAACCTGACACAAATCGATGTCACGCCGAGCTGGTGGAGGGTGATCTTCTATCTCTTTCTCGCTAAATTGCTGGGTATAACGTTCGCGCTCAAGTTGATGGAACAGAACGAAGAAAAGGCGCAGAAGAGTTATAAAGTGCTCGAACAAACAGAACTTTTGAGCGATGAGGAAGAACATGAAAAGATGTTGTTGAAGCTCATAGACGAAGAAAGGATCGAGTACATAGGTTCGATGGTGCTGGGCCTGAACGATGCGCTCGTTGAGCTGACGGGTGCGCTCGCTGGGTTGACGCTCGCAATCCGAAATTCCAAGATCGTGGCACTCTCTGGCATCATCACGGGTCTGGCTGCGGCCCTTTCGATGTCCGCTTCGGACTATCTCTCTCGCAAATCTGAGGGTGGAAACAAAAAGCCTCTCAGATCCGCACTGTACACGGGAATTGCTTATCTGATCACGGTCCTGTTTCTGGTCTTTCCGTACATGGTGCTGGATCGACCCATGGTGTCGCTGTACTGGACGATCGCGAATGCCGTTCTCGTCATATTGATCTTCACGTTCTTTGTCTCCGTGGTGAAGGAAGAGAATTTCAAAAAGAACTTTCTCGAGATGCTTTCGATCAGCATGGGCGTTGCTGTCATTTCGTTCTTCATCGGCATGGTCGCACGAAGATTCTTCAACATAGAGGTGTGAGCTTTGAAAATTTACTGCGAATCTCTCATGAGAAAGCTTGAATTTCCCGACAAAATTGAAAGAATCGTCAGCCTCGTCTCTGGTTTCACCGAGACCATCTTCGAGATGGGTCACGGTGAAAGAATCGTCGGTGTATCGAAGTACTGTTCGCGCTATGTGAACCATCCAAGTGCCGAAGTGGTTGGAGATTATCTGAAGGTGGATCTTTCGAAGTTGAAATCGCTCAGACCAGATCTTGTGCTTTTGACCACAGGTGTTCAGACGCAACTCGCGCTGGACCTTTTACGCAAGAACCTGCCGGTCTATGTTTTACCGTTACCTCGGAGTATCAACGGCGTGTGGGAGAACGTGATGTTGATCGGAGGTCTGCTGAACGATGTCAAAAGTGCGCGAGAACTGGTGCTGAAGTGGCAAGAGGTGTTTTTTAATGGCCGCGAAACTCTCTCTGAGCGACCTTCGGCGTATGTTGAGCTGTGGTTTGGAAAACATATGAGAACCGTCGGCGGTTTGAGTTTCGTGAACGATCTTGTAGAATACGCAGGCGTCAAGAACATTTTCAGTGATGTCAATGAAAGCTTCTTCGTACCTCCACTGAAAGAAGTTCACAGGCGAAGGCCGAAGTTCATAATCTTTTTCTACGAACCAGAGTTTCCCATAGACCCTTATCGGATTGTAGAGTCGAGAGGTTGGGATTGGAAAGCGAAATTGATAGAATCCACAGTGGAATGTGGAAAGAACCTGATACACGATGGTCCTTCCATGATGAGAACGATCCAGTGGCTCAGAGAACAGATCTGGGGGTGAACCTCGTGGAGGATTTCAAGTACTGGAAGGTGTATCTACTGGGGTTAGGGTTTTTTGGAATAAGCGTGCTGTGGCCACTGTACAACGCTTATGTGCCCATTTTTCTTAAAGACTTTGCCCTGCCATCGTTTCTCATAGGTCTCATCATGACGATCGATAACTTCTTCGCCATCTTCATGTTGCCGTTCATAGGAACACTGAGCGATCAGACAAGGACGAGAATTGGACGGAGAAAGCCTTACATACTCGCTGGTGCTCCACTTGGAGCTCTCTTCTTCGCATTGATACCTCTATGCAAGGACCTTGGCTCGCTCGCACTCATGATGTTCGTCATCATTCTGATGAACTTCTCGATGGCGCTCTTCAGATCTCCCCTGATCGCCTTCATGCCGGACATAACCCCGTCTGAGAAGCGTAGTCAGGCTAACGGGATCATCAACTTCATGGGAGGTTTTGGGGCGCTTTTGGCTTATTTCGCGGGCAAGCCTCTGTACGATGCGAACAAAGCTTATCCGTTTCTTGCTGGTGCCGCTCTGATGCTCCTGGCCAACCTTCTGGTCGTACTCTTCGTTGATGAACCTTCACAGTATAGAGTCAAAAATGAAAAATTGAATGTCTCAGACACGCTTAGAAGGGGTTCGAAAGAACTAAGAGAGAATCTACGCGACGTGTTCGCCTCGAAGGAAAAGAGTTTGATGATGATGCTCGCCTCCATATTCCTCTGGTTTGTCGGATTCAACGCGATCGAAACCTTTTTCACCAGTTATGCAAAGTTTCACATGAACATAAGTGAGAGCACGGGAGCGCTCGTCTTGGGAGTTTTTTCCTTGTCTTTCATGATCTTCGCTTTGCCTTCTGGCTTCATAGGAGCAAGACTCGGCAGGAAGAAAACCATAAGGCTTGGACTCACGATCATAGTCGTGTGTTTGCTCATCGCCGTCGTATTCTCGCGCCTGTTGAGGGATTCTGCGCTTTTGTTTCTCTTCTATCTTGTCTTTGCGATCAGCGGTGCTGGGTGGGCGCTCGTGAACGTGAACTCTTTGCCCATGGTGGTCGACATGACCAGATCCGAGAAGGTCGGTGGTTACACTGGGTTGTACTACTTCTTCTCGATGGCCGCCAACATCGTCGCACCACCCCTTGCGGGCGCTTTCATAGATCTGGCAGGTTATGGTTCGCTTTTCGTGTTTTCAATAGTATTCCTGGTGACTTCTTACGTGACGATGGGCTTTGTGAGAAGGGGAGAAAGGGCCGAGAGCTGAAGGGAGGAATTGGATGAACGTTTCGGAAAGGATCAAGAACATCGCGGGTTCAAAAACGCTCGAGATCAATGCTCTGGCACAGTCGATGAAACAAAAAGGTATCGACGTGGTTAACCTCACGGCGGGCGAACCCGACTTTCCAACGCCACAGCCCATAGTGGAAGCGGCGATAGAAGCTCTGAAGGCTGGTCTGACCAAGTACACGGACTCTTCGGGTATCCCACAGCTGAGAGAAAGGATCGCTAAGTACGTTTCAGAAAGGCACAAGGTTCCTTGCACCATGGAGCAGGTGATCGTGACGAATGGTGGAAAGCAGGCGATCTACAACTGCCTTGCGGCACTAATACAGGAAAACGACGAGGTTATCATCATAGACCCGTCTTGGGTCAGTTACGAACCGATGGTTCGCATTCTCGGAGGAAAAGCTGTGCACGTGAAAACGAGCTTTGAAAACAACTTCAAACCCTCGATCGAACAGATAGAGAGCGCGATCACTCCCAGAACGAAGGTGCTCGTGCTGAACAGCCCAAACAACCCGACGGGAGTCGTGTACGATGCCGATTTGCTGAGACAGATACACGCGCTTTCGATTGAGAAAGACATATTCATCATCTCGGACGAAGTGTACGACTGTCTGGTTTACGATGGAGAGTACGCCTCCATGTACAGCATTTCGCAGGGAAAGAACGTTGCCCTCGTGAACGCCTTTTCGAAATCTCACTCCATGACCGGCTGGCGTGTAGGTTATCTTGTGGCACCGATCGAGATCGCGAAGGCGGCAGCAAAGGTTCAGGCGCACACCACTTCGAACATAAACACCGTTGCCCAGTACGCCGCGTTGAGGGCCTTCGACGTGGACACGGGTTACATGTTCGAAAGGTTCAGACAGCGACGGGATCTGGTGTGCGAGCTACTTAAAGAGGCTGGATTCAGTTTCGTTCGACCCAGCGGAGCGTTCTACGTGCTCGTCAACGTGAGGGAGTTCGACGAGGATGATGTGCGCTTCTGCACCAAACTTTTGCAGCAAGCCCATGTCGCTCTGGTACCGGGCTCTGCGTTCAACGCGCCCGGTTTTGCAAGACTTTCTTTCGCAACGAGCGAGGAGAACCTGATCGAAGGGGTCAAGAGGATGAAGAATTTCGTTGGAAGGTGATCGCGTGCTTCTGGATTTCATAAAGAAATACTGGTACAGATACCTTACAGGCATTTTGACTCTGATCGTTGTTGATCTCTTGCAATTGTACATCCCCAGGTTCATAGGGCGGGTTGTGGACCATCTCAGATCTGAACAGCCCACGATGGGTTTCGTCACCGTGATGGTCAGCTGGATCGTAGGCATCGCCCTGGCGATAGCCATCATGCGTTTCTTTTGGAGGTATTTCATCATAGGTAATGCGAGACGATTCGAATACCTTGCCAGAAAGACCCTGTTCGACAAACTGCTTTCGCTCTCTCTGGGTTACTTCGATAGGACCAGAAGTGGCGATTTGATGGCCAGGTTCACGAACGATCTTCAGGCCGTACGAATGTCGCTCGCTCAAGGGGTCGTCATGACGGTGGATGCGACTTTCATGGCGATCATGACGGTTCTCTTCATGGGTCGCACGGTCAGCTGGAAACTCACCTGGCTCGCTTCGATACCGCTACCAGCGCTCGCGCTGGTTGCATTATTTTTCGGCAGAATCATTCATGGCAGGTTCATGGAGGTCCAGAACCAGTTCTCCGCAGTGAGCGAGCTGACCGAGGAGACGATCTCCGGGATAAGGATCGTCAAGAGTTTCGCTGCGGACGAAAAGTTCTGGGAAATGTTCAGAGACAGATCCTGGAACAACTACAGGGCGGGCATATCCTTGGCGAAGGTCTCATCGGTGTTCTTCCCTCTGATGATTTTCCTGGCATCCCTGGCACACGCTTTTGCGTTGTTTTTCGGTGGTCCAATGGTGGTGCGGGGCGAGGTCAGCCTTGGTGAGTTCATCGCCTTCAACTCCTATCTGGGCATGCTGACCTGGCCCATGATGGCTCTGGGTTGGGTCCTCAACGTAATTCAAAGTGGCAGGGCTTCTTACAAGAGAATCATGCAGGTAATGAAAGAGATGCCCCAGGTTGAAGAGCCGAAAAATCCTGTGAAGATCGATCGCATCGAAACGATAAGCTTTGTTGATCTGACCTACAGATACCCCTCGAGCCAGAGGGATGTGTTGAAGCGCGTAAGTTTCTCGATAAAGAAAGGTGAGATGGTCGGGATCGTTGGCACGGTGGGTAGCGGTAAGTCTACGATCGTGAAACTCCTGGCAAAGCTTTATCCGGTGGAACGTGGCAAGATCTTCATCAACGATGTGGACATAAACGACATCAGTTCCGAGAACATACGCAGTCTGATAGCCTTCGTCCCACAGGAGTCTTTCCTGTTCTCGGACCAGATAAGGAAGAACATAGCTTTCGCTCAAGAAGATATCGATATGGAAAGAGTCATCGAATGCGCGAAACTTGCCGCCGTTCACGATGAGATAGTGAAGTTCCCAGAAGGTTACGACACCGTGGTCGGTGAGAGGGGAGTCACGCTCTCCGGTGGACAGAGACAAAGAGTCACCATCGCCCGTGCGCTGTACGAAAACAAAGACGTGCTCGTGTTCGACGACTGTCTCTCCGCGGTCGATCCCGAAACGGAGGAAAAGATCATAGACTCGCTGAGGAGCCAGTTCAAGCAAAAGACCATGATCATCATAACGCACAGACTGAAGGTGCTCAGAGATGCCGATCTGATAATCGTACTCGACAACGGCGTGATCGTCGAGAAGGGCACGCACGAAGAACTGATGAATCTGGACGGTTTGTACGCGCGCATGTTCAAACGCCAGATGATCGAAGAGGAGCTCGAAGCATGAGAAACCTGACCTTATTTTTGCTCTTCACGAGCTGTTTGGTGCTCGCTGCGGTGAGCTATCAGTTCAAAAATTCGCAGTTGCTCATCGTGGGCCTTGAAACCTACGACGAGGTCGAGTTGGAGATCGATGGAAAGAAAGTCATTTTGCCCGTTTCTCAGCTGAACATTCCTTGGAGGAAAAACTACAACACGACGCTGGTCCTCACGCCCATCAAAAATGGTGTCAGGGCCTCGCCTGTTCGTTTGTACATAGATGCCAGCAAAGACAGAGCACCAAAGGTGAGACTGAAGGTTCCAAGTTACTACGTACCACTTGGAAAACTGACGCTGGAAGTCTTCGCGGAAGACGACTGGGATGATCCAGGATCGTTGCGTTACAGCGTCTATCTTGATGGTGTCAGGATCGATCCTCCGAAAGGAGGAAAACTGCTGCTCGACACCTTTTTCATGCACTCGGGCGAGAGAAGGTTGAGGATCGTTTGTAGAGACAGCGGATCGAACGTCGTCGATCAAACCTACAGGTTCTTTGTGGTGCCGACCCCACCGCGTCCACCACAGTTCAGTCAGGGAAGGATCGTTTCGGACCGCACTCACAGAGTTTACATCGTTCAAGACGGATCGATCGAAACCTACGAGACAAAATCCAGCAACCTGGAAGAACAGCTCGCGTTCGTGTGCGATCTGGATGCAGCCTCGAACGAGAGTATTCCTGTTCTGTACTACAAAGAAATGGAATTTCTTCAGCACCAGAATCCCATTCTCATGAATCTCAACGACAGTTGTTCTCTCTCCTCAGAACACACCGTTTTCGGCAGGGTCGTCGTGCCTCCAGAACAGACAGTCATTTTGAAAGCAGGCTCCACTCTGAGAATAAACAGCGGGTGTGAACTCATAGTGCGTGGAACACTTCTTCTGGAGCGAGGTGCGAAAGTTACGGGATCGGGAAACCTTTTGGTGGTGGAATCCGGTAAACTCATCGCAACCGGTGCGACGATCGAAACGAACGTTTCGGTGGATGGTGCAACAACGTTGTGGATCTCGCACATGGATCTGAGTAGGTCAAAATTCCAGATCAACAGATCCTTCTTGACTGCCCTGAAGAATGTCAAGGCTTCCCAAATGATCATCGACAACGTCAGGAAGCTATGGATAGATTCTTCCGATTTTGGTATTTTGGAGCTTCTCAACTGCGGCGATGCCATCATCATAGATTCAAAGATGTCTCAGCTGAAAGTTTCTCGAGGTAGTCGAGTGAGGATTTATTCGAGCTCTATTTATTCAACAAGAACTGCGGTTTCCGTCTCGGACCTTTCGGTGCTCGAAACCATCGACAGTTGGATCAGCGGAAAGATCGGCGTGAATGTGGAGAACTTCTCCAAACTTCGTGTGAGAAGCACACAGATCAACGCAGACACCGCTGTCGTAGCGAGCGGTTATTCCGTGATAGACAGTTTCGCATCTGTTCTTGCCGGAACAAAAGCCCTACAGTTAAGAGATGCCAAATTCACATTCTCGAAGACTCAGATCCTCGGGGGGACAGAGAAGTTTGGGCTCGTCGAGGTCAACGAGAAATGAGTTCGATCCGGACCTGCTGAGGCACGTTCGCATCCCAGACGTAAGTAAAGATCACAGGCCGACACACGCATCCACTCTGCTCGCATGGTACACAAGACCTAAGAAAAACGATCTGGTGATCGAGCTGGGCTGTGGTACGGGCATCGTCTCGGCGTTTCTCGCCATGAACCACGATGTTCTGGTTCACTGCGTTGAAAAGAATCAATTCTTGGCCGAGCTGGCACGTGAGACAGTCAGGATGAACTCTCTCGAAAACAAAATGTTCATCCACAATGCAACGTGCCAACGGGTGAAAGAACTCTTCGACGCCGAGCAGTTCGATCTCGTGGTATCCAATCCTCCCCACCATCTTGCAGGCGTTCCGAGTCCTTCGAAGTTGAGGAGTGAAGGCAGATCCGCAAGCTTCGATGAAGCTACATCCTTCGTCGAGGCCACGGCTTATCTTTTGAAAAACAGGGGCAAATTCATCTTCGTTTTGTCCTGCGACTATCTCATGTTCTGGTTGAGTGAGTTCGTCAAACGAAAGCTGCAGCCCAAAAGGCTCGTACCTGTCTACGGCGACCCCAAAAGACATGCCGTGCTCATGATCGTTGAAGGCGTCAAGAACGGGGGTATCGGCCTGAGGCTCGAACCCCCGATCGTGCTCAAAAGAGTTTGAGTTCCTTCACCTTGTTCTCAACTATGTACTTCGTATCCCGCGCGATCACGAGTTCTTCGTTGGTTGGAACGATCAGAACGGCGACCTTGGAATCGGGCGTGCTTATGATCCTTTCCACACCCTTCACATCGTTCAGTTGTTTGTCGATCTTTACTCCGAGAAAGCCGAGATATTCGCACACTTTTTCCCTGACGTAGGGTGAGTTCTCACCGACACCAGCGGTGAACACGATCGCGTCCACGCCGTTCATCGCCGCGGCATAAGCACCTATGTACTTGGCGATCCTGTACACGTATATGTCCAGAGCGAGCTGTGCGATTTCGTTACCTGATTGGGCCGCATCCTCTATGTCTCTCATGTCGGAACTGAGATTGTTCGTTAGGCCCAGCATTCCACTCTTCTTGTTGAGCAGATCGTAGACCTTTTCAACGCTCATGCCCAAGTTCTGTTGCAGGTAGATCACGATCGCAGGATCGATATCACCGCATCTGGTGCCCATGACCAGGCCTTCGAGTGGTGTGAATCCCATGGAGGTGTCGATAGATTTTCCATGCCTCACGGCCGCTATGGAAGCACCGTTGCCCAAGTGGCACGTGATGACTTTGAAGTCATAATAATCTCTACCGAGTATCTCCGCCGCCCTCTTGGAGACGTACCTGTGGCTCGTGCCGTGAAAACCGTACCTTCTGATCCTGTATTTTTCGTACAGTTCGTACGGCAAAGCGTACAGATAAGCCTTCTTGGGCATGGACTGGTGGAACGCCGTGTCGAAGACGCCCACGTTCGGAACCTTAGGTAGCAATTTCTGAATCGCTTTTATTCCCAATATGTTCGGTGGATTGTGAAGTGGTGCAAGATGAACGTTCTCTTCCAAAGCCTTCATAACCTCTTCGTCGATCAACACTGAGCTTGCGAATCTCTCCGCACCGTGGACGACCCTGTGACCAACCGCATCGATCTCGGACAGATCTTTGATGACCCCGATCTCCGGATCGACGAGGACGTCCAGGACCAGCTTGAGCGCCTCTTCGTGATCCTTCATGTTCCTTTCGATGACGTGTTTGTCGTTGTTTACCCTGTGCACGAGCCTTCCACCTTCTATTCCGATCCTCTCAGCTAAACCTTTGCACAGGACCTTCTCTCCGTTCATGTCGATGAACTGATACTTTACAGAGGAACTACCACAGTTCACAACGAGTATCTTCAACGCGATCTACCTCCCCAAAATATGATAGCGTCCATCTTCAAGCTTGACCAATTTTCCAGCCAGTTCGTACTCGGTGAGTTTCACCAGAACGTCTGCTGGATCCATCTTGAGCACGCTCACGATCTCATCGAACATCAGCGGACCGATGGAAAAGAGTTTCAAAATCTCGTCCTGCTCCTGGCTGGATTCACCCGACAAACTGAAATACTCCAACAACTCCGAAGGATGAGTGAGTGGAATAGCGCCCATTCTCAACAACCAATTGCAACCCTCGCTCGAAGCTCTGTCTATATCGGCAGGGACTGCGAAAACATCTCTACCCATGTCCGCAGCGAAACGAGCCGTTATGAGCGCGCCACTATCCTTGGGAGCCTCGATGACCACAGTGGCTCTGCTCAAACCAGCTATGATTCTGTTGCGCATCGGAAAGTTCTGTTTCGACGCCCTGGTTTGTAAAGGAAACTCACTCACAACACAACCTTCCTGAACGATTCTTTCGTACAACTTCCTGTTCGAAGCTGGATACGGCACATCAACTCCTGTTCCGAGCACCGCGATCGTTTTTCCAGAAGCTTCCAGAGCCGCACTGTGCGCGCAACTGTCTATGCCGAACGCGAGCCCACTCACCACGACCAGACCTGCCCGCGCCACCGCCAAGGCCACCTCGTGTGAGACCTTCTTACCGTAACTGGTCATTCTACGCGTGCCAACGATCGAGACACACTCTTTCTTCAACAGTTTCTCATCCCCAAGACAGAAGAGCACCACGGGTGGAGAAGAAGTTTCTCTCAAGAGTGGCGGGTAAGCTTCATCCCAGAAGCTGATGATCTTCGCTCCGACTCTTTCGGCGAACTTACGTTGTTGATCAGCAAACTTTTGAACGGCATCGAAATCGATCCGCTCCAGCTGGAAGGCTTTGGCTTTCCTTGCTTCTTCCAAGTCGTCGAAAGCCCCGTTGAGATTCTTCAAAGTTTCAAGATCGTACCTTCCAAACTTCCACAGTGCAAAGATCTCAACTGGCTGCATTCTGTTTCAGGATCTCCTTTATCTTTTCCGCCACACCGGCTGCCCTGCCAGGAGTGCACATGTCGGGAGGAACCTTACCGGCAACGACGGCTTTCGCGAAGGCCTCGCAACCGGCATAGCCACAGGCTCCACAGTTCACACCTGGCAACGCTGCCTTTACCAGTTCAACACGAGGATCTTCTTTGACCTCGAATTTCTTCGCAGCATACGCGAGGAAGGTACCGAAAGCCAAACCAAGGACCGCCATGAGCAAAGTTGAATAGACAACGACCATCGTCGACCACCTCACAGTTTTATGAGACCTTGAAAGCCCATGAAAGCCATCGAAATGATGGATGCCAGTATGAGTGCGATCGGAAGACCTTCGAAAGACTTTGGCAACTCATAGAGTTCCAACCTTTCTCTGATGCCTGCGAAGATCACCAGAGCGAGGAGAAATCCCAATCCCGCGCCAAGCGCGTGAAAGATCGCTTCAAGCAAGCTGTACTTTGCTTGAGCGTTCAGTATCGCAACGCCCAATATGATGCAGTTCGTCGTGATCAGAGGAAGGTATATACCGAGCGCCTCGTAGAGCGCTGGGCTGTTCTTCCTTATGACGAACTCGACGAACTGAACGAAGGTCGCTATGACCAGAATGAAGGAAACCGTTCTCAAAAACTCGAGGCCCGAGACGGCCAATAACTTGTTCACGAACCAAGTTATCACCGAGGACATCACCAAAACGAACGTGGCGGCAAAGCCCATTCCAACTGCTGTGTCAAGCTTTTTTGATACACCGAGGAACGGGCATATACCGAGAAAGCGTATGAAAACGTAGTTGTTTATCAACAACGCAGAAAACAGTATCAGAAAGACTCTCATTTCTGCTCACCTCTCTTGCGTTTCAAACCGATCGCCGTGAACAGAGCCGCCAGCAAACCCAGTGTCATATAAGCTCCCGGAGGAAGTATCATCGCGAACATGTTGAATCCACTCCACAGTCTTACACCGAAGATCGTTCCGTTGCCGAGTATCTCCCTGATCGAGCCCAACAGCACGAGTGAACCTGTGAAACCCAACCCGACGCCGAGTCCGTCCAACGCTGAGTTCAAAACGTCGTTCTTCGAAGCGTAAGCCTCCGCACGGCCCATGATGATGCAGTTGACGACTATCAGTGGTATGAATATTCCGAGCGCCTTCCAAAGCTCGTAAGTGAAGGCGTGCATGAGCAGATCAACAATGGTGACGAACGTGGCTATCACGGTTATGAATATGGGAATCCTTATCTTGGCGGGTACACCTTTTCTGATCGAAGAAATCACAATGTTCGATAACGTGAGAACCGCTGTGGCCGCAAGTCCCATACCGAAACCGTTGATCGCATTCGTGGTCACGGCTAAGGTGGGACACATGCCGAGCACCTGAACGTACGTCGCGTTCTCTTTGAAGAAACCTTTCGTGAATTCCCTCATTCGGCTCATCGTTTCACCCCCGACAAATAATCGAGCATCGCGTTCAAAGCGTTCGCCACCGCACGAGGTGTGATCGTGGCACCCGTCATGACGTCACTCACCTTGGCGACACCTTGCTTTTTCGCTTCATCAGCTGAAAGGTGCGACAGATTCGCGTCCTTGTCGACTCGAACCCCGTTCTTCAAAGCAGAAGCCTCCATGGGGTAGAACCTTTTCTGTATCTCTGGATCTCCTATCTTCGCACCCAGCCCGGGGGTTTCTTGCGAAAAGTCGGTCACTTTCAAAGAAAAGAGCGAAAAGCCCTCTGGCTTTTTTATGAAGCACGCGACCACCGTGACCGGCCCCCCATAGCCCAAACTGGAGCCTGTAAGCACGTAGACCTTGCCAAGCTCAGAATCGAATTCGTAAACTGGAGAGAAAACCTTGCCCTTCTCGTTTTCAAAGATCACCTTGACTTCCTGATCGACTTTCTTAACGGCTGATCTCAACAGGTCCAAAGCCACTATGTAGTTACCAGATTCGTCCTTCAAAACCTGCTCGACGGCGCCGAGCTTTTCCTGAACCTCGGTCAAGGCGATCCTGTCCTTGGTTATCTGATACACCAAACCGAGTGCCAATCCAGCGACGGCACAATAAATCATCAAAATGAGCCCTGTTTTGATGTATTCTTTCATACTTTGACCTCCCCGAAAATCTTCGGCTTGAAGGCCCTGTCGATCAGAGGCACGAGCGCATTCATCAGAAGGATCGCGAGCGAAACACCTTCGGGATACCCTGCGAACAGCCTGATGATCATCGTCACAACACCACAGCCGATACCGAACACCGCTTGACCCTTCAAAGTCATCGGACTGGTCACCATGTCGGTCGCCATGAACAGAGCTCCCAAGAACAATCCTCCACTGAGTATGTGGAACAGCGGTGTTCCAAACCTTTCTGCGTTCACTAAGTACATGATGCTCGCAAAACCGAAGACCGTGCCTATGTACGTCGCAGGTATGACTGGATTGACGCGCTTCCTGACCAACAGATAGATGAAGCCAAGCAACAGAACGAACGCACTCGTCTCACCGATACAACCACCCACGTTTCCGAAGAAAAGATCGACGTAGCTGAACCTCTGGATCGCTTCGGAAAATCCGGAACCCTTGAGTACCCCCAGAGCTGTTGCTGAAGTCATGGCATCCCATGGCATTCTCGTGAAACTCCTGACCGGTGCTGTCCATTTCGTCATCAGGGTTGGGAAGGAGATCAGCAAAAACACCCTCCCAACGAGCGCTGGATTGAAAATGTTTTGACCTATGCCACCGAAGGCGTGCTTTGCGACACCCAGAGCAACCAGCAGACCTATCAACAAGAGCCACCACGGTGCCGTGGGTGGAAGATTCATCGCGAGCAACAGGCCCGTCACCGCCGCACTGAGATCGAAACTGAAATCTTTCTGTTTGCGCAAAATTCTCACTATGAACCATTCGATCAATTCGCCAACGATGGCACCAAACAAGCAGAGAAAGAGCGCGTACAGGCCAAAGAAGAACGTGGCCACGGCCACAGCTGGGACAAGTGCCAGAAGAACGTCCAGCATTATGGATCTCACGGAATCTTTCGTTCTTATGTGAGGAGCGTCGCTCTGGATGAGTTTCATTTCTTACCACCTCTCAATGCTTGGTAAACCTTCTTCGTGAGCTTTATGACCCTGACATGATCGATCCTCGATGGACAGACGTACGCACAAACACCACACTCTATGCAAGCCATGAGCCCTTCTTCAACGGCCTGATCGTACTTTCTCTTGTTACCGAGCAAGTATAGTAAGTACGGTTGTAGTCCCATGGGGCAAGACACGACACATTTCGTGCACCTGATGCACGGCTTCTTGATCGGTTCTGCTTCGTGAGATAGCACGGTGATACCCGAAGTGCCTTTAAGGATCGGAAGATCGAGTCTGTTCACCGCGATGCCCGTCATCGGGCCACCCATGATCAGTTTTTCGGCATCCTCCTTCAAGCCTCCGGCGAAGTCTACGAGTTGTTGGATCGTCGTACCGATCCGTGCGATCACGTTCATGGGATTGTTGATGCCTTCTCCCGTTATCGTGAGCGCTCTCTCGATCAACGGCTTTCTGTCCACGACGGCTCGTTTTATGGCAATGACGGTTTGAACGTTCTGAACGACGACCCCAACGTCCATGGGCAATCCACCGACTGGAACCTTTCTGTTCGTGATCGCATAGATGAGTTGCTTTTCCGCACCCTGCGGGTACTTGGTCCTCAGAAGTACAACTTCTATCGAGCTGTCGCTACAGAGCCTCTTGAGATGCTCGTACGCATCCATTTTGTTAGATTCGACACCTATGTAGGCTTTCTTGGTACCGAGGATCTTCATCACGATCTTCACACCGAGCACGAGGTCCTCTGCCTGTTCGAGCATGAGTCTGTGATCAACCGTCAAGTAAGGCTCGCACTCGGCGCCGTTCACAATGAACGTGTCTATGGTCTTACCCGCGGGCGGGTTCAGCTTGACGTGCGTTGGGAACATGGCGCCTCCGAGCCCCACTATGCCCGCCTTCTTGATGACTTCCAGAAGCTGTTCTTTACTCAAGCTCTCCCAATCTGAATGATCGAGCAATTGCCAGTCATCCTCGCTCGTTCTCTCGATAACGATGGCTTCCATGGGTCTGCCTTGCACAGGATGATAGAGCTTGTCTATTTTCCTCACCACGCCGGTCACCGGTGAATGCAAGTACGCTGAGATGAAACCGCCAGGTTCGCCTATGATCTGCCCCGTCTTGACCGTATCGTTTTCCTTCACGACGGGTTTGGCAGGGGCTCCAGCGTGGTTCGAGAGGAAAACGTAGACGAACTGGGGTGGATCCATCCTCAACAGGGCTTTATCCTTCGCCAGTTCCTTCTTTTCGGGTGGATGGGTTCCACCTTTGAAGGTTAGGAGCTTCATCCTTTCACCTCCAGCGAATTCAACATCTCTTCCGAATGAACGTTGTAAAGTGGCCCAAGAGGATTCTCGTTGTAATACGGTCTTGTGCAACTGGGACAACCACTCGTCAGGAAGGCCTTTTCAAATCCGCCTGGCAGTTCTTTGAAAGCCTTTATCGAATCTCCTTCAAACTCAACATACTCTTCGAGCCCTCTGTAAATCAAGAATCGCGCCAGCTGAATCTTTCTGTACCTTTCGATTGGTGGTCTTGGATGGTTCTCCAAAGGCGTGCCCCTCAAGGGTGTGAAGGCGAACAGCGCCGTTTCAACGTTGATATCTCTCAGCCAGACCATCGTTTCGAACAATTCTCTATCACTTTCTCCGAGACCCACCATGAGATGGGTCGTCACCCCGCAGGGATAGAGAGTGGCGAGTTTCTCAATGAATCGTTTCAGACGGTCCAAACTTCCGCCCCTGTACTTTCTGAACAGTTCCCTGTTCACGACATCTATCGCTATTCCAATCCTGTCTATACCAAGCGAAAACAGCTGCCGGACGAACTTCAAATCTGTCGTGCGAACAGACACTGAGATCGCTTTTTTCAAAATCTTCAACTTTTCAACGAGTTCGAGCAGATCCTTTTCGAATTCGCGGTAGGAAACAACCTGAATGCACACTCTTTCAAAATCGCTCTGACTGAGTTTCTCAAGGAAGGCGGGGAAGTCTTCTATCTCGGGCCAGAGGACCCTGCTGAGAAAAGGAAGCTTCGCGACGGTCAAAGCGTGTGTGCAGTAATTGCAGTTGAACTGACACACACCATCGAGCATCAGATACGCCGTTTTGAGCTGCTCCACTGGTCCTTGCCTCAATCCAAGCTTGTACAGCGTGCCCGCCGAAGATCTCAGCTTCAACGTTTCTCACCTTCAAACCGATAACCAAAAACGTGATCGTTGATCTTTAATACAATCTTACCATCGTGGTGAACCAATTCAAAACCGTTGAGTGATGAGAGAATGTCATGTTCCATAAAATCTCTCACTAAAACGTTCACGACCGTTCTCACTGCCAGGTCCGAGATGTACAAACACTCGACGATCGTTCTCTGGTTCTTAGTCCAGAAGAAAACGATCGCTGTCATCGCACTTATGATGCACATTCCCACAACGGCATCGATCAACAGAAAGCCTCTTCTGAACTTCATAGCATGAAGAAATAAGACGCGATCAGCAGTATTCCGATTATCAGTAGCGTTATCAAAAAGGCGATCAGAAAATCGCCACTGCCGACTTTCACGGTCGAGCTCACTTTGGGCTCAACACGCTCAATCTGTTTGGGCTTTTCGGAGTTCAACATCTCGTTCAGCTTCTGTTCCCAGTTCTGCTGACCTCTCGCCACGGAGGAAACTTTCTCCTGAAACCGCGAATAATCCGCCATGACCTTGACGGACTTGGGCACCAAACCCTTTCCAACCAATCCTTCTCCAAGATCGACCTTTATCAGGTAGTACTCACCCTTCTTACCCTTCACCAGTTCTTTGGCGACGAGCGTACCGGAGATGGGAACAACGTTCCTCGTTTCGGAAAAGTGTTTCGGATACATCTGCTTCAGCCTCTCGAGTTTATCTTTGTTTTTCACACTCAAGATCAAAAAGAAGACCATATCTCCCAGATCGAATTCCGAGAGGGGTTTACCCATCACCGGATCCACCAGCGGAAAGATCTCAGGAAGATCCGCCAGATCCGCCCGCGTCATGACCTCTCCGAGTCCCTCGGCCTCGAAGTCTTCCCAGAACTGCATGTAACTTTCGGCGGATATGTCTTCATAGCTCAGCTGTTTGCATGCGACGTCCACTTCGATCTTCGGTGCCCACTCTTTGAACAACTCCTGAACTATGTACATGACGAGCTCTTCATCGTTGTCTCTAACAGCAGCGGTGAGTTCCGCACCGAGCAGTTGGGGGCCTCTCCTGTTGATGGTGCCTCTGAGATAATTCAAGATCTCCCTGGACATGTCGTCGGTCTCAGGGTACTGAGAGAAGAATCTGTTCTTCTGCTGCGTGAAAGCCTTCATGAACGACCCGTAGTCCGCCTTCAGATCGATGACGAGCTGGTTGGCGAGCCTGGTCGGAACGACAAACACGTCGTATTCGGGCACATCGTTGCTCTTACCGAAGAAAAAACCTATGCCGAATTCCGCAGTTATTCTGCTCTTGAGTCTGTAAGTGACGAAGTAGAAGTCCAGAAATTATCACTCCCCGTGCAGTATGAATCCACCAGACGGGAGTTCCTCCACGCTGAAGTCCTTCTCTGTCACACCGACGCCAACAACACAGTTTTTACCAATACGAACGTTCTCTGGAATCTTCGAGTACATGCCAACCACCGTGATCAAACCCGTGTAAACTTCGGGGTCCAGAGCGCTCGGGGCATCATCACCAACGCCGATCTGAACCTTGTCACCGATCATCACTCTCTCCGCCACGACGCTGTTCTCTATCACACAGTTCTTGCCAACGATCGTACCCGTCATGATCACACTGTTCTTGATGATGCTTCCTTCACCAACGTGAACACCTTGAAACAGCACACTGTTTTCCACGGCTCCGTGTATTTCACAACCTTCACTGATGATGGAATTCGAAATCCTCGATTCTGGTGCGCAATAAGCCGGCGGCATCTCTTCGGTCTGCGTGTAGAATCGCCAGTGTCTGTCGTAAAGGTTCAGAGGTGGTAAAGGACGCGTCAGTTCAAGGTTGCTCTCCCAGTAAGACCGGATCGTCCCGACATCTCGCCAGTATCCGGTGAACTTGAAGGCGAAGATCCGCCTACCTTCCTTTATCATTCTCGGAATAATGTCTTTTCCGAAATCGTGTGAACTGCCCTCATCTTCTGCGTCCCTTATGAGGTACTCTCTCAAAAACGACCAGTTGAAAACGTATATCCCGAGCGATGCCAGGTTCGATCTGGGTCTGGGGGGCTTTTCCTCAAAATCCACGATCCGCGACTCAACGTCCGTCACCATGATTCCAAACCTGCTTGCCTCGTCAAGGGGCACTTCCATACAGGCGATCGTTCCTTCGGCGTTCTTGAGTATGTGAAAGTCCAGCATGTCGTTGTAATCCATCGCGTAGACGTGATCTCCTGAAAGTATCAGCACCTGTTCAGGGTTCGCCTCTTCGACGAATTCGATGTTCTGATAAACCGCGTCCGCCGTGCCCCTATACCATCCAGCCACACCACCAAGATAAGGTTGCAGGATGACCAAACCACCCTTCTTCCTGTCCAGATCCCAGGGCCTACCGATTCCGATGTGGCTGATCAGAAGGTGGGGCCTGTACTGCGTCAACACTCCGACGTGATATATGCCCGAATTGACGCAGTTGCTCAGCGTGAAGTCTATGAGCCTGTACTTGCCTCCAAATGGTACTGCGGGTTTGGCGATCTTTTCGGTGAGTACACCGAGCCTCTTTCCATGTCCTCCCGCGAGTATCAGTGCGAGCACACGCCTCATTCGGACCACCTCACAGTACCGCCCTCTTTTCCATCACTGCCAATTTTTCCTTTCCCACGAGTCTGCCCTGCTGTCTGATCAGCACTTCTTTGTCCAGTATCGCGTTCTTGACCACGGCGCCTTCCTCGATCATTGTGTCCTGCATCACTACGGCATTCTCCACAACAGCACCGGCCCTCACCATCACTCCTCTGAAGAGAACAGAATTCTCTACATATCCATTGACGATGCAGCCATCCGAGATGATGCTGTTCTTCACGACTGCGCTTGAACCAATCTTGGGTGGTGGCAGGTCCTTCAGTTTCGTGTAGACCTTTCCATGTTTGTAGAAGAGTTCCTCACGAATCTCTTTCCTCAGTGCGTCCATGTTTATTCTGAAGTACTCGTCTATGCCCTTCTTCACGTTCCTCCAATAACCGTTGAAGACGTAACCATGAACTTTCAACTTGCCGAGCTGAGAGATGACGATGTTCAAAAGATCGTTCTCACCCTTCGTCACGTAGTTGTACAGAAGTTCCATCAAGAGGTATTTGTTCATGAAGTAAACGCCTAAGAAAGCCAAGTTACCCCTGGGATTCTGGGGCTTTTCCTCTATCGACACTATCCTGTGATCTTCCATCTGGACAATCCCGTACTTGGTCAGATCGTAGGTCTCGTCGAGATACTTCACCAAAAGTGTTATGTCGGCACCGGTTGAGAAATGAAAATTGAACACTTGTGTGAAATCGATTTTGTATATGTGATCGCCCGAACCGATGAGCACGTAGTCTTCTTCTCCACGCCTCAGGATGGTCATGTTCTGGAAGATGGCATCCGCGGTGCCCTTGTACCAGTACGAACCCTCCGCGCTCACGTAAGGCTGGAGAATGAACAGACCTCCGTTCTTCCTGTCCAGATCCCATTCTTTGCCCGAGCCGAGGTGATCCATGAGGCTTCTGGGGTTGTACTGCGTCAACACCCCCACCTTTCTTATGCCCGCATTCACCATGTTACTCAGCGTGAAATCGATGGCTCTGTACTTTCCGAAGACCGGGAGGGCCGCACTCGCACGTTTCGAAACGAGAGATCCAAGCGACTCACTGTGGCCACCCGCTAAAATCAAGCCGAGGACCTTCAAAAGCATCCCTCCGTGATTATTCTACCACTACGATGCTACAATCTTTGAGGAGGAAAGGACATGTGGTATCCGGGTCACATGGCCAAAGCGTCGAAGCAACTTTCGAAGCTCATCAAACTGGTAGACGTGGTCATAGAACTTCTGGACGCGCGTGCGCCTTTGGCCAGTCGGTCTTACAGCAAAGCACCTTTCAGAGCGAAAAAAAGGCTGATCTTCTTGGGCAAATCGGACATCGCGGATGCGAAGACCACCGAACTCTGGGAGAGACATTTTCAAGCCAGCAACGAGGAAGTATTCGTCTTCGACAAAGATACGGACAGAAGAAAGGTCATAAACTTTCTCGCCAAACACACCGACAGAGGCTCTCTCCTGATCGTCGTTGGTGTGCCGAACGTGGGAAAGTCCACATTGATAAACAAGTTGAAGGGCAAGCGGTCGGCGCAGGTCGGCGCCACACCGGGCATCACAAGGTCTTTGCAGTGGTTCTCGGTCGAAGGTCTGTTCAGGGTTCTGGACACACCCGGGCTGTTGTTGCCAGAACTCTGGAGCGTTGAACTCGGTGCGAAGCTCTTGCTGATAGGCAGTTTGAGCGTTGAAATGGTGGACGAGAAAGTCATGCAGCGCGCGTATCAGATATACGCCCGTATCGCAAACCTTGAAGAAGAGGATCTCAACGCGTTCTTAGAGAAGTACGCATTAGAGAAGAGAATGCTCTCCAAAGGTGGCGTACCGGATCTGGACAGGGCGCGCGTGAACTTCTTCAACTGGATCGCACAGGGAAAATTTGGAAGAATCAGTTTCGAAACTCCACAGGAGGTGGATCAAGATAAAGGCGATAGTGTATCTTCCGCTCAAAGCTGAGAAGGCAAAACAGTTGAATCTTCCTCTAAAGCTACCGGTTCTCGCCGAAGATCTGGCCTTGATAGCAGATCAAGACAGAATTCCACTGGACGTGATCGTCCGGGGGCTCGAGGCGGAATATTCGATCTCAAAGGATCCGTACTATCAATCGTACCTGATATATTTCTATTACGAAAAAGTGAAGTCGGCTCTGAACGTGGACGATCTCGAGACGGCAAACGACTACGTCGAAAGGGCCGGCAAGTTAGAGAAAGATTATCGCTACGATTTCTTCAAAGGTCTCATCTACGTGAAGAAACAAGAATACGAGTTGGCCGAGATCTGTCTCAGATCTTGTATTTCGAGGAATCCAAGTTTTTCACTGGCCCACTACGAGCTCGGCAATATCCTGCGTGCGAAAAAAGAGTTCGAAGACGCCATAGAGGAGTACCAGAAGGCCTTCGAGCTCGATCAAGAATTTCTTCTTCCCGTGGTTCGAATCGGAGATTGCTACTTAGAGATGGGTGAGGTGAGGATCGCCTGCGACTTTTACCAGGTTGCCGCACAGCGAGATCCAAACTTTCATCTTGCCCACGCTCGGCTGGGTGTGGCGTGCAACATGTTGCAGAAATACGACAGGGCCGAGAGGGCGTTTAAGAGGGCACTGGAGTTGAACAGCGAAGATTTCGAAAGCGCGCTCAATTTGACTTACACACTTTCACGGCTTGGAAAGCATTTCGAGGCGTTACAAATTTTCAGAAAACTGCTTGAGAATAACCCCGAAGATCCCGTACTGCTAAACGAGTACGCGTTGTGTCTTCGAAGGCTTGGCTTTTACGAAGAAGCGAAGGTTCAGATAGACAAAGCGAGCGAGTTGAGTAACGAGCCTTTTATCGTTTACAACAAAGCACTGCTCACACTGTTCGTGAACGAGCGAGAGGGAATCAAATTGCTCGAGAAGGTGCCCGAGCAGTTTCAAAGCAGGGCGCTCGAACTCATAGACTATCTGAAGTCCTGGACAGGTCCGCTGGTAGCTTCACGATGTGTCGAAGAACTGGTCTTCAAGATCAAAAAATGCATCGTTCGAGGTGAACTGGACCTTCAGAGACTCAGCTTCGTGTTACCGCAGAACGAGAGGACGAACTTGGTGAGAGAAGGTTTCCTACCCATGCAGGACGAACAGATCGACGATGCCAGTTGGATGAAGTTCCTGCTGGCCGTAGCCGTATCGAGCAGCGAAGATCCCATTCAAATGGAAAAGAACGTCACCAAAACCGTCGTCGCGTTCTGCTCAAGCGGTATCATGCTGGCCGTCGCGATAGCCTTGATCCGACTTTTAATGCACGTGAAAGTTCATGGGGGGTTCGATCTGGAATCCTACGTCAACGATACTGTCTTCGATCTTCAAGAATACCACTGGGAGTTCGCGAGAAAGGTTTCGCACACAGACGATGAAACCTTTTCTCTGGATGAGATCGAGAGCAAAACTTTCACGTCGGCCAGCGAACTGTTCTTAGCGCTGCTCAAAGTGCTTTCTGTGAATCCAACCCTGGAGGAAGTGAACACAATGAGGGATGAAAACCTGAAATGTCTCTGCAAGAACGTTCTGGAGGTGATGGGATGTACGACAGACAACAGATCCTGAGCGAACTTGTTCAAACTGCGAGCACCAAGATCGTTCTGCTGGTGATGGATGGTGTCGGAGACGTGCCGGGTGAGAAAGACAAGACTCCGCTTCAGGCTGCCAGGAAACCCAATCTGGATCGCGTCGCGAGGGAGTCCGACCTCGGTCAAACGATTCCTGTGATGCACGGTGTCACACCAGGTAGCGGTCCTGGACATTTGGCGCTGTTCGGCTACGATCCTGTGAAGTACCAGATCGGTCGTGGCATACTCGAAGCGCTCGGTTCGGACGTCGACGTGGGTGAAAAAGACGTCGTCGCAAGGGCCAACTTCGCGACCATTCAAAACAACATCGTTCTCGATCGTAGGGCTGGCAGACCTTCCACTGAGGAAAGCTCGAAGGTCGTCGAAAAACTTTCTAAGGCGATTCAGTCGATCGAAGACGTGAAGGTCTCGTTCTACGCCGGCAAAGAACACAGGTTCGTGGTGAAACTCACGGGTGAAGATTTGGACGACAGACTGTCCGATGCCGACCCACAGAAGGAGGGCAAACCTTTCGTTTACACACAGGCTCTGGCGCCCGAGGCGGAAAGAACGGCGCGCATCGTGAACAAACTTCTCGACGAAATAAAAAGGGTACTGTCGGACGAACCAAAAATGAACTGTGCCCTCATGAGAGGATTTTCAAAGTATCCAAATCTTCCGCAGTTCCCGGCGGTGTACAAACTCAAAGCCGCGGCGATAGCGACCTATCCCATGTACAGAGGCATAGCGAGGCTTGTTGGAATGGAGATCGTTCAGACGGGCGACACCATCAAGGAAGAGTTTGAAACCGTGAAGCGCGCATGGAACGATTACGATTTCTTTTACGTGCACGTGAAGAAAACCGATTCCTATGGAGAAGACGGTAACTTCGAAGCCAAGGTGCACGTTATAGAGGAAGTCGACGAGGCCTTGCCGATCCTTCTCGATCTTCAGCCCGACGTGCTCATCGTCACGGGTGATCACTCAACACCAACTGCCCTGAAGGCGCACAGCTGGCATCCTGTTCCTCTGATGATCCACTCGAAGTACACGAGAAAAGGCTTGAGCAAGGCCTTCGACGAGTTCGAGTGTGCGAGGGGAACTCTGGGAACCATCTACGCCGTGGATGTGATGGGATTGGCACTCGCACACGCTCTGAGGCTTGAAAAGTTCGGTGCATGAAATACTTCTGGCTCACAGTCTTTTGTGCTCTCTCGGCTGGGGTGATCCTTTCCCCAGCCTTTCCTTTAACTGCATTGGCATTGTTACTCCTGCTGTTCAGAAAGAAATCTCTAACGTTTTTCGCGATATTTCTCTTTCTCGGAAGCTTTCTCGCCACGGTTCACAGAATCAGCGGTACTCACGAAATCGTGGGGTATGCGAAGATCGAAAGATCGAGCTACGTGATCGCAACTAACGTTAAAATCTTCTCAAACGGTGAATGGAAAGGCCTTCTTCACAATCTCAAACTTTACAGCAAAGAGGTTCACGCAGGTGAGTCCTTCTACGCTGTCGGGAAAATCGAGTTTCATTTCGCATACCCACCTCTAACCATGAAGCCAACCTTCGGTGTGGGAACAGAGTTTGGAAACAGAGGCTTTGAGAAAGTTCATTCAAAACTCGTCGAGTTCAAGAGAAAGATCATCGAATTCTTTCAAAACAACGCGCCCGACTATTCTGAACTCTTCTCCACACTCGTCTTTTCAGATCCTTCCTTCGACGCGTCTCAGGCGGAAAAGGTAAGAAAGAGCGGTCTTGCACACCTGTTCGCGGTCTCCGGGTTGCACGTTGGTATCGTTTATACGCTGTTCGACGTTCTCATCTCTCTCTTCAGCCACAGTCTTTTCGTGAGAAGACCACTTTCAGTACTGTTCACGCTCGTGTTCGCAACCATGACGGGACCTTCACCCTCGGCGCTCAGGGCCGCTCTGATGCTCGTCGTATGGAACTTTTTCAAACTGATCGATTATCCGATCGAACCGCTGAACCTGCTCGGTTTCGTCGCAACGTTGAATTTGTTGTTCGAACCTTTTATTCTTCTATCCCCATCTTTTCTCATGAGCTACTGCGCGGCGGCGACGCTCGTGGGGATGCAGGAACATCTGAAAACCTTCAGAGGCATTGTTGCGAACCTTTTGATCTCTCTCTTCGCCTTCTTGGGCGTGGCACCCTTCCTGTCACTGTTCTCAACGATGAACCTACTCGCTCCATTGATCAGTGTCCCGGCGGTTTTGCTTGCAACACCATTGCTCTGGGCCAGCGTTTTGAGCATGTTTCTTTTCGCAATGAATCTTCAAAGCGCCGCAGCCATCCTGATCCGCGGCGCCACACCTTTAGCTTGGGCAACGCAAAAGTTGATCGATCTGTCGTCTTACTTTTTGAACCTGAGTGGAAACTTTTTGGCTTACTCGCTTTCGTCAGCCTTACTCTTGTTCTTGCTCTGGCATTTCGGACACAGCCCGAAGAACTTCACATCGTAGTCCGTCACAACGTATCCTGTTTGCTTCTCCACATTCTTGACCAGCTGTTTGACAAGTTGTTCGTCTATTTCCAAAAGCTCACCACAGTTTCTGCATATCACGTGCTGATGGACCGTCTCCGCATCCGGTGTCGCCAGCTCGTATCGATAGACCCCCTCACCGAACTCGAGTCTTCTCAGAAAGCCGAGCTTGCTCAACAATTCCACGGTCCTGTACACTGTCGCCTTGCTTATCCTGTACCTCTTTTCCAGAAGCTTTCTGTAGACATCCTCCGCACCGAGATGTCTCTCGCCGGACTCCGCAAAGACTTTCAACACGATCTCCCTCTGGGCAGTCATTCTGTACTTACGCGATCTCAATTCTTTTCTGAGCGATTCGTAGAGCATGCTTTACCTCCCTTCACACGTTCATGACAGGCTTTATGTCTATCTTCCAACCTGTCACTTTCACTGCCAGCCTCGCGTTCTGACCACCCTTGCCTATAGCCAAAGACAACTGCGTCGGAGGTACCAAGACTCTGGCCGCCTTCCTTTCTGCATCCAGTATCTCAACGCTCACAACCGAGGCTGGAGCAAGCGCGTTCGCTATGAGTTGCTTTGGGTCATCGACCCATTTGAACACGTCCACTTTCTCGCCTCTGAGTTCCTTCAAGATCGAAGAGATCCTGCTACCACCTTCGCCTATGCACGCGCCGACGGGATCAACCTGCGGGTTTGTCGAGATCACACCGACCTTCGTCCTGACACCCGGTTCCCGAGCTATCGCTTTTACCTGCACGATCCCGTTCTCCACTTCCGGCACTTCGAGTTTGAAAAGACCAATCACAAACTCTGGAACGGACCTGCTCACAAGGATCTTTGGACCCTTCCTGTCCTTCAGCACGTCCACAACGTAGACCTTTATCAGATCGCCAGGTTTTATCGTTTCACCGGGAATCCAATCTCTCTTCATGAGTCTCGTTTCTATCTTTCCCACTCGGATGTCCGCCCAATCGGCCGTGACACGAATCACTTCGCACGTTGTAACGGAACCTGCGAGTTCAGAGTAGTGCTCATACTGTCTTTCCTTTTCGAGCTCTCTGATTCTCTGTATGAGCACCTGTTTGGCAGTTTGTGCGGCGATTCTTCCGAATTCCTTGACACTTATTTTTTTGTAAATCTTTTTGCCAATTTCAGCGAGCGGGTCGATCTTGCGCGCATCCTCCAAACTGATCTGCGTTAACTCGTCGGTCACGTTTTCCACCACATCGAAAACTTGGTAGAGCTGAATGTCTCCCGTCATCCTGTCTATCTTCACTTCGACGTTCTTGCTCGTTCCGAAGTTTTTCTTGTACGCACTCACCAAAGCCTTTTCGAGTATCTCCATGATCTCATCTTTCGAGATGCCTTTTTCTTCCTCAAGTTGCTCCAGCGCTTCGAGAAGATTCAAGTTCATATCGTTTCACCTCCTAAAATTCTATTTCGAGACGACTGCGTTTCACGTCCTCTGGCCTGAACGTGATCTTTTCGCCGAGCACATCAAGAACGATCTGATTCTCTTGCGCGCTCTCGATCCTCCCAACGTGCACCTGGCCGTTCACGAGCCAAAACTTTGCAAGTTTTCCGACGAACCTTTTGTAATCGTTTAATCCCCTGAGAGGTCTGTCCAACCCAGGTGAAGAAACTTCCAGCACGTAGCTGTGTGGTATGGGATCTTCCCGATCCAGATAATCCGATACCTTCACCGAAACATTCTCACATTGAGCTATACTCACGTAACCGTTCGGATCATCGATGATGATTCTGAGAACCCACCGGCCACGTTCTTTTTTGAACGAGATGTCGAACAGTTCCAAACCCATGCTCAGCAAGATCTTCTCCACCTCGCTCTTTACACTTTCCAGCACGTCTTTCATCGTGACGCCTCCCTACTACTGAAAAACCGGGACCTTTGTCCCGGTACCTGGCGGAGAGGGTGGGATTTGAACCCACGGGTGGCTTTTGACCACCACACGCTCTCCAGGCGTGCGCCTTAGTCCACTCGGCCACCTCTCCAACTGCTTTTTCACTTGTATTTATACCACATCTGGACGGGTCTGTCCAACTCTCATCTCTCAAAACGTTACGAACGTTTATAATCGAGGACATCTCGGCTTTTTGAGCTATGTACAAAATAAGATGTATAATATGCGCACGTGAGCGCATTTGACAGTAAAATCGATCAAGCGAAGGAGGATGGTTGATGAAAATTTTCAAGAATAAAGAATCTGATTTTGATCGAACAACGAATCCTCCCAAGTTGGAAGCCCATCTGAAAAAGAGCATCACCGAGATCGTTTTTCTGTCCACAGCGTTGGTATCCTCTGTACTCTTTGTGATCATGTTTCTTCTCGTTTCACGCATCGTTCAAAACCAACAGTTCGTGCGGATCATCGAACTGGAAAGAAACTGGGCGAACGCGGTGGAATCCTTTGGAAAACTTCTGAACGTCCTTTCCAAACAAACCGAAATCTTCGAAAACGAAGAATGCGTTGTGAATTTACTTCAACAAATCTACGAACATTATCATCCTTTGGTTGCCTACCCAGCGTTCGGTCGATCTGACGGCAAGATGTTCACCTATCCAAAGTACGACTACGGACCAGATTACGATCCGAGAAAAAGACCGTGGTACCAAGCGGCGGTGCAGAATCCTGAAAGCTATGTGCTGGTGAAACCCTTCATACACGCCATTCTCAAAGAACCTGCCATTGCTCTCGCCAAAGCAGTGTACGATGAAGAGAAAAACTTGCTCGGTGTACTTGGACTCGATCTCATTGCAAGCCGTGTGGCCGATGCTCTTCTCATCGATCGTTCTTACATCGTCGATGAAATGGGACAGATCCTGGCAAAGAAGGGAACACTGAAGACCTTTTCCCATCTCAATTTTGTTGGATTAGAGAAGATCGCGTCTGGCAGGGTTGGTCTCACGAACTACGTTGCGAAGTTTTCCATAGCGGGAACTTACGTGGTCGTTGAAGATTCTTTGCTTGACGAAATCTTGATCTCGCTGATAGCTCCTCTGAGTGTCGTGTCAAGTGTTTTCATCGTGAACCTGTTCGCAGTTCGAAGATTGAGAAAAGCACTGAAAAAAACTGTGGTCCAGCCCATGGAAAACATCGTCGAGGCTGTGAGAAACTATCTTTCAGGAAGAGGTTTCGAGATCGAAGAAATCGAAGAACCGACCTACGAAACGAAGATGCTCGCAAGCGAGCTTTCCGACATGGTGACGATCATAGATTCCCAGACCCAGGAACTCAAAGCAAGTTACGATCAACTCGAAGCTTCGCAGAGAGAGATCGAAGAAGCGTACGAAAGATTGAGATTGGAAGAAGAGGAAATAAGGTACGCTTACAATTTGCTTTCAGAGAAGCTCAGCGCCGTGATTGAGAACTTCGACGAGCCGACGGGTGAACACGTCCAAAGGGTGAAAAAACTTTCGAAGTTCTTGGCGGAGAAGTTGAACCTACCACGAGAGCTCGTTGAGCAGATAGAACTCTACGCACCACTGCACGACATCGGAAAGATCAAAGTGCCAAAGGAGATACTGAACAAGCCAGGAAGGTTGACCTACGAGGAATTCGAGATCGTGAAGAAACACGTCCTTTGGGGTGCGGAAATGGTGGGAGACGATGAGAAACTGAAAGTTGCAAGGAACATCGTGCTGTACCACCACGAAAGGTACGATGGTTCGGGTTATCCTTTCGGTCTGAAAGATGGAGAAATCCCCATAGAAGCGCAGATCGTTGGCTTGGTGGACGTGTACGACGCCCTTCGCTCCGACAGACCGTACAAGAAAGCTTTGAACCACGAAGAGGCCTTGAGAATCATCGTTGAGGGCGATGAAAAAACTTTGCCAAGACAATTCTCCCCCGAGCTTCTCGAGATCTTTTCGAAGTATTCGGACGAGATAAGAAGGCTCTGGGAAGAGCTGTGATCTTGGCCAAGACGCTCGATGAGTCTTCGACATGCTTTCGAAGATTTAACCTAAGCGGTAGGCTTTTGCCATATCTTTGGCGTCAACTCTTGTGCTTGTTGCCTCCTACGAGAAACCGGTTTCGACAGCGGAGTACTTGGTGGAACAAGTGAGAAAGTTCAAGATGTGAAGGAAAAAATTCACTCAGACGAGCCCTTCGGGGCCCGTTTTTATTTTGGAAAAACGAGCAAAAGAATACTCCACCAAGGAAAAAATTCTTACGCTTTAGAATATTGCAAATTCTTGTTACAAACATCCTGCCCGTAACTCATGTAAAATATTTTTGAAAAGTTGCATACTTGTTTAGTGAATAGACAAGTATGCAACAATCACGAAAAACAACGGAGGTCCTGGCGGACCTCCAAAACGGGGGAGGTAAGGTTATGAGGAAGCTCGTCGTCATCGCCGTGATCTTAGCGCTTGTCACCCTGGGCTTCGGTAAGACGAAACTCAGAGTCGCAAGCTGGGCGGGAGCACTCGAAGCACAGTTGGACGAAAAGATCCTCGCAGAATTCATGAGAACGCATCCAGACGTTGAGGTTGTCTATGAGCCCATACCTCAGAACTATTACCAAAAGATCCTGACAGACATAGCGGCCGGAACTCCTCCAGATGTCTTCCTGTTGGACGCAGAAATGGTGCCGAGGTACGCGGAAGAAAAGCTTCTCTTGAACCTGGCACCGTATTTGTCTGGGTTGGCCTCGGAAGGAGTTAGCGGAACGAATCTGAGCGATTACTTCGAAGTTCTCGTTGACATTTTCAAACTCGGCAGGTCTATTTATGCACTCCCCAAAGACACAAGTCCCGTCGCAGTGTTCTACAACAAGAAACTGTTCGACATGTACGGAGTACCTTACCCATCCGCAAAGGGATGGACATTGAAAGAATTCGAGGAGACTGTCTCAAAGCTCGCCAAAGATACCGATAAAGACGGTAAGAACGATGTTTGGGGATTTGCTTTCCCGAGCTGGGTCGGTGTCGCCGTACCATTGCTGTGGGCTGGTGGAGGAGACGTCTTCTCACCTGATTTCACTCAAACCACAGGTTATCTCAACAGCGAGACGAACGTGAAGACCTACAGCTTCTACGTCGATCTTTTGAAGAAAGGCTATGCGCCAACTCCAGAGGAAGCAGCAGCTCTTGGAGGAGCTTCCTCACTCTTCTTCACCGGAAGAGTTGCCATGGTCATCACTGGTAGGTGGTTCTGGATCAGCGTGAAGAAGCAGATAGAACAGGGCGCACCGATCGATGTCGGTGTTGCTCCACTCCCGTGTGCTGTGGGTGTTCAAAACGTTACTGTGACCTACGCTTCCGGTTGGGCTGTTCCAGCCAACGTCGCAAACAAGAAGTTAGCCGTCGAGCTGGCAGCATGGCTCTCCAGTGAGTACGCACAAAGAGAGAGGTGTTTGGTCGGTGGGCTGGCCATATCTGCCAACAAGAAAATAGCTCAGGAGCAGGCCAAGGCGAGCCCCATAGATGCAGCCTTCATAGAGATGCTGAGTTATGCGAGGGTACCAGTGGGTTCGAGAACGAAGTTCTACAGGCCTCTCTTCGAAAGAACATGGGCGGAAGCCGTCGACAGGATCATAATCAAGGGCGAAACGGTGAAACAAGCGTTCGATTGGGCGGCTGAACAGATCGACAAGGCTATAAAAGAGGGCAGAGTGGAATGATCTGAGGAGGGGACAGGATCCCCTCCTTCATTTCTTAAATTGGGGTGACCGATCGTGAGCAAGAAAGCGAAAATGTACGCGATCTCATCTGTGGTATTTTTCACCGCTGTCCTTTTTGTTGTTTCCATTCTGTACACGGAACAGAGCGTCATGAAATACAAAGAAGATCTGGAAAAAGAATCTTTGAGAACCAGCTCCTTCGTTTTGAACAGCTTCTTGTACAGTTTCGAGAAAAGAGTATCTGACATCCTTTTGAAGGAAGATTTGTCCATTTCGAGGTTGGATGAGTTGAATCAAAAGTTCTTGCAATTCTGTTCTTTCGTCGTCTGGATGGATCTGGATGGAAACGTGGTCAAAGATCTTGGCAAGCTACCTGCCGATGATTTGTACAACGATCTTTTGGTCCAAACAGTTCTCTACGAAGACTATGGGACTTTTCTAACGGATCTTTACCCTCTGGGCGAAGGTCTACAGATCAGGACTGCGATGATCCTTCAGTCTTCGGAAGGTGAGGATTTAGTCTTCGTGTCAGGAACCATGCTCCAGAAAGAGTTTTTCTCCGAGGTCGAGCAACTGACCCAACGGAAGGTGTTCTTCGTATCAAAAGCTGGAGAGATCTTCGGTGAAGGATTCGCTGTGGACAAAGATGTTCTGAAGAAGGCTTCGGAGAGTCATTCACCCGAGATACATCTGACTGCGGATGGAAAGTTGTTGACTGTGATACCAATCTTCGATTTCCAAGAATGGAATCTCAAAGGTTTTATCATAAATTGCTTACAGATTGAGCCATTCAAGAGGAGTATTTTCCGATTGCAACTCATCGGTTTCTTCCTGTTCCTCGTTTCTTCGATTTCTTTGGTGGTGGGAATACTCGTCGTTGCAAGAAAAGGTGCAAGAGGACTTCGTTTCTTGCCGCTGTTTTCTTTGCCGTTGTTCTTGACCGTTCTGTACATCTTCATTTTTCAAATACCTGGAACGATGCAGAGAGAGTACGCGAACTACGTTGAATCAACCGCGAAGGTGCTGAGCGATTGGGGCAACATCTACTTGGAAACTGGGCGTTTCGAGGATGTCAAAAAAGTGATGAACGTTCAAGTCATGCTGAGTCAGAACGGGAGAATCGTTTCATCGACTTTTCGGGGAGGACTTTCGCAGACGTTAGAAAACTGGAAATCGAAATACGAAATCGGAAATGTTGAAGTGGGACAAGTTCACGTAAATAAAGTTCGTTACACTTACTGGAAGATGACCTCGGGTGAGCGAACCTTCATCGTGCTGAAGGAAGAAACACCACTCGTGAACAGTGTCGCAAAGGTGAGGCTCTTGGGAATGATCGTGGTTGCCGTCTTTGTCATGTTCCTGTGGGTACTCTCTTTTGCGATCAAAAACGCAGAACGACCTCGGTTCCTAAGAGCCACGTTGATCGGATACATCTTCCTGGCACCCGCGCTCATCCATTTGATTTGGTGGGCAGTTGGACCGGTTGCCTTCTCCATGATACTGGCTTTCCAAAGGTGGAACGTGGTGGATCCCGCAAAACCTTTCGTCGGTTTGGACAACTTCAGAGAGCTCTTCCGTGACAAACTCTTTTGGAACGCCATGAAGAACACCGCTCTATTTTCCCTGCAGGTTCCGATCAGCATGTTCTTTTCTCTGTTAGTCGCAATCGCAGTCAACAGACCCACGAGAAGTATGGCACTGTTGAGAACCGTGTACTATCTTCCCGTGGTCACGGCGGGTGTTTCGACAACGATCGTGTGGAGGTGGATATTCAACAGAGATTTCGGCCTCCTGAACTACATACTCGGTATCTTCGGTGTCCCGAAAATCCCATGGTTGACGTCTCCCAACACTGCTTTGATAGCCATAATGTTGTTGAGTATCTGGCAGTCTTTGGGAAGTCAAATGGTGATCTTTTTGGCGGGTCTTCAAAGCATACCACAAGCATTTTACGAAGCTGCAAGTATAGATGGTGCGAACAGATTCCAAAGATTCAGCAAGATAACGCTTCCTCTCTTGAAACCAACCACCATGTTCGTGTTCATCACGAGCGTCATAGGTTCGTTCCAAGTCTTCACCCCTGTCTACGTACTCACACAAGGTGGTCCTTTGAGAAGTACGGACGTGGTCTTCTATCACATATGGGAAGCAGCTTGGATAGAGCTGAGAATGGGATACGCCGCAGCACAGTCTTGGATGCTCTTCCTTGTTTTGTTGATTCTGACGTATTTCCAGTTCAAACTCTTTGGAAAAGAAAGCTGGCAACAGTACTTTTGACGGAAGGTGGTGATCAGCTTGATGACGAAAAGAACATTTTCACAAATCTCGTTGAAGGTCGTTTCGATATTCCTGTTGACAGTTTTAGCCATTTCCACGCTGTTGCCGTACATTGTCATGGTTTCTTCATCTCTCATGGCACAGTTCGAGATATACAGTTTCCCACCGAAGTTGTTCCCAACCACTCCAAGGTTTCAAAATTACGTTGAAATGTGGAAGTCCCAACCTTGGGGTAGATACATCTTCAACACAGTCTTTGTGTCCATCTGTGTTCTTGCGGGTCAGCTTTTGCTGGTATCCATGGGAGGGTACGCACTATCGAGGTTGAATTTCCCCGGCAGGGATACCATCTTCAGAATATTCATAGGTTTCATGATGCTACCCGGTGTGGTTACGCTCATACCTGGTTTCATAATACTTCGCAGCCTGGGGTGGATAGATACCTACATGGCGTTGATAATTCCGTCGCTCGGGAACATATGGGGTATGTTTTTGACCAGACAGTACATGCTCACGCTACCACAGAGCTTAGAAGATGCGGCAAGGATAGATGGCGCTTCAGAGTTTACGATCTTCTGGAGAATAATACTGCCGCTGTGTAAACCTGTCCTCGCAACCGTTGCGACATTCACTTTTCTCGGTACATGGAAGTCTTTTCTGTGGCCTCTCATAGTGACCAGGAGCAAAGAGATGAGAATGATAGAGGTCGGGATAGCGATGTTTGCAACGCAGTACACGATAGACTATCCGATACAGCTCGCGGCCGCCACTCTTTCGTCGATTCCTTTGATCGTAGTTTACTTTGTGGCACAGAAATGGCTCCTTCAGGGCATCAAATTGTCCTCGGGTTATGAGAGATAACATGTGGGTTGGCGGTTTCTGACACAACTTGTACTCTGTGCAACTGAAAAGCGTGATTCCAACCACTTAGAATACTACAAGTTGTTGTTACAAATATCCTACGCACAACTAATGTAAAATCCTTTTGGAAAGTTGCATACTTGTTTAGTGAATAGACAAGTATGCAACAATCAGCGAGGAGGTGTTGTTATGAGAAGGTTGTTGCTTGTTCTACTACTGATTTGCTCCGTACTCATGGTTGCGGAAGTGGTCGAACTGAGATGGACTGGTTGGGGAGGCAGCGAGGATGACTTGAAACTGGCGAACGCGAAGATCGAAGCCTTCCAGGCAAAGTATCCCAACATAAAGATCGTCCCTGAAGTCTATCCTGAAAACTATACCCAAGCACTGCTGGCTTCCCTGGCAGCGGGAAATCCACCCGATGTGTTCCTCCTGGATGCACCCTACATGCCAACCTTCACCGAAAGAGGCGTGCCGATGAACATCAAGCCATACCTGAGAGTACTCGGGATCAACCTCAACGATTACTATCCTAACGTTCTTGAGATCTTCTCAACACCGGATGGAAAGCTCTTTGGTCTTCCCAAGGGTTTCACCCCAATGGTCGTGTACTACAACAAGAAACTTCTGAGAGAAGCCGGACTGCCTGAGCCGAGCGACGATTGGACTTGGGACGATTTCTTGAAGATGGCTCAGGCGATGACCAAGGACTTAGATGGAGATGGAAAGATCGATCAGTACGGAGCTTACATCGGTCGCTATTTCTATCAGATGTGCCCGATGATTTGGTCCTACGGTGGAGAGATCATCTCACCGAACTACGACACGGTGGATGGTTACCTGAACAGCCCACAGACGATCGAAGCAGTCCAGTTCTTCGTCGATCTGATCAAGAAGTACAAAGTTGCACCCGAGTACTCGACTGTCTCAGCTCTGGGTGGACTCGGCAACATGTTGTACACGAACAAGATAGGCTTCTACATCAGTGGTCACTGGTCCCTCTTCGGAATGAGGAAGTACATTGAAGAAGGGACCCTCGAAATTGGAGTTGTCAGACTGCCGAGAGGTCCTTATGCAAAGGAAAGCCAGACCGTCATATACGCAACGGCTTGGAGCGTCATATCGACAACGAAGAACCCGAGGGAAGCGCTCCAGTTCGTAGCTTGGCTCGCTGGCGCAGAGGGACAGAAATACGAAGTTCTGGAATCGAGGATAGAACTCTCTGGACACATCCCGACGAACGAACTGCTCGTGCAACAGGACAAGTGGGGTGTGGAGAAGAAGTTTGTCGAGATCATCCCAACGGCGAGAATACCGATAGGTTGTAGGGTCTTCGATTGGTACAAGGCCGAAGACATCTTCGCCGAAGCCACGGACAAGATCATTTCTCTCGACATGCCTGTGAAGGAAGCGCTCGATTGGGCAGTGAAAGAGATCGAAGCCAAGGTCTTCGGTAGATGAAATGACATCTTAGGTGGTGGCGTGCATGCGCCACCACCTTTCAACGAAGGAGGCACAGAAGTGAAGACGAAGTTCATTTCTCTTTTCGGCTTGATCTGTTCGATCGTAATCATATGTTCAATGATATCTTGGTCACTCGTCAAATCCGCACAGGCGATCAAGATGGAACATCTGGAAGAATATTCGAAGCTCGTCAGGTTGTCTTTGGTCAAGCAGAGGGAAGAAGTGATCAAAGAAGCTGAGAACATCTTTGCGCAAGCTTCTTCAGATAACGTTTCGATTCCTACCGATGCGAGACTCTACTCAGTCGACGATTCTGGCAAACCGTTGGATTCAACTGGTAAAGCCTTGAATTTTTCGGAAGATCTTCTTTTCAATCTACTGACGGGAGATCCCATTCCAGTTGTGGATGTGGAGGATTCAAAACTGTTGGTGCGGGTCATCAAGGCACAGGATATTAACTTCGACAAGTTCTTCGTCTACGAGAAGGATATGACGAGTCGATCCAAATACAGCTTCTCTTTCCTTTCTCTTCAGAGTAACCAGATCGCGAAGATCGGAGAAACTTCCAACATAACCATTCCAGAGAAGATTCTCAAGGTGGCCAAATCCTCCTGGAACCCCGTCTCGGGATTGGCCGATTCGGACGACGGAAAGAGAATCGTAGCCATTTCGCCCTTTTTGGACCGAATGAACTGGTACACGGAAGGAATCGTCATCGTGAGTGCTGAGAGATCGAAAACAATCTCGAAGGTCGTTCCGACTATATATTCGATTTCTCTCTTCGGTGCTGGACTCGCTGTGTTGTGCATCCTCATCGTGATGGCTTCGAAAAAGGAAAAGATACTGACGAGCCTGAGAATGTGTATCTTATGCGTTCTCTCCGTCTCCGTGATTTTGTCTTTCCTGTCAAAACAGAGCATCGTTAATTTCACCGAAGATTCGGTGACCGAATTCTTCGACCGTTTGAAGGTGTACACCCAAGACTATGCGAAGAGCCAAAAAGACATTGAAGAACTCACGAAGGTTTTCAACTTCGCTGCTTTCAACCAAGGCAGGAGCCTCGTCGCGTCAGCGTTGGTGATAACGGCCAATCTGAAGAAAGAGACAAACACGATCAAAAGTTTCGACTTCGATAGAATCTCTCACACCGTGCGCGGTCTCGAATTATTCACGACGAAGCTGGGAGAAACGTATCTGGCATATTTACCAGTCAAGACCAACACGGAGATCAAAGGATTGAACCTTGTCTTCACGGTTCTGATAGCATGCATAGGGTTTGGCCTGTTCCTGCTCGACTTCTTGGTCAGGAACGCGGAAAACAAGTTGATCTTGAGGAAAACTATGAAGGGTTATCTTTTCCTCTTGCCTGGACTCTCCATGTTCGCGCTCTGGCTCCTCATACCCATAGCCTTTTCACTGTATTTAAGCTTCCACGAGTGGACGATGGTCGATCCGTTGAAACCATTCGTTGGCTTGGAGAACTTCTTGAACGTCGTGAAAGACAAAGATTTAATGCGTTCATTGAAGAACACCCTCGTTTACACTCTGAACGTGCCCATTGGCATGGCAATATCACTCGGAGTGGCTCTGCTGATGAACAAGAAAATAAAAGGAATAAACCTGCTCAGGCTCCTGTACTTTCTACCATCCATATCCTCCTTCGTTGCCATTTCGATGGTCTGGCAGTGGATCTACAATCCAGAGTTTGGCTTGCTGAACTACCTCTTGAGTCTCTTCAAAATTCCACCGCAAAGGTGGCTCTCCGACCCAAAAACGGCGATGCTGTCGATCATCATCATGACCGTTTGGATGAACCTCGGTTATCAAATGGTTATATACTTGGCAGGACTGAAGGGAATACCGAACTATCTGTACGAAGTTGCCGCTCTGGACGGGGCAAACGGTTGGCAGAAGTTCTGGCACATAACCTTGCCGATGCTTCAACCAACGACAGTTTTTCTTCTAATAACGTCAGTCATAGGATCCTTCCAGGTTTTCACACCTATCTACGTCATGACCCAAGGAGGACCAGCCGGCGCGACCAACGTCTTCGTCTATCACATATACAACACGGCGTGGAAAGGATTCAGGATGGGCTATGCGAGCGCACAGTCGTGGTTCTTGTTCATGTTGATTTTCGTGGCTTCCTTCATTCAATTCAGGCTCATGGGTAAGACCTTCTACGAGGAGTGATGAACATGAAAAAGAGAAAGGGATTTTTGAAAATCCTGGGCGATGTTCTGACTTATGCAATTCTGATACTGGTCGCACTCACCATGCTCATACCTTTCATCTGGATGGTCTCAACGTCTTTGATGGACAAGATGGAGGTCTTTCAGTTCCCGCCGAAGTTCATCCCGAATCAACCGAAGTGGTCAAATTACAAGAACGCACTCACGATAGTCCCGTTCAACAGATACTTCATAAACTCAACTATAATGGTTGTGACGGTCGTACCTGTACAGCTCTTATTCTGTGCCATGGCGGCTTACGCTTTTTCAAGAATGAGCTTTCCCGGCAGAGATTCGATATTCTGGATGTTCCTATCGACGATGATGATACCAGGTATCGTGACGCTGATACCTTCTTTTTTGATCGTCAAAGCTTTGAACTGGATAGACACGTACTGGGCCCTGATCGTGCCTTCCTTCTTCAGCGTGTGGGGTACGTTTTTATTGAGGCAGTTCTTCTTGACACTCCCAAAGAACCTTGAAGATGCGGCGAGGATAGATGGAGCGAGCGAATGGATGATCTTCTGGAGAATCGTGCTTCCACTCTCAAAACCTGCACTTGCAACCCTTGGCATCTTCGCGTTCATGGGTACCTGGAAGGCTTTCATGTGGCCACTGTTGGTCACCAGAACAGACAAGATGAGGACCGTTGAGGTCGGTATCGCGTACTTCAAGACTCAGTTCGAGGTGAACTGGCCGTACCAGATGGCTGCTGCCGTCACCGTCATGATACCGATAATAGTCATCTTCCTCATCGCGCAGAAATACTTCGTTGAGGGCATAGCCCTGACTGGTATGAAAGAATAGGGGTGATTCGTACGATCGAAACGAGCAAAGAAAGAAAGGCGAATCTGGTCGCTGAGGCGATCAAGAAGATGATTTTGGAGGAGAACATCGAAAAACTTCCGGGAGAGAACAAACTCGCGGAAACTTTCAACGTGAGTCGAACGATCGTGAGAGAGGCGTTGAGACTTTTAGAACTGGAAGGCATCACCAAGACGATACATGGGAGTGGCACCTACGTGATCAAAAAGAACGGCTTGAACATCTCCTTCAACATCTCTCTGAAAGTCAAGTCCGACGAGCCGAGAGACATACTGGAACTGTTGGAAGTCAGAAGGTGTTTAGAAAGTGGTGCGATAAGACTTGCCGTTCTCAACGCCACCGAAGAACAGCTGAACGAATTGAAGTTCGTGTTCTCAGACCTTGAGAAATCCATAGAGAGCCATGAGCATCTTGCCGAGACCGATGAAAGATTCCACAGAAAGATATTCGAGATCGCGAACAACAAGATCCTTTTGAGCATCTTTGAAACTCTCTTTCCCATCCTTTCCATCCTCTGGCGCTCACCACTCGGCCTGACGGACTTCGGTGATAGAGGTTTACCTTACCACAGGGAGCTGTGCGAAGCGATACTGAACAGGGATCTTCCAAGGGCGTTGCAAGCCTACGAGAAAATCATAGAGCTCGATGTTGAGGATGTAAAAAACTACGTTCGAACCCACGAGGTGAAAGAAGCATGAAAAAAACCTTCAAGACGAGACAGAGACTGTATTTGGAGAGCATGGGTAAACGTTCCTGCATGATGGGTTTTTTCGGACAAGGTTGGGAAGTTTGGAGCTGGCCAGTCAAACTGATCGCCAATCTCAAGACGAGCGTTTGGATTCCTAAAACCATGGACACGCACGATTTGACTCTGTTCACAAACGATATCGTCTTCAGACCTGAGATAGTGAAGATTTCCTACGCACATCCCCTTTTTGAACTTGAAGAGCGAGCTTTTGCTCCGATAAATTTTCCAGGTTGTTTTCTGATCTACGATGTCAACGCTTCCACAGATTTGGAGATGATCTTTTCCTTCAAGCCTGAGCTGAACCTCATGTGGCCCGGTTCTATAGGTGGTCAGTATTGTCATTGGTCCGATTCCTTGAACGGATTTTTGATCTCCGAACCCACCGACAGCTTTTCTGCGATCGTTCGATCCGTTGGAGCCATCAAGTATTCAAAAGAAGGCGATCACGCCTTCTCTGACAATCCTCACACCTTCAAGTTGCATGTTTCTCGAGGTGTGAATCGTTTCGTGGTGAGCATCGTCGGAGGTGCGATGGGCAAAAAGGCCTGCCAAGAGTTGCTGAAGATCGAGGAGGGTCTGGATCAAGAGATTGAGAAAGCCAACGAACACTACAGAAACTATTCATCGAGCACTCTGAGAATTGAAACGCCAGACGAAGAACTGAACGAATTCTTCGAATGGGGTAAGTTATCGATGCTGAAGGGACTGATCGAGAATCCAAACCTCGGTGAAGGTCTGATCGCCGGCGTTGGTCCCTCGGGCAAGTCCACCAGAGCTGGCTTCGCATGGTTCTTTGCGGGTGATGCTTCCATAAACTCGCTTTCGATCTGTGGATTCAACGATGTGGAGACGGTGAAAAAGAGCCTCGCTTTCTATTTCTCTTTCCAGAACGAGGAAGGTAGGATCCCACACGAGATATCTCAATCTCACGGTTTCATCGATTGGTTCAACAAGTACAAAGGTTTTGCCTTTTTGCACGCGGACACGACAGCGTGGTTCTTGCTCGCGTGCGCGAACTACGTTTTGCATACAGGCGATACGAAGTTCGTTGAAGAGTACAGAGAAAAAATCTTGAAGGCTCTGAGGTTCTACGACTCGTTGTGCGATGAGACTGGTTTGATAGTCAACTACAGAGCCGGTCTTGGAGCGCTGGAAATCAGTGACTTCAGAAGATCGAAGTACGAGATATACACGAGTGGGATCTATCTTGCTGCCATGAAGAAGTTGGAAAGAGTCTTCGAAAGAATGGGGGAAGAAGAAGTCTGCCGTGAGCTGAGAGAAAAGATCGAGAAGGTTGAAACCTCCATCGAGAGATTCTTCTGGGACGAGGTCAAAGGTTCGTATTTTCTGTCCATCAACGCTTCGGATCAACTCTTCCCTTATCTGACCCCTTGGCCTGCCTTTCCAATCTCTTTCGGTGTGCTCGATCCAGACAGATCGAAGCGATCCATGCGAAAGATGTTGAGAAGCGATGTCATAACGAGGTGGGGTGCCAGATCCATAGAAGTTTGTGAGCATTACGACCCGATAAACTACAACCTCGGTAGCGTTTGGTACTTCATAAACGGGTTCGTTGCCAAAGCTGCGTACGAAACGGACCATATCCTTGAAGGATGGCAGATCGTGAAAGCCGCGCTCAGAGCATTTTCGGAGGAGAATTCAACCCATCTCTCCGAGCTTTTCTCTGGAGACGTTTTTGCTCCAATCATCACGGCAGTTCCCCATCAACTCTTCTCCGTTGGTCCTATTCTTTGGTCTGTTATGGAGGGAACGTTCGGTTTAGAGGTCGATGCGTTCGAAAAGATTCTGTGTTTCAGACCGAGAGTACCCATACACTGGGAAAGGTTCGTCATCGACAATGTGAAGGTCGCGGACAGTACGGTGAGGATCGAGTTCGTGAGAAAAGGTAAGAGCTTTGAATACCGTTTCAAGAATTTGTCGCGGAAACCGATCAAGGTGACTTTCGAACCGAAGAAGCCACGATTTGGGGAAATCGTTGCAGAAACTCCGTTCGAATTTGTCCTCGAAGACGAATTCTCAGTCAGATACAATTTGCAAGGTATTGACTACGCTTTGGAGTACACAAATTTGAGATTCGGTCTTTCCAACGCGAAACCAGCAATTTTAAGTGAAATAAAAAGTGAGAACTCGTTCCAGCTCGAGTGCGAGAACGTCAACGACAGCGTGATCTACTTTTTCTGCCCCGAAGGCTTCGCCGTGAGAACGGAGCCAGATTTGACGGTCTCGAGACTGGACGATTTTCTGTACAGAGTCGAAACGACAGGAACAAAGAATTTGAAGATCACGTTCAGAAAGATTTGAGGGATCTTGCATGAAGAAAAAGATCTTCTACACCTTCGGCAACCACATGCACTGGATCGACATGGAATGGATGTGGGGAATTGGGACTCTTGAGAATTCCACAAAAGACATGCTGAAACTTGTGCAAAAGGGTTTGAAAGGCGCCATCAATTTCGACGCCATCGGTTATGAATATTTGGCCTTCAAACACCCAAAAACGTTCGAAAGATTGAAAGAAGCCGTTCGACAAGGAAAGATCGAAATAGCTGCAGGAACGTACACTCAACCTTATCCACATCTCATAGATGAAGAAAGCAACGTCCAACAGATAATCTTCGGAGTCAGAGTTTGTGAGAGACTCTTCGGCGTTCGTCCAAAGCTCTTTTGGGAAGAGGAGTTCTATTTCTTTCCTCAGCTTCCACAGCTCTTGCTCCAAGCCGGTTACGAGGTTTATTGCTTCTTCTTTCAAGAAACTTGGCACACACCGAGCGTTCCAAAGTTCGAAGAACCAACTCTCTTTTGGGAAGGCGCGGATGGCTCGAAGATACGTGCCTTATCTTTCACCGACCTGTGTGTTCACCAATGGCCAGAAGATCTTGAAAGAACGATATCGAAACACGTTGAGAAGAACGAGGAGCTCTTCTTGATACAGTGGCTCGAGCTGATGGACTCACCAAAGTGGATGTGTAGGTCCGAGTTGATCGAAAAGGAACTGGAAAGGTTGCGTCAGATCTTCGAATTCCAACCCATAAGACCTTCCGAAATAGTCGATCTACGAAAACCTGAACGTATCGTTCGTTTCAAATCTACAGACCTTTACCACGGACTTTCCTTAGGCAAAAACGGTGACACGTTGAGGATCGAGAGAAGGAAGGTCGAAAACACCATCAACGATGCGCAGATCCTGGCAAGCATAGCGTACGTGAACGGATTATCACCTCAGTGGTCTGCCTATCCAGACTGGGAAATCGAAGAAGCGAGAAGGCTCTTGATGATCTCGCAAGCCCACGACATAGACGAGTGTGAAGGTTTTTGTGGAGACATCGGCAAGGTCTACCTTGAGACTGCGAAAAGTTTGGCCACTCCAATTGTCGAAAGATACATGGACATGTTCTCAAAGAACGTCGACGGGACATCTCAGCTGTGCGTTTTCAATCCCTTACCGTGGAAGCGAAAAGGCTATGTGCGTATCGAAGGAACAGATCAGATCGTGGCAGTTGAGGATGTGCCAGCGCTCGGTGTCTTCGCTGTAGACGAACAGAATGGCTCTTGCAGAATCGAAGCGTGGGAAACGGAGGAAGGAATCAAAGTCCTCTGGCACGGTGCCCAGTGGACAGTTCAGCCCAACGGGATCGTGAGGACCGAGTCGAACGGGAAAGTCTACGAACTGAACGAGCTGATCTGCGAAGGATACGAAGTTGTCCCCTTGTCAAAACCGACTTTGAAGAGGATCCTGCCAGACCTGATCGACGTGAGAACGAGTGTGAAAGTTGGACCTTACGAATGCCGACAGAGTTTCAGATTCGGCGAGCTGAACGATTATCTGGAAATAGAAACTGAGATCGAAGTGATCGAAAAACCCAAACCAGGTTACGCAGGTGCTCTGATGGTTCGAATGGATCTGAAAGAAGAATTGAAAGGGCTGGTCTACGATTATCCGTTCGGTGTGGAGAGAGGTATACCGAATTTGAAGCACTATCGGTACTATCCGAAGGGAGATTGGATGACCTCGGAGAAGTTCTTCGAAGACGTGGTGAACCACTTCGCGAGCCTCAGGTTCGTTCAGCTTCGTTGCGATGATGCGAACATGTTGTTCCTCCATTCGGGGAATCAAGGGTTCGTGAGGAATGGGTCCGAGCTGTACGCGGTTCTTTACCTGTACGATCCCTGGGATGGTGAGAATTTCGCCAAGAGCGTTCGTACCAGATACGGTATCGCCCTCAACGTAGAGTGCGATCCTTTGAGAATGGCTCAGGAATTCAACAGACCCATGATTGCAAAAAAGGCTCAAGGAAGAGTCGGTTCAAAATCGTTCCAATCTTTCGAGATCGTTGGAGAGATACAACTGAGCGCAATTTACGTCGAAGGAAACTCTCTGATCGTGAGGATCTGGAATCCCAAAGAGGAACAAATCTTTGCGAGCATGGAACCGAAGTTTGATTTCGTGAAGGTCGAAGAGATCAATTTGTTGGGTGAAGTCTTGGAGGAAGTGTCAACACAGATCACGCTCAAACCCATGGAGATCAAAACCTTGAGATTTCATCTTCCCACACGCATTGAAAAAGGCTTGGACGAATACAGATACGTTTGGTCAGAGTATCAGAAGAGGGAGTGAGCCTCTATGAGAGTCTTCGTGGTGAAAAACGATTTCTTCGATCTGTCGCTCGAAAATGTTGAGATCGTTCAGAACGTCGACAAGGCAGATGTGGTTTGGTTTCATGGCATCTTCGATCCTCACACTGTTCAAAGGGTGTTGGGACATCGGCATGCGGTCTTCTACGGAGAAGCTGCAGCTGAGGTGAGCAAGATCATCGAGCAGAATGACGTGGTCGAATCTTTCGAGCTGGTGATGTCCAACGATCCTTGGGACAAACGAGGTTTTCAGTCTTACAAGTACCATCCCATCTTCGAATCGCTGCACGGTGGTTTCTACACCTACCTCGTCTTGGACAAAGACACTTCGGAGAAGGTCTTCTGTTACAGGGGCAAAAAAGCGAGGATCGTGGCAGTTGAAAAAAGGTACATCTCCGTGATCAGGGAAAACGCTTTGATCTGGGAATACGAACTCGATTCGAAGAAGATCCTGTGCATCGGTGGATATCTCAATTTCAAAAGTTCTCACATACAATACAACATCCACGAGGCGAAGCAGTTCGTGAAGAACATCCTCGAGTACATGCTGAGTGGTTCCAAAAAACCGCTCCATCATTGGCCGAGCTGCTTCAACGAAACGAAGATCGATCGAGGCCTTGAACCCACTCGAATCAGTATCGTACCCCTCGACGAGTGTGAAGCTCTCGAACTACTCGTTCACGAAGGTTTCGGTGAAGATTACGCGAACCTCTGTGGACGAAGGATACTTGCAAATCTGAAAGAAAACGGTGAGTTCGATGAAGTTTGGGTTCATCCGTTCAGAATAGTCAAAAGTATTTCGTTCAAGATAGATGGAAAAAAGATCTCCGAGCAGAAGATCTTCCACCGCATCTATCCAGACAGGGTCATCCACGAGACACAGAACTTCAAACTCACATCCTTCGTGAGCCTCGAAAAACCCATCTTCATGATCCAACTGGATTTCAAAGACGGAAAGACCCACAAACTGGAAGTCGATTTCAACATCGACTCTCGCATCATGTGGCCGTTCGATGAAGCTTTCAACTGTGGAAAGTCCTTCAACATCTGCGATGAAACTGGAGAAGTGGTCTTCCAAACCTCCGATGGTATGTTGAAAGCTTTCATAAAGATGAACGTTCCCACGCAGACGAGATGGTCCAACGATGAAAATTCGCTGACTTTCACGATGAGCACGAACGTGGACGATTCTGTTTCCATCTGCCTCGGTGGTTTCTTGGAGCAAGAGCAAGTACCATACGAGGTCGATTTCACTGCGGAACTGATCGAGTACTCATCTTTTCTGAAGAACTATCTGAACACCACACTACAGTTGGAAACGAACGATGAACTCTTCGACAGGATGTTCCAACTGGCGAAAATAGGTACCATAAAGTTCTTAACGTCTGTACCTGGCATCGGTGAAGGATTGATGGCTGGTTATGCGAACAGCAAACCAGGTTGGTTCTCGGCACGACCCGGCTATGCTTGGTACTTCGGTAGGGACAGCGAATGGGTAAGCATGGCACTACTGGACATAGGTGATTGGGAAACGGTCAAGAAGAACTTGCAACTGCTGATGAAGTATCAGAGGATAGATGGAAAGATCTTTCACGAACTGACTTCGAGCGGTGTAGTTCACTTCGACGCGGCCGATTCGACGCCACTCTTTCTCTTGGTTTTCCACCGGTACGTGAACCACACCGGCGACATCGAGTTCCTTCGAGAGAATTGGAAGAACGTGGTCAAGGCGTTCGAGTTCTGTCTGTCGAGCGATCGCAACAACGATGGATTGATCGAGAACACGATAGAAGGCCACGGTTGGATCGAGGGTGGCAAGCTCTACGGATCGGACGCAGAGCTCTATCTGAACGCCATATGGCTTTCGGCGCTCAAAGGAACGATTGAGCTTGCAGAGCTCATGAACGATTCCGAAGTGAAGAGGAAGGCTGAAGAGGCACTCCAAAGGACGAAGCGAGCGATCGGAAGATTCTACGATGAGAGAACTGGCTTGTACATCCTTGGAATAAAGCACAATGGGGGAAGACTCAACCATTTCACCGTCATGACGGCCGTGGCGGTGTACTTGGGTGCGATAGGTTTTGAGGACGCGAAAAGACAAGTCATTCCCTACGCGAGCAACGATTTCTCAACCGACTGGGGTGTGAGGATCATCTCAAAGAGTTCTGGCATCTTCAATCCGAACGGTTACCACGAAGGTACCGTTTGGCCACTCTTCACAGGCTGGGTCAGTTTGGCCGAGTTCAAAGCAGGTTCGACGCACAGCGGTTTCAACCATCTTCTGTGCAACCTGCTTTCGGCAAGACATTTCGCGAAAGGTTACATAAGCGAAGTGTATCATGGCGAAGTTTACAAGCCGTCCGGCATATGTCCGCACCAAGCTTGGTCCGAAAGTATGGCGATTCAACCCTTGGTCGAAGGTTTGCTGGGTTTCGAAGCGAATTTTCTGAATAGAAAGATACTCTTGTCCCCACAGATCCCCTGGAACATGAACGAGCTCAGGGTGAAGAATTTGAAAGTGGCAACAGCCTCAGTCGAACTTTCGTTCAAGAGAATTCGAACAGACGAGAACCACTTCCAAGAAGTCTACCAAACTGAAGTTCCAGAGGGGTATCGAATGGATTTTTCGGTCTGGGTCCCCAAGCAAGCAGAAAACATCGATGTACTGTTGAACGGGCAAAGAGTTGATTTCGAAGTTTTGGAGGGTGTGTTCAACAAAAAGCTGAGGCTGAAAGAAGAAAATTGCTCTGAATTGAACGTGATCGTATCCTACACGTTACCCTTCGAGCTCGCTGCCGTTCAGCCTGATCCGTCGCCGTTCTGTCCTTCGAGCACTTTCAGACTCGTCTCGCTGACGAAGGACGAATCGGACTATCGACTCTTACTCGAAGCGAGTTCAAAGGATGAAGCGCTGGAAGAACTCTCAAAGATTTTCAAGGTCCACAGAGGTTTCACTTTCGACGTCTTCGAAGAAGCTCCGCGGAAGAATACCTTCTGCGTCTTGGTGAAACGCAACGAGAGGTGATGGCTTTGAGTTCGAAGAACGTTTCGAAGTTTAAAGAGATCGGTCTGGGATACGTGAAACCAACCGGATGGTTGAAGAAGCAACTCGAACTTCAGGCGGAAGGTCTCACGGGTCACCTTGACGAGATTTGGCCCGATGTTGGTCCGAACAGCGCGTGGTTGGGTGGAAATGGGGAAGACTGGGAAAGAGGTCCTTACTATTGTGATGGGCTGGTTCCGCTGGCGTACATCCTCTCTGAGAAGGGTCTGATCAGCAAAGCTGAGAAATGGATGAACTCGGTTCTTTCGAGTCAAACCGTGGAAGGTTTCTTTGGACCGAAGAGCAACGTCGATTGGTGGCCGAGGATGGTCATGTTGAAAGCCCTGACGAGTTACTACGAAGCGACGAAGGATTCGAGGGTTTTGAGCTTCATGATCAGATATTTCGAGTATCAGTTGAGAGAATTGAAGTACAGACCTCTCGAGCACTGGGCTTGGGCGAGAGGATTTGAAAATCTCATCCCAATCTTTTGGCTGTACGAAAGGACCAACAAGCCTTTTCTGTTGGAACTGGCAAAAGAGATCTTGAAACAGACCATCGACTGGTCCAGCTTGTTCCAGAACTTTCCTTACGTTGAGCCCACGGAGAGATACCTTCCCAAGGAGTTCATGAAAGCACTCGGAACGTACAATGGATGGAAAGAACTACTTCGTGATCCTGCAAAGGTTGGGCTGACGAAGGAAGAGATCGAGAAACTGTTCTTCATTTACCACACAACACACGTCGTGAACGTCGCCATGGCGTTCAAGGAACCCGCCTTGAGATACGCACTTTCGCACGACGAACGCTTTCATTCGGTCGCCTTGAAAGGTCTCGAATCGCTGACGAAACATCACGGTCAACCGAACGGGATGTTCAGCGGTGATGAGCATCTGAACGGTAGAAGGACAACACAGGGCACCGAACTGTGCGCAGTCGTGGAATTCATGTACAGCTTGGAGAACCTTTTCAAAGTGTTCGGAGATCCTTTGTTCGCAGACAGACTCGAAGTGGTCGCGTACAACGCACTGCCTGCAACGATTAGGCCTGGTTTTTACGCACACCAGTACGACCAACAGGTCAACCAAGTTCTGTGCAATGTTCAAAAGAGGAACTGGTACAACAACAAAGAGGATTCGAACATCTTCGGTTTAGAACCGAACTTTGGTTGCTGCACGGCGAACATGCATCAAGGTTGGCCAAAGTTTGCAAAGAGTCTCTGGATGAAGTCGTCTGAGGATTGCTTCGTCAAAATGGCCTACGCTCCATGTGTTTTGGAATACAAATGGAACGACTCTGAGTCGGTTCAGATCGTCGAGGAAACGAACTATCCCTTCGATGACGTCGTCGAATTCTTCGTCACCACGGACAGAGAAATAAGACTCATGTTGAGGATACCTTCTTGGTCTCGAAGCACAACTGTGGTTTTCAACGATGAAAGAAGAGAGTACGACAACACCCAGTTCGCTGTGCTCCACTTACCCAAGGGAAAGAGCAAGGTAAAGCTCGAATTCCACTTCGAAATCCAGACCATACCTTGGTCCGATCACACCGCTTTCGTTCAGAGAGGACCCTTGGTGTTCAGCCTCAAGATAGAGGAGGAATGGAGAAAGATCAAAGGGAACGAGCCCTTCGCAGACTACGAAGTCTATCCCAAGAGCGATTGGAATTACGCACTCATCTTGCCCAACGAGTTCAACCTCGAAAGAAACGTCGCGAAGCACTCCACGCCATTCGAAGGAAAAGAACCGTTGATGAAGATCAAAGTCAAGGCTTTCAGAGTCGAAGGTTGGACCTTGTTGAACGGTTCGGCCGCCGAGCCACCGCGAGTTGACAAGAACACACTTAAGAACGCCAAAATCGAAGAGATCGATCTGGTTCCTTACGGTTGCACTGCGCTCAGGATCACGGAATTTCCAATCCTCTTCTCAAACGGGGGGTCAAAAGATGAATGACACTTTCCTCATGCGTTGCGAAGAAAGCCCAGCCGCTCTTTTAAAACCTGTTGCCTTGGAAAACGTACGTATCAACGGCTATCTGGGACGGTACTTGGAGAAGGCTTTAGAGATAACCATTCCAAGCCAGTACGAGCTACTCGAAAGCACGGGGAGAATAGACAACTTCAGGAGGGCGAGTGGAAAAATAAATCGTGAATTCCAAGGGTACTTCTTCAACGACTCGGACGTCTACAAGTGGGTCGAAGGTTGTTCCTACGCTCTCATCTATGCAAATCCTGAACAGCGCGAGAAGTTGAAAGCCATGCTCGACGAGGTCACAAAAGAGATCGCCGACGCGCAATCTCCAGATGGGTATCTGAACACGTATTTCACCTTCGAAAGAGAGAAAGATAGATGGACCGATCTTGCCAACATGCACGAGCTTTACTGCGCAGGCCACTTGATCCAAGCGGCGATAGCACACCACAGAGTGACCAAGGAGAAGACATTGTTGAACGTGGCATTGCGATTTGCAGATCACATAAACAAAACTTTTGGTTTGGACAAGAAGCGAGGTACCTGTGGACATCCAGAGATCGAGATGGCGCTCGTGGAGTTGTTCAGGCAGACCAAGAACCAAGATTATTTGAATCTGGCACGCTTCTTCATCCTCGAGAGAGGCAAAGGATACGCCGGCGGCAAGGAATACACGATAGATCACAAACCTTTTTTGGAATTGAACGAGGTCGTGGGCCATGCCGTGAGGATGTTGTATCTGTGCTGTGGTGCTACAGATCTTTATTTGGAAACGAAAGAAGAGAGTTTCTTCAAGACTCTGACCGAACTCTACAACAACATGATCACGAAAAAGATGTACATCACTGGTGGAGTTGGATCGAGGTACGAAGGAGAGTCTTTCGGCGAAGATTACGAGCTTCCCAATCGAAGGGCGTACGCGGAGACGTGCGCCGCGATAGCCAATTTCATGTGGAGCTGGCGAATGCTCTTGGCAACTGGAAAGAGTGTTTTCGCCGACACGATGGAACTTGTCCTCTACAACGGTCTGCTCTCGGGCATCTCCATAGATGGGAAGCATTACTTCTACGTGAACCCGCTGGAGGATTCTGGCAAGCATGTCAGACAAGAGTGGTTCAAATGCGCCTGCTGTCCGACCAACTTGGCACGCTTTTTGCCGAGCATGACGAACTATCTGTACACGGTGTCAGACAAAGGCCTTTGGGTTCATCTCTATGAGAACAGTCACTGTGAAGCTACCTTGAAAGGTGAAAAGGTTTCGGTCTGGCAGAACACAGATTATCCTTTCTCGAGCGAAGTAGAAATACTCGTGAAAACAGAAGATCCTGTTCGTTTCGATCTGTTCTTGAGAATACCGAGTTGGGTGGAGGACTTCGAGATTTTCTTGAACGATGGAGAAGTGGATTTCAACCTCGAGAACAGTTATGCAAAACTCTCACGAGAGTGGAAGGGTTTGAACAGAATCGTACTGACGCTCAAAATGAACGTGAGATTGGTGCAGTCTCACCCGTACGTTAGAGAGAACACCGACAAGATAGCGGTCTTCAAAGGACCAATTCTTTTCTGCGCAGAGCAGATCGACAATCCAGACGTTGACGTGTGGACCTTCACGCTGGATCCAAACGAACCTCTCAAAGAGAACGTAGAATACGACTCGACGTTGGGAAGAACAATATTCTTGACAGGCCGAGGTTTTGAAATAGAAAAAGACATGCAGCTCTACAGACCATATTCGAGGTGCACTCTCAAGACAGAACGAAACATCACGTTGGTGCCGTACCATCTTTGGTGCAACAGACAGGCTGGAAAGATGGCGGTTTGGTTGAATTGTACGTGATCCGAAAAAGAGCCGTGAGATAATGTAGATTCACTCACAAATGCGAATGAGTGTTCGTTGAAATTCCGATGTTGCAACGCTGTTCACTTTTAGAGTGTACGCATTATATTTGATTTTGTTCACATTAAGCCTCTTTATACTTTCCTTTCGTTCTTGTTTACTTAAATCATTTATCCTCTAACGTTGTGCTTGTTAATTTATTCAATGTGACAACTTTCCCCATTCACCTTGGAAACAAAATCAAAAGCGAGGAGGTTCTGCAAATGAGATTGTCTCTAAGGATCTACGGCATAATATTCCTCGTCGCCGTTACGCTCATAGGTGTGGTCCCACTTTTCATGGCGACGAGCTTGCAAAACAAAAGGACCATTTCCAGCGTCACCGAGGAGATGCAGATCAACGGCGCACTCGAAGTTCTGAAAGAGTACGTCAAGAACGAGTACGGAACGCTCTCTTTGAAAGACGGTCAACTCGTGGACAAAGACGGTAAACCGATCAAAGACAGATTCGAAGTGGTTGACAAGATAAGTAAGCAGATGAACGTGGTCGCAACTATCTTTCAAGCCGAAGGAGACGACTTCAGAAGGGTTTCAACCTCCATCCGCAAAGACGACGGAACGAGAGCTGTTGGAACTTTCCTTGGAAAAGAGAGCGCAGCCTACAAACCGATAACGCAGAAACAGAGGTACCTTGGCCAGGCAAAGATCCTCGGTAAAGACTATTTCACAGGATACGACCCCATCTTGGACGAGAAAGGTAACGTCATAGGAATACTTTTCGTGGGAGTGCCAGAACAGAAGGTGAACGAGATCGTTTCGGCTGGTAACAGGACGTTTTTGAGGAACGCGCTCATTGTTACCGCGATAGCTACAGCTGCCTCAATAGTCATAGGATATTTCTTCGTTCAAATCGTCTTGATCAAACCGTTTGACGTACTATCTTCGTTCATCGCCAAGATCGCTCAGGGTGAGCTGACACAAAAGTTCGAGGCAAAGTTCGGAAGCAAGGAATTCTATGAACTATCACAGAATCTCCTGAAGATGCAACAGGATTTGAACGGTCTCGTGACGGCGATATCCCGTAGTTCTGACAAGATCTCATCCAGTGGTGAGCAGTTGTCCTCGTCAGCTCAGCAGCTGAGTGCCTCTTCAGAAAAACTCGCCTCACAGATGGAAGAGGTGAACAGATCAGCGCAGAACGCATCTGCTTCCATACAAGAAGTCACCAGTGGCATAGAAGAAGTAGCGGCGAGCGCACAGAACGTATCCAAGGCGGC
>Ga0071330_1065184_pt1 | contig 61151 bp, 50 predicted proteins | sample GBScel77sediment_FD_63802 | JGI IMG/M metagenome (GOLD analysis project Ga0071330, IMG submission 63802) | Hot spring sediment microbial communities from Great Boiling Spring, Nevada - Cellulolytic enrichment Sediment 77C v2 (version 2) | ecosystem: Environmental > Aquatic > Thermal springs >...
TTCCAGTTCGTCTAATACACCTGGTTTCAATCCCTCATAGGAAGGCTGAAAACCAATGAGACTGTATGAGTTCAAATGTAAGGAGTGTGGGTTTCAATCCCTCATAGGAAGGCTGAAAACAAGCATTGATCCTTTACGCACTAATTGGTTTCATCCGTTTCAATCCCTCATAGGAAGGCTGAAAACGGCAGTGGTCCAACGGATCCTATCAATCCTATCGATCCGTTTCAATCCCTCATAGGAAGGCTGAAAACAATACAAGCTCGGGTTTGCTTGGTATGATGAGGAAAAGTTTCAATCCCACATAGGAAGGCTGAAAACTAGCCTCTGCTTTGGGCGTTTCATATGTTTCGCTTGGTTTCAATCCCTCATAGGAAGGCTGAAAACGAACCATCGCTATTTTTTACTACGTTAACGCCAAGTGGGTTTCAATCCCTCATAGGAAGGCTGAAAACCGTTGTTTTCAATTTAAATGCGTCTGTTTCCTTTTCAAGTTTCAATCCCTCATAGGAAGGCTGAAAACCAAGCAGGCCAAAATCCAGCCAACTATATAGAAAGAAGTTTCAATCCCTCATAGGAAGGCTGAAAACGCTCGAAAATGGAAAGATTCACTATAAACTTGTTAGGTTTCAATCCCTCATAGGAAGGCTGAAAACGCCATTTCAAGGTATTCTGAACTTATTCTCTCAAGGCTGTTTCAATCCCTCATAGGAAGGCTGAAAAACTCACGCATCAAGGGACAGCTTGACTACGTCCCTGATGGTTTCAATCCCTCATAGGAAGGCTGAAAACCTGCAATCGCCAATTCTTTCACGGCTTCGCCCAAGACATGTTTCAATCCCTCATAGGAAGGCTGAAAACACTCCGATTTCTACTCAACCTCAGGCTGATTACGAAAGTTTCAATCCCTCATAGGAAGGCTGAAAACGAAGAAATAGAATTGGAGGGAAATGATGAAAATTCCGTTTCAATCCCTCATAGGAAGGCTGAAAACATACACTCAAACACTTACGAGTAACAAACTACTTGAGTTTCAATCCCTCATAGGAAGGCTGAAAACGGATTGAGCGCACGAGCGGAACCGCACGCCCGCCAAAGTTTCAATCCCTCATAGGAAGGCTGAAAACTCTAAAAAGTATTCTGTTGTTGTTGTACGTCGTTATGATGTTTCAATCCCTCATAGGAAGGCTGAAAACCCTCAATTCAAACTGTGCTGTCTGAGGGAGATAACAATGGTTTCAATCCCTCATAGGAAGGCTGAAAACGATGAAATTTCAGAAATTCTAAAGTCAGAGAATTATCGTTTCAATCCCTCATAGGAAGGCTGAAAACTTGTTATAATCCACCTCCGGCGCAGGTTCATAACTCAAAAGTTTCAATCCCTCATAGGAAGGCTGAAAACTAAATGATTCAGCAAAAGCTGAACTAAGGCAAATCGTGTTTCAATCCCTCATAGGAAGGCTGAAAACGAAAAAGCTTGCACCAGATTTAGCAAATTATGCTTTTGTGTTTCAATCCCTCATAGGAAGGCTGAAAACACGCTGACCACATCTGTATTCTCGCTGACGATACCGACGTTTCAATCCCTCATAGGAAGGCTGAAAACTCACATGGGGTGTAAAGCGCAGGTATACAAGCACATCGTTTCAATCCCTCATAGGAAGGCTGAAAACCTGCAAATTTCTTTTCCAGTTCGTCTAATACACCTGGTTTCAATCCCTCATAGGAAGGCTGAAAACCAATGAGACTGTATGAGTTCAAATGTAAGGAGTGTGGGTTTCAATCCCTCATAGGAAGGCTGAAAACATTGTTTTGTGTTTACTTGCTTCATCGCTCCGGTCTGGTTTCAATCCCTCATAGGAAGGCTGAAAACGGGGTGGATTGAGCGCACGAGCGAACCCGCACGACCGCGTTTCAATCCCTCATAGGAAGGCTGAAAACTCTGTTCGGAAGGCGGTATGGTCTCGTTGTAGACATTGTTTCAATCCCTCATAGGAAGGCTGAAAACCCTAGAGGCTAAAACCTATAAAGTGAAGTACGAGGACAAGTTTCAATCCCTCATAGGAAGGCTGAAAACTCTCGGTTCAGGGCGTATATTGAATATGGAAGCGGGTTTCAATCCCTCATAGGAAGGCTGAAAACCTTGACAAACATCCTCTTCCCCAACAAGCCGAATCGCAGTTTCAATCCCTCATAGGAAGGCTGAAAACTGCAAAGTATTCCTAAAGTGAATCCTGTGATAAATATGTTTCAATCCCTCATAGGAAGGCTGAAAACCAGAAACTTGCTTTTAGAATAGCCCTTATAGTCCTGAGTTTCAATCCCTCATAGGAAGGCTGAAAACTTTTCTTTCACTGTCACGAAAACGGGCTCGGTCGTGGTTTCAATCCCTCATAGGAAGGCTGAAAACTGGAAAAGCTCGTATTCTGCGCATTGAATACCTATCGCACGTTTCAATCCCTCATAGGAAGGCTGAAAACGGGGTGATAGGTCAAAGCTTCTACGTGGGCTCACGGGGGTTTCAATCCCTCATAGGAAGGCTGAAAACAAAAACCGCTTCTACATATGGGACTGCAAGGGCTTTTGGTTTCAATCCCTCATAGGAAGGCTGAAAACTCTTTACTATGTTCCTTACACTTGTAGACTGTGTGAGTTTCAATCCCTCATAGGAAGGCTGAAAACTTATGAAGCACAAAAGTTTATGAACGAACTTTACCGTAGGTAGTTTCAATCCCTCATAGGAAGGCTGAAAACGAAACAAAACAATCATTATAAAAAAGCTTATCATGACAAAAGTTTCAATCCCTCATAGGAAGGCTGAAAACTGGTTTTCTGCTGTATTCTGCGGTTGTTAGGCGCATAGAAGTTTCAATCCCTCATAGGAAGGCTGAAAACTTTTCTTTCACTGTCACGAAAACGGGCTCAGCTGTGGTTTCAATCCCTCATAGGAAGGCTGAAAACCCTAATAAATGAATGTGGATTTGTTGAGCTTGAATGGGTTTCAATCCCTCATAGGAAGGCTGAAAACTCGAGGATTTTAGGGATGAAGAGCGTAGAGGGGATATCGTTTCAATCCCTCATAGGAAGGCTGAAAACGGGTATTCTATTGTGGTTAGTTCGTATCTATATAATCCTGGTTTCAATCCCTCATAGGAAGGCTGAAAACTATTGAAGTTTGACGAGTACCAGCTTGCCAAGTACGAGTTTCAATCCCTCATAGGAAGGCTGAAAACCGTTTATCTCTTCTTCGTAGATTTTAAGACCAGTCCTTTGTTTCACTCCCTCATAGGAAGGCTGAAAACCTGTTATGGGAAGATACATTTTACGAAGACGGAGTGTTTCAATCCCTCATAGGAAGGCTGAAAACTGCAAAAACTAAGAACACTATTTTTGATTTTAACATAAGTTTCAATACCTCATAGGAAGGCTGAAAACGGGTGTATTGTCCTATCGAAAGAGTGCATCCGCGCTACGTGTTTCAATCCCTCATAGGAAGGCTGAAAACTCAACCCTCCCCATCTTTAAATTTTAAAACTTTATCGGTTTCAATCCCTCATAGGAAGGCTGAAAACACCGTGTCAGAGCTTGCTCGGGAAGCGTTCAGATTGCGTTTCAATCCCTCATAGGAAGGCTGAAAACGCAATCGCACTCGTCAAAGGAGAAAACATTCCAAGCAAGTTTCAATCCCTCATAGGAAGGCTGAAAACCTACGGCTCTTTTGATGCGGTGATATGTGCATACGAGTTTCAATCCCTCATAGGAAGGCTGAAAACTCACCTCCCCGGCGCTTGCTTCTGGGTCGCCGGGGGGTTCAATCCCTCATAGGAAGGCTGAAAACAAACCTCGATTTCGAGCTTAACCCTGTATCCTATTCGGTTTCAATCCCTCATAGGAAGGCTGAAAACTCGTAAATCATTGATGCATAAAGACTTACGCCCACTTTTCGTTTCAATCCCTCATAGGAAGGCTGAAAACTCTAGTCGGAGAGGACTATTCCTTTCTAATTGAAGGGTGTTTCAATCCCTCATAGGAAGGCTGAAAACTGTTGAAGAATTCAATTGTGCGGGGAAGATGTAAGTGTTTCAATCCCTCATAGGAAGGCTGAAAACTCAGAATTTTCCTTATTAGCGAAAAATCCACCTCAGACAGGTTTCAATCCCTCATAGGAAGGCTGAAAACATTCGCAAGAAAATAAAAGGGGAGGTGCAAAATGAGTGAAGTTTCAATCCCTCATAGGAAGGCTGAAAACCAAAAGAGCCTATTATTGTTGCCAGAATGGCAGTAAGTTTCAATCCCTCATAGGAAGGCTGAAAACTCTTTTGAACCCTATCGAGCAAAATGCAGTAGTTGTGTTTCAATCCCTCATAGGAAGGCTGAAAACGCGATGATACTCCAAGCTGAAGGCGACTACGAAAATAGTTTCAATCCCTCATAGGAAGGCTGAAAACTACGAGGAGGTGTAAGATGTATTACGTAAAAAAAACGGGTTTCAATCCCTCATAGGAAGGCTGAAAACGTGAACTCTGCGAACTCATCATATATCGTGCGGTTTTGTTTCAATCCCTCATAGGAAGGCTGAAAACTTTCTGTCCGCCAGTGAATTTGCGAAAGAGGATAGAGTTTCAATCCCTCATAGGAAGGCTGAAAACACTTTTCTTTCTAAAAATGTCGAGTATGCTCACCAGAGTTTCAATCCCTCATAGGAAGGCTGAAAACTTTCATAGGTAGGGATTCAAACGGTCAGCCACAAGTGAGTTTCAATCCCTCATAGGAAGGCTGAAAACACTTGAAAACAACGACGCAAGAGTGGTATTCAGTTATGGTTTCAATCCCTCATAGGAAGGCTGAAAACCCTATATATACTGAAATTCTCGGGTTATCTTCTATAGTTTCAATCCCTCATAGGAAGGCTGAAAACGGTGTAAAATCCAATACGGGCACCAGTTGAAGTAAAAGTTTCAATCCCTCATAGGAAGGCTGAAAACTTTATTTAACAAACTTGGCTATAAAAAAACTTACTATGTTTCAATCCCTCATAGGAAGGCTGAAAACGGTGATAAAGATATGATAAAACTTTACATTGAGTTAATTGTTTCAATCCCTCATAGGAAGGCTGAAAACGGAGGTAAATCATGCTTGACCAAATCACAATACATGGGTTTCAATCCCTCATAGGAAGGCTGAAAACAAGGGTTAGCCCAGAAGCTTCAATTTACGCAAGGGGGTTTCAATCCCTCATAGGAAGGCTGAAAACGGTGATAAGGAAGCGATAAAAATGTATGTTGACATACTGTTTCAATCCCTCATAGGAAGGCTGAAAACGCATACACAACACCAACAGCACCAAAGGACAGTGAAAGTTTCAATCCCTCATAGGAAGGCTGAAAACCCTGACAACGACGAAGCGAGAAGGTTTTCAGTCTACTAGTTTCAATCCCTCATAGGAAGGCTGAAAACAGGTGGGAGAAATGAACTTTTTTTACCTGAATTCGATGTTTCAATCCCTCATAGGAAGGCTGAAAACTCTTGCCCTCATAGGAGAAGGCGGGGAAAAGGAGTATAGTTTCAATCCCTCATAGGAAGGCTGAAAACACTCATCCACTTTTTTGGGGTCATCGGACAACTTTATGTTTCAATCCCTCATAGGAAGGCTGAAAACAAAGGTTTTTTGCTTCTGGCATTGAAACCGCACATTCTGTTTCAATCCCTCATAGGAAGGCTGAAAACTAAGATATAGGTTCACCGATTTCCACAGGGATTATATGTTTCAATCCCTCATAGGAAGGCTGAAAACCCTCGACGCCAAGGTCATCTAAGTTTTTAGTAGGGGTTTCAATCCCTCATAGGAAGGCTGAAAACACGTTATAATAGACCTCATCTGTGAGCACGTAAACGGTTTCAATCCCTCATAGGAAGGCTGAAAACCTTTGAACTACATATGCCATATTCCTACCCCCTATTCTAGTTTCAATCCCTCATAGGAAGGCTGAAAACATGGCGGAAGAAAAGCCAATACAAGAAAATGAAAAAAGTTTCAATCCCTCATAGGAAGGCTGAAAACCCGCGATGCTGATTTCAAGCTGAGACGAGCCCTGCAAGTTTCAATCCCTCATAGGAAGGCTGAAAACTCGGTTTCAAGTTGTTTCTCCGCTTTTCTGCCCACCTGTGTTTCAATCCCTCATAGGAAGGCTGAAAACGAGTTCCGTGATGAGCAGAATATAATTATATCACTCTCAGTTTCAATCCCTCATAGGAAGGCTGAAAACGTATTTCCGTGGGCATTCAAGGAACGCTCGGATTTTCGGTTTCAATCCCTCATAGGAAGGCTGAAAACTTAGAGTAGCAAATCACGGTATTGAGAACTACGACTTGTTTCAATCCCTCATAGGAAGGCTGAAAACGAAGAGAGCTACTGCCTGCTCTTTGGGATTGGGGAGGTTTCAATCCCTCATAGGAAGGCTGAAAACTTCGATTGCCGAGGTTAGCACGAACCCCTTGATGGTTTCAATCCCTCATAGGAAGGCTGAAAACCTGAAAGACAAGGTAACGGTGTCATTTCTGAAAACGTGGTTTCAATCCCTCATAGGAAGGCTGAAAACTTTCAGAATACGTTGTAAGCCCTAAATCAAGCATATCCCGTTTCAATCCCTCATAGGAAGGCTGAAAACCCGTTTTTTATATTATTTATCAACACATCTGAATTTTCAAAGAACTATTACTCTTTAACTAATTATCTTGTGTTTTTTTTGATTTTTCAAGAAGCCTTTCGTCGTCGAAGTCGTGCAAGTTTTGCATTACCATAAGTTGACGATTCTCGAAGGTGCTTCAACCTTTATAAGAAAAATTCTTCTCCACCCTTTTTTAACCCGAGGGTTTCCCGAGATGTATACCATGAATTTCTGAAGGTGTATATGATTACAGAATCCTCATCGGGTTTGATAATCCTGGATATTTCCATTTTTAGTTTTTCCAATTTAGCAGGAGAAATTTCACCTTCAAAAACAGAATTTTGAACCCAATAAAGATACTTGCGACAAACCTTAAGAACTTTTGTAACCCTCTTGATGTTCACGTCGTAGACTAATATGACTCTCACGTTACCACCATGCGATAAATGGATTATATTCTTCCTCACCCATTAAATGCTTTTGTATTTTGTATATTTCCAGTCGAATCAGCTCTCTATAAGAAACGTGTCTGTTAAGTTTTCTGTGATGAATTGTGGTTTTGAGGCGTTCGTCAAATTCCCTTAAAAAAATCTGTTTCCCTTTTTCGTTAAGGATAATTCCACTTAACTTTTCTTCAAAGTGGGAAGGGCTCATCATTCCCTTGTTTATGAGACTAAATATGACTCTGTCTCCAATTATCGGCTTAAAGATTTCCGCCAAATCAAGGTTTAGTGTAAATCTCCGCATATTGGTTGAATGGAGGAATCCTATTCGAGGATCTAAATGGGTGCGGTAGATTTCGCTCAGGCACACTACATAGATTAGGGAATTTGAAAAGCTTATAAGGGCATTAAGCATATTTTTTGGCGGTTTTCGCGTTCTAGCCTCGAATGTGAAGTTTGGATTTTCAATTATAATGTCGAAAGACTCATAATAGTGATCTCGAATGTTCCCCTCAATTGCCATCAAATTCTCAATACTTGCTGAAGCTTCAATGCCTGATTGAAGTTCGCTGATTCGTGTAAGAGTATTTTGTAGTGGCTTCCCTCGATGGGCGTAATATTCGAGCACCTTTTGGATGTTTTTGACCGCACCCCAAACAAACTTTTTTGCAAGTTTTAATCTTTTTGAGTAATCCAAGTAATGTTCAGCTTGTTTTAAAATCATATATCCGGAATTGAGATGTTCACGAGGGTAGTAAGACCCGATATAGAATCCATAGTAGTTGAAGAAGTGTATTACAATTTCATTTTCCGTGAGGAATTCCAAGAGGCGCTTGTTTAGCGAAACCTCTCCGAATACTAAAATTTCTTGCGTATTTTCTACTGGGATGTATCGTTTTCCTTCTTTTGTTTCAAAGTAAATAGTGTTCCCTTTTCGCTTGATTTCACCATCGGAGAATATATATATTGATTGTTTCATGCCCAGCAAAATTCTCTATAACCACATTTTGAGCAGAATTTGTTTTTCACAGGAGCAGGAGGAGATTCACGAGTTATTAGCTCTTTGATATCCTTTTGGGCTTTTTCAAGCTCTAATTCAATCTCTCTTGTCAATGAGATTAAAAGTCGCCTTTTTTCCTTTGGAAATAGCAAGATTCCGGTGGAGTCTATCCCGTATTTTTTCAATTTCATTAAGTAGTATGCAAGTTGCATAATTGCGCTTTTCAAGAATCGAGAGCTTTTTTTGACCTCTCCAACTAATATTTTATGGTCGGCGGATTTGATGATGTCAATGACGACATTTTCAACTTTTATCTCTTTCTTACTTCTCTCGTAAGTTTCCTTTGAGATGAGCCTTCCCAGTTCAATAAACGGATTTTCCTGCCATGGAGTTATATGTCTTGACATAAGCCATACCTCCCGTCTGCAAATGTAATAGTACCATATAAGGGTGCCCGTAATTTCTACCTCTATCACCATATTATGGCCTCTGTATCAGTTTTAAATCCTGTCACGATGTCGTAGTAGTCATTTAACTGAGTGAATGGGACGTAATATGTGTTGTTAATTAGAGGTGGAAGGTTTTGAGTATTTCGGGGTACTGATATCACATAGTCGTAAAAGTCTTTGCGAATTTCTAAAAATTTCCGGTGCCTTTCCAAATAGTCCTTTGTTTCCATAATCTCGGTAAACTCTTTCCATACTCGCTTTGCATCTTCATCGTACTCTATAAAAACGTCAATTTTGGGATAGTCCTCTTCAATAAGTTGGAATTTTGAGATGGAGGGTTCTTCAGGGTCAGCGCTTTCGTAACGTAATCTTAAGACAGCTTCAAGAATTTGCTGAGATTCAATTTGATTCATTTTGTTTTCAACCAATTCGTAGTAATCATTGAGAAACTCATAAATTTCCATTTCTGAGAATACATCTTTTTTTGAGAGGATCCTCTCGGTTATGTCGATGAGGACAGGGTCGTAAACTCTTAAGGCAAAAGGTCGTCCTTTTTCATCAATTAATTTGAATACCTTAACAATGCCAACATCTAATTTGGCATTTCTATTGCAACGGCCTGCCGACTGTATAATACTGTCGAGGGGTGCGATATCTCTTATGACTAAATCAAAGTCTAAGTCTACTCCCGCCTCTACCAGCTGTGTTGATACAACGACATCAAATTTTCCTTCTTTCATTTCTTTGATTCTTCGGAACCTTTCTTTTGGAATCACATGGGTACTGAGAAAGGCTTTTGTATAAGGTAGTTCTTGTATCAAAGAATAAAAATGTTTTGCTGAAGATATGGTATTGAATATTAACAGTGTTTTATTTCCTTTTCCTGATTCTTTTAAGAACTCGTCTTTAAGTTCTTCAAGGGTGAGTGGCTTTTTGAGATTTGGTTGTATTTGGGTTCGGTGTAATTGGTAGAAATGTTGTTTTGATGATATTACTGGAGATACCTCGACTCCTTTGAATATGAGTGGGTCTGTTGCGGTCATTACGATTACTCTGGTGTTTAGAATCCTTGAAATTGCAGATAGAAGTCCGCTTATAACTTTCCAGTATTTGATTGGTATTGCTTGTATTTCGTCAAGAATGATTATGGAATTTGCAAGTCTGTGGAATTTTCTTAAGGTGGCATTTTTGTTGGATAAAAGGGTGTGGAAAAGTTGGACGAAAGTTGTTACAATGATTTCCGAGTTCCAGCCTTCAATTAAAAATTTTGCCTCGTCAGAGGTGTATTCTGTTTCCTTTGTTTTGTAGTATATTTCTGTTAAATGGTGGTGTTTCAATAAAAGATTTGAAGTTGGGATAACCTCATTTTTGCTGATAACTTCTTCCAAGACTTTTGAATTCTGGTCAATTATACTAAGAAAAGGTAAGGAATAGATTATTCGGGGCTTTCGATTACTGAGCTTTGCGAAGTTTCTTAATTTTAATGCGAAGGCGAATCCTATGAGGGTTTTTCCAAGTCCCGTTGGTAGGTTTATGGTAAAAAAATGTTTTGAATCGTCAATTTTGGAATAATTTACTTCTCTAAAAGCCTTGTTTCTTAGGGAATTAATGTAGTCTTTGGTGACTGTGAAATTACTTAAATATTTTTCTACCCATTCGGCTTCATTATAATCTAATCGTTCAAAGTTACGGATATCACCGAATACTGCTTCGCTCTTATCAGCGTCCAGGAGTATTGAATAGATGAGGTTTAACGTCAAGTAGTTCTCTATATCTCGTGATTTTCTGAGTAGAGGTTTGTATGACCTCAACTCCTCTCTAAAATTTTCAATCCATTGTTTGAGGAGTTTTTTATTGATGGGAATGGGTAATTCATGTGATAGCAGCACCTCAATGAGTTTTTGGAATGCCCCATCTTCGATATCTTCAACTTGGATTAAAAGATTATCGATTTCTTTATCGTCTATTAGTGTGATTTCGTCCATAATATCGATAAGATCACCATGGTGCCTTCTTACGGCTATATATGCAAAAAGTGGGTAAAATTCATTGCTGGGTTTTATTTCTTTTACGAGGTTGTAGGCACAGATTGCTGAGAGTAGACTATGGGTAGTTCTTTTTTTACAGACTTTGTCGTTTTCAGCTAAGAGGTAGTTTTGGAATGATTTCGTGGCTTTTCCTATGTCATGTGCTAATCCAATTGTCTTGACTATGGGGGTTAATTTTAACTGAATATCTTGAGGTTTCTCTTGCAGAAAAAACTCGCTAAAACGCGCTACGTTTATTAGGTGAACTTCTAATGGCTTTCCCGGGTGTGAGTAGAGGTTAGAAAAAGATGATGGTGTCTCCATTTTCCAATTTGTAGGCGTTCTCAATTGAAGCTTTTATTGGAAGTCCGTCAGGTTCGTAAACTACATCGCTGTATTTTTCAACGACTCTGTCAGGGCGCATAATAACAGGTATTTTTTCCTTAAAGTATTTCTTGTTGTTTTCTATTATGATTCCGTGTGGTTTTACCTTTTCTATGGGAATTATAGTGTCAACATAGATTTCTTGAGCTCTTACTTCTTCCCCATGGAAAACCCCCACATACTTGAAATCGGCAAGTAATTCACTTAATCCTAAGGAGACTGTATAAATACACCTGTGTTTTTCAACGAGTGTGATTAGCCTCTGGAAAACGCCAATGTCTGTGTGGTACACATAAATTCTGTATCTTGGTTCTTTGATAAACTCTGTTCTTATCTGGATCCTCGGCTCGTGGTTTTTCGCCCTGAAAAGTCTCAGATACCTATTTTCCTTAGTATTTATAAGGTTCAATCCCAAACGGATTTTTTTAATTGGTTTAGAAATTTTTAAGGCAACCTTGCATTTCTCATAGCTAAAAATATCTAAATATTCTTCTTTTGAAGCTCCGTAGATTGCACCAAGTATTCCTGCAATCGTAGGAGGGGGTGGAAAAGAAAATGTGAGTGGCGATGTGGTTGTATAATATTTTCTAAAATGCGCAAAATCTCCAAAAAGATCAAAAACTAAAACTTTCATATTGCCTCAAAATCTAAGTTCTTCAAATGGGATGCTCTCAAAAGCTTCCTGAAGCCTTATTGGAGTGTCGTCTTTTATGATGTTAACTCTCTCATCAACTTTGTATCTTATTTTTAGGATTTTATCAGCATGTTTTTTGAGAACCGCTGAAAGCTCAGTTATATCAATTTTGATCTCTTCTATGTCTCTTATGGCCTCATCCGGCTTATCAGTCTTAATTTTAATGAATTTGTCAAGTTCACCAATGTGGAAATTTTCATTTTCTTTATAGATTACATGGAGAAGTAGTCGAGGCATTTGCCCGAATTTTGAACTCGAAATTAAATTTTTAGTTCCGTGCCATATTGCTTCTAACATCAAATCAATATCCTCGTCTGTCAGGGGTATGTTTTGAGTCCTTGCAGCATTTTCATTTACAACACCGTAAAAAACTATAAGTGAATAAGGTAAAATATATTTCTCGGTGAAAGTCCCTTGTTTTTTCTCTTTACCAGAGGGCATTACGGTAGTGCCTTTGATGTAAGTCAGATCTACCCTATGAAGTGACCTTCCGAATTTAAATTGAACGGGTCCTGTAAGTGTAAGTGTTTTATTTTCAACAGCGGTAGTGGTTCCAAATAACCTGATGTCTATGCATTTTTCTATTATTTCTGATTCATTTTCGAAGTCATTGAGCCTTTCTTCTTTGGTTACGAGGTTTCCATCTTCTTTTCTTATTTCGCGTATGAATATTTCAAGGCCTTTGTGATCGTGGAGGTAATCCCTAATGGTTCGCTTAAGTCTTGTGTCAGTTACTATGTTCACTCCTGTCTCTTCATCAATTCTTGGCTTGTTTTCATCTATTGGGTCACCATTCGGGTTTGCATCTTTTACATCGTACAAAAATAGTATCTCGGACCTATTTTTTACAATTTCTGGCATTACCCACCTCCATTTTTGTATAGTTTTCCTTTTTTAAGTTTGTAATTTGATTGTAAATTTAATATTTTGCTTCCGGGGGTTACAAAATACTTTGCTTCTTTTATTTCTGGTGGGTTTTTTTGAAAATTGAACTCTGCCAAAAGGGTTAATTCGCCTTCGAACTTGAGGTTGTTGTCAAACTCTAAGAAGTTTCTAATTGAATTATTAGACCCCGCTCTTGTATTTGGGATAATCCATTCTTTTACTTCATCTTCTGATACCTTATCATCTACGTGTTGTAATTCCATGCCTCCAAGTCCATATCTTGCATCTCCTCCAACAAAGATTTTCGGTCCTTCTTTTAAAAAAGCTTCAATTTTTGAGGCAATATTGGTGTCAATACCCAAAAGACCTGTCCAGTATAGCTCTTTTCCGTCTATTTTACTTCGATTTAGTAAAATTTCCGTTTCATGTAAGCTCTCTTCTTTAGCACTTCTGGATTCAGGAACTATAGATGTTGAGACCAAAGTGTCAGTAAACTCGCTTCTAAATTCTTCTTCTGAGTATTTGCCGAGATACAAAAGACCGTTTCTGTACTCAGGGTAGAAAGGATTGAAGTTTTCTTCCTCAAGAGTTGGGTAGAAACAAGTTATTGTTTCAAATAGTTCTTGGTTGTCCGTCAGTTTGTTTTTGTTGTAGATATTGTATGCTTTTGTTAATGCCCCCCACATCGTCCAGCCAGGGATGAATATGTATGTTTGATTTATCACTCCCCAGCTTTCAGAACCAATGTGTATAGGTTGATTTTGCTTAAAGATTAACTTATACCACTTCATTTACTTTTCTCCTTGGCATGTGCATGATAGAGAGCATAAATAAACACTTTTTCTAAGAGTTCTTTCATAAAAAGGAGTTTGTTTAGATCCTGGGCAAGATCTTTAAAGTATTGATTTAATTTTTGAAATTTTTGATTTCTTTCTTCAATCTTATTCTTTAGTTTTTCTTCTTCTATTTTATCTCGCCTTTTTTTCTTTTTTAAATAATTTATTTCTTGCGTTAATTTTGCAAGTTCTTCGCAAAATTTATCATCAAACCTAATTTTTTTAGAAACATATTTGTCTAATTCACTTATTGAATAAAGTAGTTTGAAAAGTTTCATATTTTTCATATCTTCTTTGTTTTCAGAAAAATTCCAATCTAATTTATCCATAGCATAAACCCACATGGCATAAACACCATCGCTTGAAAGTATCCCAAGAAGTTTGTTTATTTCTTTTCCATCCAAAATTTCTGAAAGTTCAAATGATAGCTTATAAATTTCCGACTCTAAACTCATTGTTTTCCTCCTTGTGATGTGGTTTGCTGGGTGTCTTGAAAATTTGACTCAACAGTGGGGTTAGATTTTTCTTCTAAATCCTTCCCAAAAATAACTTTGAGCCTTCCAAAGCCTCTTGTTGTCATTCCGCCAATACCGAGAGTTTCAAAGAAATGTTTAGATTCTTTTAAAGCACACTCTAATTTGCTGGCTTCTGGTAAAGGATCAAGCTTGCTATCAATTCCATTGAATCCACTTTTATCAAAAATCCTTACATTACCATATAAGATCGTCCCTCTCGGAATAGCTTCCGATGTAAACAAAGCTCCCTCTTTCGCGGCTCCAGTGATTGGGTCTATTGAAACCGATGTTCTTACTTCAAGATTTGAATTCACTATTTGGGAGAATAGACCTTCTGGAACCACAATTATATTGGTATCATCTAATTGAAAATTATCAAACTTAAATTGAGTTTTTAAACTTTCCATCTTTGTATCAAGTTTATTAGTACTATCTACCTCCAAGTAAAGCCAGCCAAGATTTATATGACCTTCATTGCCATTTTTAGTTAAAACTTTATTGTCAGTTGGCTCGGTTAATCCATTTAATCCTAATTCTTCTAATTTTCTTTTTGTTGTTATCCACTTTGTTCCATACATTGTAAAGACAGGAAAGAATAGAATGTTTAGATCGCTAAAAAATATCATCCCTTGCCAGCTAATATCTTTTTTAGAGAATCCAAAGCCTTTACAGACCAAACAGTGTCCACAGTGACCTGTTTTGCCTTCATTAGTGGTTGCTGTAATGTTTGCTAATTCTTCCTGTGGAACATTATCTTGCCCAGCACAGGTGAGATCTATTAAAGTATTACCTTCAAAAAAGTACCACTTTGAGGTGTCCCATTTATTATTTTGACCTGACTGGTTTTGCTTATTAATCCAGTTTTTAATTTTTTCATTTATTGTTGTACCATTGTGCTGATTTTTAATATCTTCTCTCTTTGGTTTTACGTCTTTAATTTTACTTAAGATTTCTAATACGGTGTAATACCTCCACACACCAGCAAGGCTTGAACCGGGGATTTTGGGAACTTTTGTTATTGGGTCTCTAACTATTGTGTTATCAACTCTGCCAATGGTATAACCACCTGTGCCTATATAAACAGGGTCTGTAGTTAATGCATAGATTTTATACTCTTTCACTATGCCGTTTTCTTTATTTGCCATCTTAAACCTCCTTTAATGCTTTATGCCAGAATTCATACATATCTAAAAATAATCTTATTGTTTCTTGATTGATTTTATCTTTCATTTTTAACTGTGATAAATCATCAACTTCAAGCCATTTTTTTACAAATTCAGTAATTTTTGGATTTTTGTGTGGTTCTAAGATATTAATTATTGCAGAGGCTAAAAAGATAGAAGTATTAGCATCAAAGTTTTCGAATTTATCATAGAGTAAACTTATGAGATTGTTTAGTTTTGACTTGCTTGTTGAAGCTGAAAACACTTCTCTAAAGTTTAAAAAGAGCTCGAGATATTTTTCTATATCGTAAGGCCTGTTGCTTTTTAACTCTAAAGTCCGCCTGTAATTCTTCTCGCTATTATAATAAATGTCGTTTCTCCTTGTGTTTGTGTCTAAAAATTCAAAGTCAAAAGTGTTTGGGGCATATTTAATTTTTGCATTATCTGCAATTTTGCCAATACTTGATATCCAAGTGGGATTATCTTTTGGGGTAACATAAAATTGATATTCTCCCGTAGTTAAATTACCAAAGTATAAAGAATAATACTCTTGTGGGTTATTGCATTGCTCATCTATCTTTTCTTTTTTTAGTTTTTCATTAAAAATGGCTTTAAATTCTTTGGCTTCTTCTTCAACCCACAGGTTTTCTCTATTAATCACATCTCTTCTCATTTTTCTCAGAGCATTTATTCCCACGTATAACGGCTTTTTATAATCCTGAATAACTACCCCTATGTGAAGTGGTAATTTACCATACACATATTTGAAATGTTCATCGTAAATTTTTTGCGTATTTTTTATTAGATGTGGCACATATTCAGCTGGAATAATAAACTGCCAGCTTACTGGTGTTGGGTCAATGATAGATATGTAGGGTTTGTAAGTTTCAATATTAGCATTGCTTACGTGTAATTCCACACCAGTATCGGTTCCATCTTCATATTTTTTGAGTTTAAAATTTTCTTTAGTTTGATCCTCTGAATATGAAATTAAATATACATCCCCATTTTTTGCCCAGAATAGTGCATCACCGTCATAATATTCCCCATCTAGTATATTAACATTTTGCCAATAAAATCTTTTTCTTCTCTTGTCAGGTATGTTCCCCACACACAATAAATTTTTTTCTATTTCGTAAAAAAACTCCTGCGTGCTTTCCCATATTCTTCTAAGCCTTGCAGGTGAAGGGTTTTTACGAAGGAGGAATAGGAGAATAATGGTGGAGAGGAAGTTTATGTCGTCTTCGTCAAGAGAAGTCCAGTCAATTGTTTCCTCTTGCCAGTTTATTTTTGAGTTTATATTATGTTTTTTAACAAATTTTTCCCATTCAGTTCCAATAATAGAGCCAAAAAAGACTTGCTTTATATAATCATTATACGATTCATCATTTGATTTGCATCCATTATATGCGTCTGGAGATAATTCTGAAGGGAAGAAAGAAATCTTATCCAAAATTGGCATATGGAAGTTGCTTCTAATTTTGTTATAAATGTTTATTATGATACCAAGCAATTCTTCAAAGGTGTTATTATAACCAAGAATGTTAAATTTGAAATTAAAAGCGTTATTCCACCAGGATCGGGATCTTAAATTGTTAATTAAATTTTTTAATCTTTCTACTTTTTTCTTTAAACCAAGAAGTTCTCTCTTTTCGGAGCCTAACTTTTGTTTTTCTGTTTTATCTTTTTTACTCTTTAATTGATTGTCTATTTCGCTTACTTTTGCATCAATCAGTGATGTATCAAAAAATTTATTTATATCTATGTTAGAGCAAAAGACAGTTAAAAAGTTTGCTATTTTTTCTTTAAATTCTTCTTTATGCTCAATATTAATTACCTCACTATTCAACAAATCCCCACTCAACCAATCCATAAGTTCAAACTTCATCACAACAAGAGCAATTCTATCGTTTTTGTCTTTTAACTCCGTTGTCCATATGGTCTCACCGTTTCTATTGTTAAGCCATTCATTTATTCTCCCTTGTGTTTTCTCTTCATAGCAAGTTTTACAAATATTTTTATTTTCGTCTCGTTTATCAGTTTCAAATACCAGTCTTTGCTTACAAACCTGGCAAATACCAATAGCCTGATTGTTGATGTTATTTATCTTTATATCCTTCTTACTCCAATCAGCTTTTAAAAAGTTTTCCCTTGCTCTTTCTAAAAGATAGGTTAGGTTCATTAGTCCCCTTGAAGCTTTAGTAAGAAAGATAGCAGGGTAAAACTCATCCTTAGATTTTTCTTTAAAAATCTCTAAAATTTTATCTTTTATTTCTGATAAATCATTTTTTAATTTCGCTAAATTTTCATTAGACAAGTCTTTTCCTAAATCTTCACCGACTATAAAGTAAATACCAGTTTCATCTCTATAAACTTCGTTTCCTATTGGATATTCATATTCAAGAAGCCTTTTTATTTCTTCATCTATCTCTCTTGATATTTCTCTATACCATTTGATATGCGCAGGTTTAAAGCCTTTTTCAGCAAGACCGAGTTTATCATACTGAATTCCGAGGATACGCCATTTTATTGAGTTAGGGTTATTTTGATAAGTTTGAACCCTTGAATTTTCTAAAATCATATTAGCGAGAACTGCTTTAAACATTGAAGCAGTCATATAAGCTTGATCCCAAAGGCTAACATCATTGACAGGGTATCTACTGTCACTTAAAAGCTTAGAATACCAGGGCTTAATTTCATCAAAAATAAATTTCCTAATTTCCTGCCAATTTGGGCTCTGATAATAGTTATTTCTTCGAAGAAAACAATCCAGATTTCTAAAGAATGTTAGCCTTGCATCATCAAAATCTTTTTCCTCCACTTCATACTTAAAACTTCCGAAAGCGTTTGATAGCCACAGAGAAGCCTTTAATTGTTCTTTAGGAGAACCTTTGTCTATACCGGAGTTAATATTTTCACATCCACGGAAGAAAATTTTCTTAACAAAATCACGACTACTTTCTCCTCCGAGCATTATTTCTTTTAATGGAAGGTTTAACATAACATTTGGTATGTTAAAATTTAAATTATCAAAAAAGTTTTTAAGATCTTGAGAGGCGCTATTAACTTCGCTATCAAAATAACTTTTATAATATTCTTTATAACTACTCCATTTGAATTTATTTTGTAAATGTTGAAAATGATCTCTCCACCTACCAAATCCTATGTGTGTTTTGCCAAGGTTGAATAGTAAAGCCCCTATTTCTGCTTTTAAAATTTCGTCTCTATAGTTCTTCAAGTTATTTAAAACTGGCATAGTTCCCACTCCTTGAGCTCTTCAATAAATTCCTTTTCAATGCCAAAATTACAGCAACATATTTTATTTTCTTTTCTTGCCTCAAACCCTCCCCAGCCAAGCTTAGTTTTAGCTCCAATGCCTTCATCTGCTAATTTTTCAATGGCTTTACACAAAATTTCCAAATCCTGCTCAACTTCACTTTTTAATTCCTCATCACTCTTCAAAATTCCGTCAAATGGAATATAAACAATCTGTAAAATTCCCTCAGTGTCTTTTGGCACAACTTCGTAATGTATAGGCGCTGTTCCAGCTCTTTTTCTTCTATCGTGCGGGTTTATGATTTCTAAAGAAAGTTTGTCAAAATATGTTGGATAAAATATTGCTCTTCCTTTGTGTGTCTGAAATTCTATGGGTAAGTTTGATTTTTGGATTTTGGATGAAATTTGATTTTTTAATTCTCCTAAAAGAACCTGTTCATCACTTGAATTTTTAATCTTATTAATCGAATCCTTGTTTACTTTAATCCCAAGTTCAAAAAGCATAAACTCCAGGATTTTATCTTTAAAGTCTTTTAAATTTTTAGATTTTTCTTTTAAGTACTCTTCTATTACTTTAATATTTTCTGAGCCAGCACCAAAGATTCTAAGATAGCTTTCTATGATTTTTCTTCGATCATCTGTATTGATTTCTTCACTCAACAGTTTTTTAAATGCTCCAGCTAAAGCTCCCTTCCAGGAAGAACCTCTCACCATAGGAACTTTAAAGACTTTTTCTTTCAGTATTGGATTCTGAATGATATAAAATTCGTCATCATCTTTTGAGAAATAAGGGGCTCTCAACTTAAATTTAACCCAGACAGCAAAGGAGTATTGAGGGAGTTTAAACACAAGGTTTTTTAGGTTGTTTTGGTCTGTGATTATTCCAGAAATTTGTTGGATTTGGCTTAAAGTGTTGTTGTCAATTTGAAAAGTTTTGGAGTTTTGTTCTAAGATTTCATCTTTCATTAAAATTTTCTCTTTCAAAAAGGCTAAAGGAAAGTCTTTGGTAGTGTCTGTATTTCTATGTTTTTTTAGAAACTCAGCTATTTTATCATCACTTTTAAAATTTAGAAATAAAAAGGGAAAAGCCTCTTTTAAATTTTCTTTTTTTTCTTCAATTAGCTTAACTCTTTTCCTTTTTTGCCCCCTAACTTTTTCTTCGCGAAAAAATTCTTTCAAATCTTTTACTTCAGCCTTTTGTTTGAAGTAATATTTACAAAATGCAATGTAGTCATATAAATTTTGCACTTGCCCTATGTTTATCTCTTGCAATGCTTCATAATTCATTTATTATCCTCCAGTTCTTTTAACCAATTTTTAAGTTTTTCAGCAACACTCGCTACTTCTTCTTTAAAAACTTTATCATCAAAAGGATTTTTTATTATGATTAATTTTAATTTTTGGTCTTCATCTGGTTTAAAATTACTAATATACACAGATGATGCTTCCCCTTGTATACCAAAAATTACTTCACGATTTCTTTTATTTTCTCTTCTCCTCAGGTAATGTCTTAAACTATATCCAAGAATAGCTCCTTTATTATCTTTTAAAGTTTTTGGTCTAAAACAGATTTCTTCATAAAAATAGTGTAAAGCAAAATCAGAACAATTATTCTTTGAAGAAGATCCATAACTTAATCTTACAAAACCAAAACCAAAAGATTTTTTTCCACCAATTAGTATTATTTTATCAGAGTAAAAATCAAAAAATTCCTTTAAGTATCTATCAAACCAATATTTATCCGCTGAAAGTTTTACAGAAAGTTCGTTAAACACAGTAATTTCATCTTTTTCATTAAACAAAGATTTACCAATCCAAAAACTTTCATTTTGTGGAAATACCTCATTTATATTTTCTTTTTTTATTACTTCAGACCTGTAACTTTCTATTTGAATTTTAGCTCTACTCTTCCATCCATTACATCCAAAAATCCTTGAGGAAACAGATATACCATTATTTTTTAATATTCCATCAATGACTTCATTAAAATCCTCTGTATCTTTCATTTCTTTAAGATTTTTACTAAGTTCTTCTTTAAATTTTTTATAATCTAAGTTCTCATCGGGAATTCCTTTATCATTTAACTTTATACCCTCTCCTTTACAAACTTTTCTATAAACCTCAAACCAGAACCTCAGACTCCCTATTAACGAAGATGGTCTTATTCCTGAATTTTCCATCCAGGCATCACCGGTCCACAGAGGGGTAATAGTTTCAAACTTAACATTGATTTCAACTTTTGCCATTTTCCCACCTCACCAGTTTATTCTTTCTTATAGGCTAACTGGGCTACCTCATCGCTTAAGCTCATGCCACAGACAAAGTAGAAGTTTATTTCATCAACAGACATTTTCCAGCCATCACCAGCCTCAAGAAGATACCGAGCACACTCCCTTGCGATCATTCTTTTTACTATGTCAAAGGCATCGTACTCTTCTAATTTATTTTGTACCTCAGTCAGGAGATTTTTAATATCCTTTTCGTCCATTTTTAAGCCTTTCAGCTTTTTCATAAAAGGTTTTGACCCTCTTTCATAATACTGTTTGTTTAATAGCATTTGCGTCAATGCACCGAGCAAGAAAACCCCTCTTTTTGCAGAGGTATTCAGCGATTTACTGTACTTCTCAAAGAGTGGGTCAAATATACTCAGCTCCATTGTAACCTCCTCAAAACTTAATATGCCAATTTTTTCAAAAAATGAGACACACATTAAAGCATCTTTCGCTCTATTTAAATAAAAACCATCGTTAATGAACTCTTTTCTTATTACTTGCATAAAAAACTTGACAAGAAAACTGAAACTAAGATTTTTTCCTTTAAAAACTGAATCAACTATTTCCAAAAAGTATTTGTCGAGGTCATAGGTTTTCTTGTCTTCGTCTGATTTTCTGAAAAAGGTTCGGATTTTACCAAAGTTGAACTCTTCGCCGAATAGTGAGTCTACATTTTCTTTTTGGACAAAAATTTGCCTTAATCTGGAGGGAAGTACGTCTTCAATTAGGAGAAGAACACGTTCGGCACTCTGTTGCTGTTGTAAAAATAAAAAGTTCAGTGTGATTGTATCGCCCTTTTGTGACAAAAATTCAAGTATTTCTTCTTCGTCATCGGTTATTCTTTTTATGGATCTGTCTTTTAATGTAACTAACTTTTGAGTATCAGCGAGTGTGTCTATAATTTCTTTGATTACCTGGTCATCCTCTGTAAGTGTATTAGGTATAAGGTTGTACTTTAGACCGTAAAATCTAAACGTGAGTTTATTGTCTATAAACTTTCTGCCCCGTTCGAGTAGGTCTCTACATTCTGAACATACTGGAAAGTTCTTCCAAAAGTTTCTTTTGTCGAAACCAGTTATGAAGCCTGGTTTATCATCGGTATCAAAATTATATACTAAGGTTCTTGCCGAGATATCTTCCTTAACTCTTCCACAAATAGAGCAGGTCTTGTTTTTAGATGAAGATTTACCGATTTTTTTGTAAAGAAGCGCTCTTTTGGCTTTCGTGAAAAGTTCGATTTCTCCAGGGTATTTTGTACCAATTTTGAAAGCGAGAAATTTAGTGGATTTTTTTCCTACTTCTGTTATTTTTTCCCTCAATCTCTGTAAAATCTCATCTTTGTGTTCTTCCATGTTGCTTACTATCTTTTGAAGAATTTCTCTTTCTTCTTTGCTCAAGCTTTGTACTCCTTTACAACTTTCTATCCAATTTTTAATCTTCCTAAAAGTATTCTCAACCTCTGTGATAGGTGCAATGGGTGCTGGTCTATTTCCTTTGCTTTCTCCTTCTTTATAAAGATATTGAGGAATCTTTTCTATCTGGAATTGCTCAAGTTCAATATCTGAGAATTCATAATTCTCGTTAAAAACAATTGCAACTACATATCCTTCAATGGGTTTGGAAGGATGCTCTATTTCTTCCAGTAAACTCCCAATTCGTGCAACAGCTGAAAGCATTTTGTTATTCCTCCCTCAAATTATGAAAGTACTTTCTTTTTTAAGTTATTACGCCCAAATATTTCTATGCACCCAAATCCACTGGAATTTTTAGCCCCCAAGCCCGCCTCGAAAGCTAACTGAAAAAGTTCTGGAGGGAGGCTGAGCTCGAAGATACCATCCCAGCCCTTTACCAGGTTGCCGTGGTGTAGTAGAATCTTTTCATCCTTTTTGGTGACTTTAAAGGGTTTAATTGAACCTCCGTAAATATCCTTGCCAAACCATATTCTCGCCTTTCTCTGAAGGTTCTTTAAAAGGAGTTTCTCAAAGTCTTCCTCAAAGGGGCTGTAGTAGTAAATCTTTTTTTTGCCATCTAATGTCAAAACGGTGCTGTATACCGTAATGGGAGAAATGGTTTTCACAAGAACTTTTTCAGCGTATTCTGGTGTTGGCTCTACTTCAATGGAAACGAGTTCAAAAATTTCATTCCCAATTTCAAACTTATTTTTCTTTAATAGGTTACTGCCGAAAGATTGGATAAATTCGTTATAGGGAGATGCAACCACGAGGCAGATTTCACCGTGGAAAATGGCATGTTTCTCCCTGATTTTTATTCTGTTATTGATTGATATAAGCCTCGAAAAGGTGAAGAATTTGATACTTCTTTTTGAGGTTGGGTCTTTAAATCCCTCATCATGTAACTTTGTTGCGAGCCATTCGTCGAGGTTTTTGTAAATGAATGCTTGAACTAAGCTATTATAATGAATAGGAAGGACTACTACAGAATTTACACCTCTGAAAAAAACTTTTAACCGCATTAAGCTTACAAATTATAATTATTCGCTTTTGTTTTGTCAAGAAGTTCACAAACCGCAGATTTGTCAACAATTTTGAGAACTTAATCAAGTAGTTATATTGAAGCAGTTGATTACCAATTACTTACAAGGTATTAAATCTGAGGTTACTTTTTTGTATTAATGCACAATTAAATTATTGAGAAAAGTGTGTTGGTTGAGAACATTGAACCGGTTATTGTAATAAACGACATCTGTAAAAAATGTCAATAGCATAGGGAAAAGTATCGATTGTTGAATAAAAGGTAGTATTCTGTAAACCTGCGAATTTTATTTCATATTCAGGGTTGGACCGTGTAGGATGAATTTAATGATCATTGTGATGCTTAGCTACTTCAATACATCCTAAATAAGGTCGTAAAAATTGACCTCCGACTGGGAGTTGTGCTCACTTCTCTATTTAATTGAGTATCTAAATTTTTACTCTAAGTTGTCAAGAAGCTTTATATGAGTAAAATAAAAAATTTTTTGTTAAAAATACCCGAAGCGGTGTCTTAGTATATATGTTATTAAATAGTTGGTGTGTAAATTTTCAAGATTGCGCTAATCACTTTTGCTCTTTATATTCATTCATTTTCAGTCAAAATTTGTGTTCTTTTTCTTTTGGCTTATAATTCTTAAAATGAAGAAAAAAGTTCTCTTTATTTGCACTCATAATTCTGCTCGGTCTCAGATGGCCGAGGCTTTCCTTAACTATCTTTACCCTGAAAAGTTTCAGGCTTATAGCGCCGGTACCAAACCCGGGAAACTAAACCCTTATGTGGTAAAGGTAATGGAGGAAATCGGCATAGATATGTCAGGACACCGATCGAAAAGTGTAGAAGAATTTGCTGGTGAAACTTTTGATTACGTTGTTACAGTTTGTGATCAGGCGCGGGAATCTTGCCCTTTCTTTCCAGGGGCTAAAGAGTATATTCACAAAAGCTTTCCAGATCCATCTTCCTTTCAAGGTTCAGAGAGGGAAAAACTGGAGTTTACAAGGAAGGTTAGGGACGAAATAAAGGCGTTCATTGAAGAGTTTTTCGGGAGAATGTGAATATCGTTCATAGCTCATAGTATTCATAGAAAAGCTTTTGAAGCATCTCAAGTTCCTATGTATTGACTTTTTCAAGATCTTACATTATCTTAAAGTTGTTATGAGAGATCGAACTAAATTAAAGTTGTGGTACGAACTATTAATAGGTCTCGTTGGAGTTTTAACTTCCTCTGTCCTTGTATTAAGAAAAGCTCCCTTATTTCCCAGTCTACCGGAATATCTTTTCCTTTGCGTAGTTTCTGCTCTTGGGGCACTCTGGATAGTAAGTTTCAAGTCCACCATTGTGTCTTTTGAGATTTCAATTTTTTTGTTTGTTACTCTTCGTTTTGGGCCATATGTCGGAAGTTTCACTGCAATGCTCGTTATCCTTGCAGTTTGGGTAGGTAAAGCTGCCTACAGATATCTAAAAAAGGAGGGGGACCCAGTACACACATTAAGGGCGGGATTTTTTAATTCCGGGCTTTACGGGATTATTTTCCTTGTGGGAGGCACGGCTTACAAGGCACTTGGTGCAGGTTTCTGGGAAGCTTTTCTTTCAATCCTACTCATTATTGCAGTAAATGAGATTGCATTTATTGTTAAGGAAATCATAAGTGGTGGAAATATTGTTGAATACCTAAGAAGTGAGGCCATACCCAGCGATTTTGTAGAATTATTGATATATCCTCTTGGATACAGTATAAATCTTTTGTATGAAGCATATGGTTTTTATTCGGTTCTTCCGGTTATAGTGGTTATTCTCCTCTTGGCGTATATTGGCCATCAGTATTCACTGTATCAAAAGGAGTTGAGAGAAAACATTGCAATTTTGGAAAAAGTGAACGAAATCCAGGCAATGCTAAATAGATTGATGGAACCTCAGGAGATCCTTGATTATTGCCTCATCAGTATTTCAAAAATTGTGCCCGTTTCTTTCACGGCTATCAGGATAATAAGAAGGCTTTCTTATTTGAGTGAAAGCAAGATCTGTATTGAAAATAGAGTGGAATCTTTGAAAGAGGATGAATTTGGCAGCCTGTCCTGGGATCTGATTTTTAACCTTTCTTATAATGAATTAATCCTGGCGGAGATTTTAATAGGCATGAAACAGCGAATTCCAAAAAGCCTTATCTCGGTCTTGGAAAGTTTAATTGGGGTTGTGAATGCCAGTTTGAGTAAGAGTATAGCTTATAAAGAGTCTATTCTGGATGGTCTAACTGGTCTTTACACAAGGAGATTTTTTGAAGAAAGAGTAAAAGCCTACATTGGCCAGAGTAAGCGGGATATCATACCATTTTCTGTTATTTTGTTTGATGTGGATAAGCTTAAGTACATTAACGATACCTTTGGACACTTAAAGGGCGATGAATTGTTAGTGGCTTTCTCAAGCATCCTGAAAAAATACACAAGGGAATCAGATTTTTGTGCAAGGTGGGGTGGTGATGAGTTTGTGGTAGTTTTATATGGTGTTCCTGAGGAGGAAGCTGAAAAGATTGCAAAAAGGATCAGCGAGGAGTTTCAGAACGTAAAATTTAAAGGAATGGGTGGAGAATTCGTGGCAAGCTGCACTTATGCATGTAAGCAGTTTAATCCAGAATTTCCAATTACTCCTCAGGAACTATTTTATCTTGTGGACTCCATCTTGATTACGAGGAAAAAGACAAACCGTGTTGAACTTTAATAAGGAGGGGTGCTTATGTTAAAGGAAGGTGATTTTGTTCAAGATTTTTGCCTTCCCGATGAGGAAGGCAAAGAGGTGTGCCTCAGCTCCCTTAAAGGAAAATGGATAGTTCTTTACTTTTATCCGAAGGATAATACATCAGGATGCACAAAGGAAGCTATCGGGTTCACGGAAAAAATTGAAGATTTTAAAAAGTTAAATGCAGAGGTGATAGGAATTAGCAAAGACAGTGTTAAGAGTCATCAGTCATTTAAAAACAAATACGGACTAAAAGTTAAGCTCTTATCAGATGAATCTGCTGAGATTTTAAAAAGGTTTGGGGCATGGGGCAAGAAAAAAATGTATGGAAAGGAGGTTGAGGGCACAATAAGGTCAACTTTTCTCATTGATCCAAAGGGGAGAATACAGAAAATCTGGCGCAATGTTAAAGTAGATGGGCATGTTGATGAAGTATTGATGGTTTTGAAAGAAATGGTAAGGGGGGAGTATGAGCGTAAAAGAAGTAATTGAAAAGAGAAGGGCTTATAGGTCGCTGTTGCCTTTTGAAGTAACAGAAGAACTCATTGAGGACCTTGCAACCTGTGCCTCCCTGGCGCCTTCCTGTATGAATAATCAACCTTGGCGTTTTGTCTTTGTGCATGATCGGAATATCTTGGATCAAATCTTATCCGTTATGCCACGTGGAAATCAATGGGCAAAGAATGCAGGGATGATAATTGCTGTTTTTTCTAAGAAAGATATGGACTGTGTCCTTGAAGATAACAGGGACTACTATTTGTTCGATGTGGGTATGGCAACTGCTTTTTTAATTCTTCGAGCTACCGAACTTGGTCTTGTTGCCCATCCTATTGCAGGTTATGATCCTATTAGGGTTAAAGAAATTTTAGGGATTCCGCAGGACATGACGTTGATTGCCCTTGTAATAGTGGGTAAAAAGTCTGAGGAAATTTCTCCACTTCTCTCAGAAAAGCAAGTGCTGGCAGAGAAACAAAGACCGGAAAGGCTTCCTTTGGAGAGGTTCTCATTTATTAACAAGTACTCCGAGGGTAGTGCGAAATAGTTTATTTACTTCTCAACTTGCTTGACATTTTACCATGTTGAATTTATATTTTAGCACTAATCCATAAGGGAGGTTGTCATGAGTAAGGTTAAAAGAGAAGAGATATTGCAGCTATGGGAGTCCGTCACTGACTTCGGCGAATCCTGGAACGAAAAGATAAGGGAACTTCAGGAAAGAATTGATGAACTTAAAAAAATTGAAGATTACGAGTCTATCAAAGAAGACTTGGAAGACCTTTCTGATGAACTTGAAAATTTGAACCTTGAGATTGAAGATGTAGTCAGTGATGCAATTGATGGGGTAATTTCCTTAGATGAACTTTCAGATTTATTTAGAGATTATGCAGATAAACTACTGATGCTGGAGCAGGAACTTATCGAACTCGAACTGGAACCCGAAGAGTTCGAGGAAGAATGGGGAGAAGGGGAAGAAGAGGAGGAAGAAGAGTACTGAGTTATGAGTGATATCCCAACCAGATATAATCCCGTTGAGGTAGAGGATAAAATTTACAATTTTTGGACTGAAAAAGGGTACTTTAAGGCAGATCCATACTCGAAGAAGCCTAAGTATTCGATAATGATCCCTCCTCCTAACATTACGGGTGTTTTAACGCTCGGTCACGTTTTGAACAATACCTTGCAGGATATAATGGTACGTTTCAAACGAATGCAGGGACATGATGTCTTATGGCAGCCTGGAATTGACCATGCTGGAATTGCAACTCAGAATGTTGTGGAAAAAGCATTGGCGAAAGAAAACAAAACCAGATTTGATGTTGGACGTGAAGAATTTCTCAAGCGGGTATGGGAATGGAAAGAAAAATATGGAAACACAATTTTGCTTCAACTTAGAAAACTTGGCGTTTCCTGTGATTGGTCAAGAGTGAAATTCACAATGGACCCCGACCTATCCAGGGCGGTCATTACCGCTTTTGTGAGGCTCTATAAGGACGGTCTAATTTATAGGGGAACGAGGATTATCAACTGGTGTCCAAGATGTGGAACGGCACTGGCAGATGATGAGGTTGAGTACGTTGAAAAGAAAGGGAAACTTTATTACATAAAATATCCCCTTGTGGATGGAGATGGATATGTTGTAGTTGCGACTACAAGACCAGAAACTTACTTGGGAGATACAGCTGTAGCAGTAAACCCTGAGGATGAGAGATATAGGGAAATTGCCGGTAAAATGGTAAGATTACCTTTGATTAAATGGGATAGAATTAGCACTGAAGGGGCGGTGGTTTCTCCTGAAATTCCAGTGGTGAAAAGCCATAGAGTTGATGCAGAGTTTGGCACTGGGGCTGTAAAGGTTACCCCAGCTCATGATCCTGTAGATTATGAAATAGGCGAAGAACTAAATCTTCCTAAGGTTAAAATTATGGAACTCGATGGTACTTTAAATGAGAATGCGGGCATTTTCAAGGGAATGGACCGTGAAGCAGCGAGACTTAAAGTTGTAGAAGAGCTGGAAAAACACGGTTTTATTGAGAAAATAGAAGATTATACCCACAACGTTGGAACCTGTTACAGGTGCAACACAGTAATTGAGCCGTATCTTTCACCCCAATGGTTTGTTAAGATTAAACCTCTTGCCGAGAAGGCTGCTGAGGCAGTTAGGAAAGGTGAGGTAGAAATAGTTCCGAATCAATTTGAGAAAATCTATTTTAATTGGCTTGATAATGTAAGAGATTGGTGCATCTCAAGGCAAATCTGGTGGGGCCATAGAATTCCCGTTTACACCTGTCAAAACTGTGGCAATGTTATGGTTGAGGAAAGTCCACCTTCTTCCTGCCATTCTTGCGGTTCTAAAAATATCGTACAAGATGAGGATGTTCTCGATACCTGGTTTTCGTCATGGTTATGGCCATTTTCAACCCTCGGATGGCCCGAAAAGACTGAATATTTAGAACGATACTATCCTACCGATCTTTTGATTACGGGATGGGACATTCTTTTCTTCTGGGTAGCGAGGATGGTCATGGCAGGATACTATTTCATGGGAGAAAAGCCGTTTCACAGAGTTTATCTACATGGGCTTATAAGGGACGAGAAGAGAAGAAAGCTCTCGAAGAGTCTTGGAAATTCGCCTGATCCCCTTGATCTTATTTCTAAATATGGGGCAGATGGTGTGAGAATGGGTTTAATGCTTATCACACCTGAGGGCCAGGATGTTATTTACTCTGAAAAGAAAATGGAAATCGGGAGAAACTTTGTAAACAAGTTGTGGAATGCAGGCAGATTGCTTATTATGAATCATGATGGGAGTAAGATGAATCCTGAACCCGCTGCGGAGTCTCTTGAAGATAAATGGATTCTTTACCTTCTGGATAAAACAATTTCTGAAGTAACTAAAGCCCTTGACGATCTCGATTTTAATAGGGCAGCATGGACACTTTATGACTTTTTCTGGAGCGAATATTGCGATTGGTATTTGGAAGCGATAAAACCGAGGCTTACCAAAGGAGACAAAACTGCTTTGCAAAACGGCTTTTATGTGTTTATGAACATTCTAAAACTGTTGCACCCCTTTATTCCCTTTATTACTGAAGAGCTCTGGCAGAAGTTGCCATTTGAAGGGCTTGAAGAGTCTATTATGATTTCTAAGTGGCCTGAAGTTTCCGGTTTCAACTTTGAGGGAGAGTATAGAAACTTTGAGATAATGAAGGAATTGATCCAAGGCGTGAGGCAGATTAGGTCGGAAGTGGGTCTAAGTGGAGAGGTAAAAATTTATGCTGAATTTGAGGATGAAGATTTATTGGGAACCCTTAAAGGGAATCTTCATCTCTTGTCGTTTCTTGGGGGAGTTAATGAAGTTGAAAAAGCATACGGCGTAAAAGGGATTCCTCTTATTGTGAAGAGTTATCACTTCCTAATACCGGTTGAGGATAAAGAAAAGATTGAAAGGATGGTAGCATCCTTCAAAGCGGAGATAGGCGAACTGGAAGAGTTACTGAGGAAAGTGGAAGAAAAATTAAATAATCCAAGTTTCCTTGAAAAAGCGCCGGTGGAGGTTGTTGAGAAAGAAAGGGAGAAAAAACGGAATTTTGGACTTAAGATTAGTAAATTGAGAAGTTATATTGAGGGCCTTGAAAGGTCCTGAAGGAGGGGGTATTGAGTTGTGGTATTTTCGGGTATGTTGGGCGCTCCAAAGTAAAGTTATCCAATATTAAGAGTTTATTGAAAGAACTGGAGAACTTAAAAGAAGAAGTAGATAACTCACCTCTGGGAGGACATGGGGCTGGCTATTTTCACTTGAGTGATGGGTTAGTAGTTTATCACAATAGAGTTGGATACTACGAAAACAGGTCCCCCGTTGATGTGCTTTTTGAATTGGGAGAGTTTTCCCCTGATGATGAAGTTAACTTTTTTGCAGGTCACGTGCGAAGAGCTTCTGATGAATTTTCAAAAATTGAGGACCTTGATGAACTCCATGCTCAGCCTTTTATACATGTGGGGAGAAAATATAGGGTTATTGGGATTCACAATGGCTTTCTTAGAAATTACAAGGAACTTGCAGAGAAATTTAAGATTGAAGAGTATTTTACCGATTCCGATGTATTAACGAGGGTTTTCTTGAACATATTAGAGAAAAAGGATGATATATCAGAATCTTGTGAAGAATTGTTCTCGTCGGTTGAGGGTGGAAACACGGCGGTATTTTTGGTTGAAAGGCGAGATAATTACTGGTTGGTGATACTTCACACCGGTAAAACCAGGGGACTTGTCATTTATGAAAATACTCTTGGAGAGATTTTATTTTGTTCACGAAGGGGTCCTCTTCTTAAACATTTTGGGAATCTCATAAGTAATAGAAACTTTTTTGAGTCGGTTTATATACCACCAAAGGAGCAAAACCTATTCATAAATTGGTGGAGGATTGAAACAGACCCACCCTTTAGACTCAGTGAATATTGACCAATTTCCCTTTCCTCACGATTTTACTTACATGGTTTCTACCCACTTCATAAACGAGATGCACAAAAGAATGGGTGTTCAAAATTAAAAGATCAGCATCCATTCCTGGAGAAATATTTCCCTTTATGTGGTCCATCTTTATCGCCTTTGCGGCATTTAGGGTTACACCAAGTAGTGCTTCTTCCACAGTAAGGCCATATAAAAAAACGCCTAATGCCATAATAAGAGATTGAGAGTAAAAAGGAGAGGTACCAGGATTGTGATCAGTCCCAAGGGCAATAGGAAGTTTAACTTCCCTCATATATTCAATTCTGGGTTTATGTTGAAGTTTAAGAAAAAAGCAGGTGCCAGGAAGTAAGACCGCGGTCACGCCATTTTCTTTCAAAATTTCGATGTCCTCTTCCGTTGTGAGTTCCATATGTTCGACAGAGACTACAGAGAATTCTCGGGCTAATTTGGCAGCGCCCGTGTATGAGAGTTCATCGATATGCATTTTTATTTCGTATCCATGTTTTGTTGCAGCTTGTAAAATTTCTCGTGCTTCATCAACGGTAAATGCTCCTTTGTCTATAAAAATGTCAATGAATTTAGCTTTTCCTGCAAAAGCGGGGATCATCTTCTCTTTTATCTCTTTTACATAAGTCTTTCGATCGTTCTTATATTCTGGAGGAATTGCATGAGCTCCAAGAAAAGTTATCACGATGTCGGCTTCGTCTCTGTTTTTAAGCATTTGAGCAACTTTAATAATCTTCTCTTCTGTTTCTAAATTTAACCCATAGCCCGATTTTATCTCTAAAGTGAGAGTACCATTATTTCTCATTTCTATAAGTCTCTGGTGGGAAACTCTAAAAAGGTTTTCTGCTGAATCCTGTCTCGTGAGCTTCACGGTGTAATTAATTCCCTTTCCCTCTGTCAGTAGTTCCAAATATTCTTTGCCTTTAAGTTTTGCGAGGAATTCCTCATGGCGGCAGCCTGAGTAAATGAGGTGGGTATGAGGGTCAACGAAGGCTGGAATCACGGAATTTCCACCTGCGTCAATAATCTGGTGCTTTGTTTTTGTAGAATATTTATCTTCTATCTCCTTTCTTTTGCCGAATTCGACAATTTTTCCATTATCTATGGCAATTGCGGCATCAGAAAGAGTTTCTAAACTGTCTTCTTTAAAATAGACCAGTTCCCCTATGTTTGTTATGATCAAGTCAACCTTCATAGTGGTATTTGTCAAGAAGTTCCTGAATTAAAAGGGCCCTCATTTCAGCTTCCTTGTTAAGGTCGTCCTCCGAAACGCCGTAATACACTTTAATATGGTAGGGCAAAATTCTGAAAAAGACTTCGTTAAAAAATCCAGGATGAATTTCCTTTATATAACCAAGATCAACGCCAATTCGAAGGTTTGATAGATGCTCATAGGTTTCCATTAAACTCAAAAGCCTTGCACTCTGCAGGATAGCATAGGATTTATAAATTCTATCTTCCACCTCTACAGGCCTATCAGCGTAAATCAGGTTCCTTAGCTGATTCTCAAGCTCTACAATTTCTTCCAAAGCCGATGCCATCTTTGACATTGTTTCACTAAAGGTGTCAAAGAAAGAAGTGATTTTTAACTGTACAAAGGCGCCGTAGGTCTGAATCGCTGTGTCCATAAGGCCGGAAAGAACAATGAGGTTTTTCTGAAGAATCTGTGAAAAGTTTTGTATCTGCCCGAGTAAGAAAATTGCTGGAATGTGGACAAGCGCTGAGATGCTTAGAGCATGTCCAAGGTATCTTGGTGATGATGTAAGATACCCAACACCTTCTTTAAATGCAAAGTTTAAAGTTTTGTCAAGAAGGGCGGCATAAATCTGAGATTCTTCGCCAATCTCGTGCATTTCGGAGTAAGCCCCCCTGAAAATGAGTTTTATGTGGTCCCTTTCGTTTATTCTGATAATGTGGCGTTCACTTTCGTCGAATATTAGGGTTACGTTTCTCTTTTGCAAACCTTCTGCTCCCAGAATCCCCCTTTCGTAGAGGATCATGGTAAGTTCGGCTGCTACCTGTTGGATTTCCACAAGGCTGTAGTTATTTTCCCACATTGGAAGTTCTTTTGCGACCTCTATTACTTTATCACGGATTTGGTTGAGCTCTTGCACAGATAATTTATATGGGAACTTGTAACCGTCTATGTTTCTATAGTATTTGTAAACCACAAACTGAACGATATTCCCGTTGGTTTCAGAAAAGAAGTCAGGGACCCTTTCTATGATTTTTAGGATATCCATTTTAGTATGTTTTCAAGTTTTTTTATACGGTCTCTGACTTTTATGGCCTCTTTGAATTCCTCACGTTCTTTTAGCTCCTCCAATGCCTGTTTCAACTTTTGCAGTTCTGATTCAACGAACTGGGTGAAGTTCTCGGTTTTGAGCCTATCACCGTTGAAGTAAGAGCGGTGTACGATCTTGTGAAAAACCTCTTGGAAGTAGGGAAGAAAATACTCGTAGCATGTGGAACAACCCATTAAAAATTTGTTTCGAAAGTCTCTAAGACTTGTCCCACAAACCCTACATTTTATGAGGGTTTCTTGAGGTATCATTTCCTCTTCCGGTATGACCCTAACGCCATTCGCAAGCTCTTCTGCACATTCTCTGCACAGGAAAAGAGTTACAATATTGCCTTCAACATATTCCTTGAAGGTAATCTCTGCTTCTCTTTTATTGCAGCGATTGCACAACATTAGATTGACTCAAGATACGCTTTAATTTGGTTGTAAATACCCTCTTCATCGAGCAGGTAAAGCCTCAGGATCTCTTCTCTTGAACCCTGTTCAATAAAGGTGTCGGGCAACCCGATATTATGAATATTCAATTTTTTCCCTTTCGATGTTTGTATGATGTATTCGTTGATTGCTGAGCCAAAACCACCAGGTAGATTTCCTTCTTCAAGGGTAATAATGGCCTTAGGAGAAGAGTCGATAATTTCACGAAGCATTCTCGTATCAAGTGGTTTAATAAATCTTCCGTTAATAACTGTAAGGTTAATACCTTCTGTTTCCAACCTTTTTCCTGCCGAAAGGGCTGGATAAACGGTAGAACCAGTCGCAATCACAACAACGTCTTTAAAATCTTTACCATGCAATTTTTCCCATGTTCCAATGGGAATGATTTCTGGAGATTCTTTAATTGGCACACCTTCGACTTCTCCCTTCGGATACCTTACAGTAATGGGACCCTCCTCATAGTAGAGCATAGTATACAGCATATCCACAAGTTCATCCTCGTCCTTTGGTGCCATTACGACAAAATTAGGTATGATTCTTAAGTAAGCATAGTCAAATACACCGTGGTGGGTTGCTCCATCTTCACCGACGAGGCCACCTCTATCCATAACTATTTTAACCGGAATTTTCTGGATGCCAACATCGTGTATAAGTTGGTCAAACGCTCTTTGAAGAAAGGTTGAGTATATACAAACATAAGGTTTTAAACCATTTAATGCGAGCCCTGCTGCAAAAGTTACCGCGTGCTGTTCTGCAATCCCTACATCAAAAAATCTATGAGGGAATTTTTCCCTGAATAGGTCGAGCCCTGTTCCTAATGGCATTGCAGCGGTTATGGCGACGACTTTGTCGTCTTTTTCAGCAATATCTACAATGGTTTGTCTAAAAACAGATGTGTAAGAAGGTTTAGTTGATTTTTTCAATGGTTTACCGGTTTCTTTATCAAAGGGTCCCAAGCCGTGGAAAAATTCAGGATTTTCTTCGGCAGGTTCGTAACCTTTCCCCTTTCGAGTTAAAACATGGATGAGGATTGGACCTGCCTTTACACGTTTCACTCTTGAAAAGGTTTCAATCAACTGTTCCAGATCGTGTCCATTGAGTGGCCCTACATATTCAATTCCCAGTTCTTCGAATAAAATCGTTGGTACTGCAAGACTTTTAAGGTTTTCCTTAATCTTCTTTGCCAGCTCCCTTAACCTTTTCGAAAGAAAACGAGAGGGTATTTTTTCAAGGAACTCCCACAATTCTTCTTTAGCTCGATAATACTTGGGAGATGTTACAATCTTGGAAAGATAATTGGAAATTGCACCTACATTCTCAGCAATGGACATTTCGTTATCGTTCAAAACTATAATTAGATCCTTTTGAAGGTGTCCAACGTTATTTAGTGCTTCTAAAGCCATTCCACCTGTCAGGGCTCCATCACCTACTATAGCGACTACTTTGTAATTTTCACCCTTTATATCTCTGGCAACAGCGAAACCGAGAGCGGCAGATAGGGCAGTTGATGCATGTCCTGCACCAAAGATATCGTGTTCGCTTTCGTTTCTTTTTAAAAACCCGCTGATTCCGTTGAGCTTTCTCAGAGTTTTAAACGCTTCCCTTCGCCCTGTGATAATTTTGTGAGCATAGGCTTGATGGCCCACATCCCATATAAGTTTGTCCTTAGGTGAGTCAAAAACGTAATGTAAAGCAAGTGTGAGCTCGATCGCTCCGAGATTGGGTGCTAAATGACCACCGTTTGTAGATACTACATCAACAATATACTCCCTTAGTTCTTGGGCAAGTTGATAGAGCTCTTTAATTGAAAGTTTCTTTATATCTTTGGGTGAATCAATTTTTTCAAGCAGTGCCATATTGTTATTTTAACCTTAAGTCTTCGTAACAGGAAAGAGCTGCAATGGCACCTTGTGCCGCCGCCACTATTACCTGTGCAACTCCCCCTGTGACGTCGCCCGCTGCGTAAACCAGTGGTATTGATGTTCTCATTTTAGAGTCCACTTTTATGTAGCCCCTCTGGTCCAATTCTACGCCAATAGATTTTGCGAGCTCACTTTGTGGTAGGAGTCCGACATATATAAATACACCATCAGCCTCAATTTCTTTTGCTTCTCCAGTTTCTTTGTCTATGAATTTTACACCTTTTACCTTTTCGTCCCCAAAAATCTCTGTTACCTGGACGTTTTTGATGTATTCTATACCAAGTTCAGAAATTTTCTTAACATAGGCATTTTCACACATATAACGGGGCATGTACTCAAGAATAGTTATCTTTTTGGCTATTCCGTGAAGGGTTATGGCAGCAACTGCACCGGAATTACCGCCTCCTATGACTACTACATTTTGATCTTTAAAAAAATACCCGTCGCAGGTAACACAATAGGAAACCCCTTTGCCGTAAAATTCTTGCTCTCCTTTGACATTTAAATGTTTATGAGTGGTACCTGTTGCAAAGATTATTGCACTTGATAGGAAATTGCCCTGTTCCGATTCGATAAAAAACTTCCCATCTTCTTTTTTCTCTATTTTAGAAATGGGTGACATTTCAATTATGGGAAGATAACTTTTCGCATGATCTTTCATTTTAGCAGCTAACTCTTCTCCTTTAATTCCGAAAAAGCCGGGATAGTTTTCTATAAAGGGCGCCTCTGCCGCTAAACCACCGGCGATTCCTTTATCAATGATTACGCCTTTCAATCCTGCACGAGTAGCGTAGATTCCTGCACTCAAACCAGCAGGTCCCCCTCCAATGATAACTACATCGACTTCTTCTGTCTCTTTCTTTTTACCGGCACCCGGCACAAACAGCATGGTTTAGCCTCCTTCTTATAGGCTTTAAAATTTAAGTATGGCTGACTTTCAAAATTTAATTATAAATCTGCTTAAAAAGAATTCAAAGGGACTTTCCTTTAACTCTATCAGGAAAAGATTGGGAGTTAAAGGAGCTGGAGTTAAGATATTGCAAAGAGATCTGAAAAGTTTAATTGATCAAGGGCTCGTTTACAGGGATGGAAATAGATACATTTCAGTTTCTTCAGGGACGGAGAAAGGGTATTTTCAGAGGTTTGCAGGTGGATTTGGGTTTCTCCTGCGAGAAGGCAGAGAGGATGTCTTTATCCCACCTCACGCAACAATGGGCGCAATGGATGGAGATTATGTATTAGTTGCTATTGTTAAGGAAAAGGAAGGTAAGAAGCCCGAGGGCAGGATAATTAAAATTTTAAAACGAGCTGAAAAGAGCTATTCAGGGACGATAAAAAAGAAAGGTAAACGCTACATTGTTGTTCCTGATGATAAGGCTCTATCATCGGAATTAGCTGTAGCAAAGGCAAGGAAAGAAGGGGTAAAACTAAAAGAGGGAATGAAGGTTGTTTTTAGAGTTAAAGAGAAATGGGCATATATTGAGGAAGTGATTGGCTTTGAGGATGATCCTTCGGTAGATTACAAGCTTGTAGTTGCCAAATATAAGTTAAAGGAAGATTTTCCGAAAAGAGTATTTAAGGAAATTGAAAGTGTTGTGATAGCTGATAAAAGGGAAGACTTAAGAGACGAGTACATCATAACCATTGACCCACGTGATGCGAAGGACTTTGACGATGCCATTTCCGTTAAGAAGGAAGGTAACCTTTACCTCCTTGGTGTTCATATTGCTGATGTTTCCGCTTACGTCCTCGAAGACAGCAAACTGGACAAGGAAGCGATGTCAAGAGGTTGTAGTACGTATCTGATCGACAAAGTCATTCCTATGTTGCCCCATGAGCTTTCATCGGACCTATGCTCTTTAAGGCCTGGTGAAGATCGATATACGATGAGTGTATTTATGTGGATTGACAAAGAAGGCAATGTGGTTAAGAGAAGATTTGCGAAGAGTGTGATAAATTCAAAAGCGAGGCTCTCTTACGAAGATGCTCAGAGGATTATCGATAATCAGGAATTGGAAAAAGATAGCGTTTCAATTTTCGTTGGAAATTCTTTTGAATATATAAGGGAGTTTTTACTTCTTGCGAGGGAGTTAGCTTGGATCTTGAGGGAGAGAAGAGAAAGAAGGGGAAGTTTGGATTTCGACTTACCTGAACCAGTGGTTGAGTTAACTCCCCAGGGTCGTGTCGTCTCCATAAGTCCTTCTTTAAGATTGGAGGCTCACAGAATAATTGAAGAATTTATGGTAAGGGCCAACGAAACTGTTGCTGAGTTCTTAGAAGAACAGGGTATGCCTGCAATTTTCAGAGTTCATGAGTACCCTGAAGAATCCAAAATTCAAAACTTTGTGAGGGTGGCAGAGGGTATCTTGGGTATTAAGTTTTCTTTCAATAAGATTGACAAGTTTGCCTTGCAGAAAATTGTTAAAACCGCGGAAGAAATGGGACACGGCCCCATAATTTCTTACTTACTCTTGAGATCAATGAAAAAAGCCAAATACTCCATTCAAAATATCGGCCATTACGGTCTTTCATCTGATAGTTATGTTCACTTTACATCTCCCATAAGAAGATATCCCGACCTTGTGGTTCATAGGCTTTTGAAGAGGGCTATTTCTAAGAAGAAGTGGATTCCTTCCGAGGAATATATCCAAAAACTCGATGAGATTGCAAAACTTTCATCTCAGAGGGAGGAAATCTCAGAAAAAGCAGAATGGGAGCTTATTGATCTGAAGAAGTATGAATTTATGAAAGAAAAAGTGGGCGAGGTGATGCAGGGAGTAGTTATCCACCTTGTTCCTCAAGGAATTTTCGTAGAAATTGAAGAATTTCTCACAGAAGGTTTCATACCTTTCTCAAAGCTAAAGGAGAGCATTTCTTTTAATGAGGAAAACTTTGAAGTAACTCTGGGGCAGAAGAAGATCAGACTCGGCGACAGGATAAGGGTTAAAATACTTTCAGTTAACAAGTGGGCTAAGAGTATGGAGCTACAGCTTCATGAAGAATAAAGTACTGGTATTAATCCCTGAATTGACTGAAGAGCAGAAAGATCTGGTCGTATCGGAGCTTGGCGAGGGATTTGAGGTTTTCTTTGACCCATCCAATATCCTGGTTGATAAGATAGATGTATTGATGGTGTTTAGGTGGGAGGGAATTGTTGTTGATACTCTAATCGAACAGATGAAATCTTTAAAGCTTGTTCAGGCAATTACTGCTGGTGTTGACCATATTCCGTTAAAAAAACTCTTGGAAAAAGGGATAAGAGTACAGGGAGCCCCCGGTGCAAATTCTCGATATATTGCCGAACATGCCTTTGCAATGATACTTTCAGCTTTTAAGAAGATATGTATCCATAATCAATTAATGAGAAAAGGTGAGTTTCATCAGGAATATATGCACAGGACTCTCTTTGATAAAAATATGCTTATCCTCGGTTTCGGGACCATAGGTCAGGAAGTAGCAAAAATTTCAGAAGTTTTTAAAATGAAGCTTAGAGTTTTCAAAAAAAATAAGGAGATTCCTGAGCAGTTCCAAGGAAGGCTGGAAAGGGTGTACACTACAAAGGCTGAGCTTTTAGAAGCTTGGCCATGGGCTGACGTTATTGTAGTAGCCCTTCCTTTAACCGAGGAATTGAAGGGGTTCATAGGAAGTGAAGAGCTTGAAAGGATGAAGAAGGATTCGATCATTGTAAATGTATCTCGGGGTAAAATTATTGATGAAGAAGCCCTTTACAAGCACCTTGAAAGGAATCCAGATTTTATAGCCTGTCTTGATGTTTGGTGGGTTTATCCAAAAGAAGATGGGGTATTTAAGCAAAATTACCCGTTTGAGAAATTGGATAATGTAATATTGACACCCCATGTCGCACCAAAGGTGCCAGGCTATTTTGAGAATATGCTCAGAACAGCTTGTAAAAAAGTGAAAGAATTTTTTGAGTGATTTTAAATTTATTTTATTCTTAACCTTGCGGGACTTCCGGTGGTTGACCTTCTGAAATTCCCGTTTCAACAAAGTCAGGTAGACTGAAAAAGGCGACCGATAAAATTATCCAGCCTATATACATCGCGAATACTCCGAGAATTGCCACAGTTCCTATTGCACCGTAAAAGAGTAAATCGCCAGCAATAGAAAAGGTTTTTTTGCCAGTTTTATTGGTTATAATTTTTAAGCTCTCTCTATAGAAATAGTTTGTAAGGATAGTAATTGCGTAAACTAAAATTAGGAAAAAAATGAATGAAAATCCGATCTCAGATAATATTTCGTAATAACCTCCATAACTTCCCCATAATATCGTTTTTGCGATGGACCATGCTCCAGTTATAATAGCCATTATTAGAGCGAAACCTGTTCCTACAATGTTGATGATAACACCGATAAGGTATTGACGGAAAATTTTATCTTCTTTTAATTTTTGGGCGAGCTCGCTTAAGGCAATAAGAATTAGTACTATCCCAGCAATTCTGAAAAGGGGGCCAATTCTGCGGATTCCACCCAACAGGGTCAGAACAACACCAATTCCACCGTAATATTTTATGCTTTTAAGTTCAATTTTTTCCATATTAAAATTTTATTGAAGGGTCTATCTTTGGTCAAGTTTTCTTTATTTGGAGGAGTCTACCTTATATACAGTCGACCTTTAAAGTCCAATTTATTTTCTTTGTGATGGCAATATTTGAAAAGAAAACATTACACATTCAACCAAGCCGTATTAAAAACCCAGGATATAAAAACCCTCGCCCAAAACAGATTGTACCAAAGGAGTGAACTAACAAATGGGTAAGTGAAAATGCGCATTTAGAATTTCGCTGCAGTAAAAAGTCATTCTGAAGCATAAGTTGAAACAGCTGTTTCCAAAAAGGATTATTATCGACGACGTCACAAATTTTGGAGAAAAATTTAATAGAGCTCAAAAGTACTTTTTGGCCTTTTGACATAAAATATTCTAAAAAAGTTTAATGGTGTATTAGCTCCGTTGCACACCTATAAGAATTTAGAAGGTTGTTATTTGGATTATAAAAGTTGCCTCAATTGAAAATCCAATAATTTATAAAAATTTATAACGGTGGGAGAATCAAAACTGATCCGTTAATCTTCAGCGGAAAGAATTAATATCTATTATTCCTTGTATTTAGTTTCCAACTAGAAAGAATATTGCATCAGCTTGCAAACTTTTAAGGAGTTTGAAACTTTTTATTTGATATTTTACCCCTTTTTGCTTACATTTAATTTAATACAGAAAGGAGGTAAATATGCCGAAGTGGTTAAAATTATTGGTATCAATTGCAATTCCGTTAGTAGTTGGGTTTATCGGAAGCCTTTTTACATCGTCTTCTGTTAATACCTGGTACAAAGAGATTAATAGGCCCTCCTTTACTCCCCCGAACTGGCTTTTTGCACCTGCATGGACACTGCTTTTCGTACTAATAGGGCTTGCTTTTTACTTGGTCTGGTTAAATAATTTTGGTGATAATAAAACCTTGGTGATAGGTATTTTTGTGCTTCAACTCTCGCTCAACTTATTGTGGTCCCTTCTTTTCTTCGGTCTAAGATCGCCACTGCTTGCATTAATAGAAATTATTGTTTTGTGGTTTGCGATTTTACTTAATATGATTCTGTTTTTCAGGGTTTCAAAAGTTGCAGGGTATTTACTTGTACCCTACATTTTGTGGGTAACTTTCGCAACTGCTCTTAACCTTGGAGTCTATCTTTTAAACCGTTAAAGAGTTCGATTTTTTGAAACTTTAATGAAGTTGGTTATTGATGTTCTCCTTTATATATTTGCAATATTTGGTCTATTAAAAGTTATTCTGTTTTACAGAAAGAGATCTCTACCAAAACTCCAAAAGACTTCAATCTCTATAGTCATACCTGCCAGGAATGAAGAAGGAAGGTTGCCACGGCTTCTTGAGTCCATTAAAAATCAAACAGAGCGTCCTCTTGAAGTTATAGTGGTAAATGACGGTTCTGATGATCACACAGATAGAATCGCACTAAGTTACGGTGTAAAGTTGATTCATGCCCAATTACCTCCAGGATGGGTAGGCAAGAGCTATGCTTGTTACCTCGGTGCAAAAGAGGCAATAGGAGATGTAATACTTTTCCTTGACGCTGATGTGTTTTTGAAGGAAGATTTTTTGGAAAAAATAGGCGGTAAAATATCTGATAATACTGTATTTTCCATACAACCTTACCACAAGGTTGTTAAATTTTATGAACACTTTTCACTTTTCTTTAACCTTGTTTCTTTATTAGGGATTCTTGGGAAACGATTTAATTCAAATGGGCACTTTGCCTATGGTTTGTTCGGGCCTTGCCTTCTTTTTCCTAAGAAACTCTATGAGGAAACAGGGGGACATGCATTAGTTAAAGATAGTATTTTAGAGGATCTTGATCTTGGTGTGGAGTTACTAAAAAGGGGTATTCAGGTTGTTACTTTTCCACATAATTATTTAATTGGTTATAGAATGTATGAATATGGCATAAAAAGTCTACTCCTTGGATGGTTAAAAAATCTTTCGGAAGGAGCTGCTAAAGCCCCCTTTATTCGTATTCTGCAGGTAATTGGAATTGTCGCAACCTCCTTTATGCCAATCTTTATAATAAAGGGTAAATTTTTTTTAGGAGGTTCCTCATCAATTTATTATTTGCTACTTTTGGCCTATTTAACTTACCTCCTTTTAGTTTTTTTTGCTCTCAGAGAAATTGGGTCTGTGAGTTTATTGGATGTTGTTCTGTGGCCACTCCACTCTTTGTTTTTTACTTTTGTTTTTCTTTTTTCTCTCATTTTGAAAATTACCGGTGTTAAGGTTCCATGGAAAGGCAGGAAGGTGAACAAAATCAGGTTTTAAATCCTCTTTTTTAAAAAATTTTCTACAAATTGGCTTTTATGGGGAATAAGGCATTTGGAACAATCCCAGTACCCGTATTCGTTTCTTATGCCATAAGGGGAATTTATTTTACAGCTTCCAAATTCCTTGTGCTCTTCATCCCATAGGTCATAATCAAAAAAAGGACATCCACAGAAGTAGCAATTCAGTTGCTCTTCAGCCATCTCATGGCACCTTTCACCGGTTTTATAAAGAGGGCAGAAATCGGGTTCCCGAACTTTCATATTCTTATACATAAAATACTTGGTTATCTCTGCTGGCTTTTCAAGACGATTCTTTTCAACGATTTCTGCCCTCTTTTTTATAAAATCCCTGTACCACTTTCTTAGAGGATTTTCAAACTCTATGTTCAGGTTGACCTCCTATTCTCTGTAAACGCCAATGGGTCCAACCCCTTTGGCCAAACCGGCATTTATGGAATTGTAAACTATATTGCTGTCAGGAGCTACAAATAAAATGTAATTTGAATCAGATGCGTTGAAGATCGATACAATGGCTCTCCGTCCATCTTTGATAATTCTTGATGCACCGTAAATTATCATTACTGTGTCAAGAATAGAATTGCTTTGTAATCTGAAAATACCGTTCATAAAGTCGGTAAAGATCAAAGTTCCCTCTGGAAATACTTCAAAATCTCCGGGATAAAATTCCACCTTTATTGAGTCCTCTATTGCGAGGGTGGCAGGATTTAAGATGTAAAAGGCACCTGTATTACCTGCGTAATCTCCAGTGCAACACACCCAGAGTTTGTTGTCCCTTATTTTCAGTACTTGAGGGTTTTTCCCAACCTTAATGGAATCAATGGAAAAGCCAGGCGCGTTCTTCTGAATTATATATACATAGCCATCACCGTAGGTATAATTCTGTATGTCGAATCCTGTCGAAGCGACAAATATCTTGCCATTATATGTGGCTATCCCTTCTGGCCATTTACCAGAAGGAAAAGAATCAACAGGCAGAAAATTCTGGTTTAACTCATAAACCATATTATTTGCCGATAACGTAACGTAGTAATTTCCATTCATATAAGCGATAGAGTAGGGGTTTGAGCCGATGGGAAGAGGCTTTCTACTTAAAAGCTGCATCTGGGATAGATCGATTATATCCAATGCGGGAACCCCCTGAAAACCTGAATTTACAATAATTCCTGTAGTGCCAATTATCAATAGGTCGTTGGGAGTTCTCCCCGTTTTTAATATATCTTCGTAAAGAGTATCCTTATCCATGTCATAGAAGGAGACAGTCTCAGAAAGGGTGTTTACAATGACGAGGTAGTTTTTGAGTTCAGGTAAGTATTCATCAGCCTTTTTGCAAGAGGAAAGGCTTAATAGAGTGGCAATTATTACGATACCTATTGTTTTTTTTAGCATATTATGTCCTCCTTTTTATGGTAATTTCGAAAAATATCTCCCGGCCGGGGTTCGGGAAGCCCCTTATAATTTCATAATTTATGTCTAAAAGGTTTTCTGTGCCTCCTCTCACAAAGAGTTCCTTATCCCCAAAAACAACATTTTTGCTGATTGAAAGATTTATTAAATATATTGGAGGTAGCATCTTTGGACTATTTACTCTTTCTGGGCGTTTTCCTATATAGCTAAGTTCTACGTTTACAATGCCAACCCCAATAGTGCTATTTAAAGTTAATGTTGGCCTATAAAGGAAAGGGGTCTCGTTTAACCTGGATTTTTGTAAGTTGAGGTCAAATTCTACGTAAAATGGGCCTTTTCCAGGTTTTAAAACTGCTTCAAGACCGGCACCCTGGTGGACCAAAAGTGCAAAGTTTTTTGGTAAATACTTGTCTTCTTGGATCCAGAGAATTCCATCTTTTATCTTTTTGAGAAAGCCGTATAAATTTATATAGTAATTCGGCGTGATTTTGCGGAGGCCTGCATCCAGATTTAGTGAACTTTCAGGTGTGAGTTCTGGGTTGCCCCGTGCAAAGTTGTCTTCAGGCCAATAAAGCTCGTTCAATGTTGGATTTCGGTGATTTAGAGAAATGGTTAGAAAGTTGTACAAGTTATAATTTATTTTGTTACTGAGAGAGATGGCAATGTTTGGGGATATGGCCTTGAAAGTATAATTGTAGTTGAGGTTGAGGGTTGCCAATAGTTCACACTTCTTGTTAAGTTTTCTTGTAAAAAGGATTTTACCAAAGACTTCTGATATTATGCGCTTACCGATTTTGGTTGAATTTGCGCCATATACGTGGGTTCCTGCTTCCAAATTTCTTCCTTTTATAACCCCTCTGAGGAATAATGTTTTGTGTAGGTCAGAAATCCCTGAAGAGTTATATGTTTGAGAGGTGTAGGTAGAAGAAAGTTCAAGATTAAAATTCTTAAGCAAAAAGTTGAAATTAGTACCCGTTAGGAATTCGTAACGTTCTCCCTTTGACAAACTTCCCAGCGGTCCCGGTGCTCCAGCTTTTCTTTTAATAAAAAGGATATTGCCGTTTTGAAATTTTGAAAAAAGTCCAAATTTCTCATCGTGAGTATTCTTTATCCAGAGATCTATGTCTTCATATTTTACAGGAAAAGAATCTACAAAGGACTCATAGAAAAAAGTTAAAGTAAAGCCCTTGTTGTGACCAGAACCAAGATTTATAGCTTTTCTGAGGCTGGAAAATTGTAATTTCAATGGCTCATTTGAGGGAATTAAGTTTATTGCACCTCCAATACCGGCAAGTCCGTTAAGAGGACTTGAGCTATGTAGTATTTCTAGCATTTCAATAAAGCTTTTAGGGATCATTGAGAGCTCTTGATACCCCAGCATGGGATTTATGAGTGGAATTCCGTCGAAAAGGAGTAAATTTTCCTCAGGCGACGTGCCACTTATGGAAGGGGAAGAGATGTTGTATCCCTCAAAAATGAGAAGGTTTGAGAAGACAGGTTTATTACTGAAAGTAAAGGATTTAATCGCATAGTTGAAGGGAATCTGAAAATTAGAATAAATCCTGCCGGAAATAGCATAGCTGTAAATAGTATCCTGAATTTCAAAGAATGGCAGGATGGATATAAACAAAAGCAAAAACTGCATCAACACCTCCTTCCCCTCACCCCGGGGGCGGGTTTTACCTGTCCGGATTCGGGTCTCCCGGCTTGTGGCACCTTCCTCGCCTTCCCAGAGAAAGAGCTTGCACCCTTTTCCCCAGTGGCATTCTGAGGAAGGCCTTAAAGCCACTCACGGTTGCGGGGGCAGCGTGGGATTTTCACCCAACTTCCCCTCATCCGGACGATTCTAAAGAACGTGTAAATTATAAGAGTTGGTTGCTGGATGTCAAAAAGGCTCTGTAGGACTGAAATATGGTATACTATTTAAAGAAAAAGCTTAATGTTTAACAAGAATTTTTTCCTAATTTATTTAATTCCAAAACGGGCGAATTAAAGGATTATTTTTACCCCCTAATATGGTATTTTATCTTCTTTTTTAATCCATGAATCGAAAGGCCTCATTTTTTCAGGCAGGTCCAATCTTATCATCTCTACTTTTCTCTCTTCAGGACTCTTGCAGATTTCTTCGTAAAATTCGAGGTCGTCAAACCCAGCATGTTTTGCGTCTTCTCTTGTTGCCGCATAGTAAATTTTCTCAATTCTTGCCCAATAGATAGCCCCGAGGCACATAGGACAGGGTTCGCAGGAGGTGTATATTTCAGCTCCGCGGAGATTAAAGGTATTCAGGTTCCGGGCAGCTTCTCTTATAGCAACTATTTCCGCATGAGCTGTTGGGTCATTTGTTGAAGTAACAAGGTTGGTCCCCTTTCCTACTATTTTGCCATCTTTGACGATTATTGCGGCAAAGGGTCCACCTCGTCCTTCTTTCACATTCTTTTCAGCCATCTCAAGAACCATTTTCATGAATTTTAACTTTTCTTCTTTCATACCCTTGACCTTGTTGAAGCGTAAAATATTAAAGCAAATGGTTCGAATTGATAGTAAAATTTATAATGGCATTCATTCTTAATGAAGATATTTAATTACATGTTTAGAGTACTTTATTGAATGCACGAGTTCTCTTAATTATACTTTTAGCGATGAAACCAAATTTGAAGATAGCAATAGATGGTCCTGCGGGTGCGGGGAAAACCACTACTGCAAGACTTGTTGCTAAAGCGTTGGGTTTGCTTCACGTTGATACAGGTGCAATGTACAGAGCTGTTGCCCTTGCAGTTTTAAGGAAAGGCGTAGACCCTGCCGATAGTGAAGCAGTCAAAAAAGTTGTTGAAGATGTGAGAATTGACCAGAAGGTCATAAATGATGAGGTAAGAACTTACCTTGATGGAGAGGATGTGTCCAATGGCATAAGGACTCCTGAGGTTGATAAGGTAGTCTCTATTATTTCGGCTTACCCTTTTGTTCGAGAGAAGATGGTCGAATTGCAAAGAAAGATGGCTCAAAAAGGTGGGGTAGTTATAGAAGGGAGAGATATAGGTACGGTTGTATTACCCGATGCCGACCTTAAGGTCTTTATGAAGGCTTCACCGGAAGAGAGAGCGAGAAGGCGTCTAAAGGAATTGGAGTTGCGAGGAATTAAGGCGGATTTTGACAAGATCCTTGAAGAAATAAAAAAAAGAGACGAGATGGATTCAACGAGAGATTATGCTCCTTTGAAAATCCCTGAAGATGCCTTTATATTAGATACAACAAATCTTTCCATTGAGGAGCAGGTAGATTTGATTCTAAAGGAGGTAAAAAGGCGTTTTAGCCTTTCGTAGATGAGCTTAAAGTGGGTTCTGGCAAAAATTCTTCTTTACATTCCTTTCAGGTTTGTTTTCAGGCTTAAGGTTTTTGGAAGTCAGAACATTCCGAGGAAAGGGCCGTGTATCATTTGTGTAAACCACACATCCTTCTGGGATCCACCTTTTGTTGGCTTTGCATCCCCCAGGGAGCTTCATTTTCTTGCAAAAAGAGAGCTTTTTGAGAATGTAAAGGCTTTTGGCATGCTAATTTCTTTTTACAATGCAATTCCCATCGATAGAGAAAATTCTCTTTCTGGCTTGAAAAAAGCTATAAACATACTAAAAGAGGGTAAAGCCCTTGTTATTTTTCCAGAAGGCACAAGAAACAGAACGAAAAACAAATTTTTGTTACCCCTCAAGGAAGGCGCAGCCTTGCTCTCTTTAAAGATGAATGCGCCCATAATTCCGGCTTTTTTGTTTGAGAGTAAAGGCAATGTATTTGACTGGATTACCGGAAAAAGAAAGTTGAGAATAAGGTTTGGCAAGGCACTTTTTCCTGTTTATTACAAGGGCAATTACCAACATCCGGTTAAGGAACTAACAAAAGATTTAGAGTGGAGGATGAGAGAGCTTTATGCCAGAGGTTAAATTAACCGAAGAATACGGCTTTTGCTTTGGGGTGAGGAGAGCCATTGAAATTGCAAAAAGGAGTTTAAAAGAGGGTAAGAGTTTTGACTCACTTGGCCCCATAATCCACAACGAACACGTGGTTGAGGAGCTTAGAAAGGAAGGAGTTGAAGTTGTTAATAACGTTGAAGAGAGTAAAAAGAAACTGATTCTTATAAGAACTCACGGAGTTCCGCCTGAGATTTATGACAAGGCGAAATCCTTAGGAAAAGAATTGATCGATTGTACCTGTCCTTTTGTTTCTAATGCACAAAAGTGGGCTAAAAAGTTTTATGAAGAAGGTTATATAGTGGTTGTTGTTGGTAAAAAGGATCATCCTGAAGTAATTGGTATCGTTGGACATACTGATGGAAATGCAATCGTCGTTTCATCGTCAAAGGAGTTAAATGTGGAGCTTATAAGACATAAGAAAGTGGGTGTTGTGGCGCAAACGACTTCAAGACTCGACATGATTCAAGATGTCATGAACAAGCTCGTTGAGGAGGCCAGTGAGGTTCGTTTTGCTAACACACGTTGTAACACAACTCAAAAAAGGCAAGAGCAGGTAGAAAAATTATCAAAAGAAGTAGATGTAATGGTAATTGTTGGCGGGAAAAACAGTTCTAACACAAGAAGGCTCTTCGAGATCGCATCAAAAAACTGCAAAAAAGCCTATCTTGTTTCATCTTCTGACGAATTATCAGAGGATTGGTTTTATAATATAAACTCTGTTGGAGTTTCAGGAGGAGCTTCGACTCCTCCTGAGATGGTAGAAGAGGTTTACGAGAAAATAAAAAATCTTTTAGGAGGAGGAAGATATGGCAGAGGATAGGTTGATGCAGGATAGTGAGTTCGAACAACTCTTGCAGCAAAGCATTGTAGTACCAAGAGAGGGGGAAGTAGTTAAAGGAACCATAGTGAAAGTAACGCCCCAAGAAGTTTTTATAGATATCGGAACGAAATCCGAAGGTGTTTGCCCGAGGGTGGAGTTCAAAGACCCCGATATTAAACCAGGCGATGAGGTCTATGTGTACATAGATGCCATTGATGGGAAGGATGGCCGTACTATAGTTTCCAAGCATAAGGCAGATTTTCTGATGGTTTGGGATAGGATTAATGAGGCGTATAAGAACGAAGAAATTATTGAAGCCAAGGTTCTCAGACAGATAAAGGGAGGACTTATCGTTGAAGTTTTTGGAGTGGATGCCTTCTTGCCAGGTTCACAGATTGATGTGAAGAAGGTTAAAAACATTGGCGCCTTCGTTGGAAAGACGATACAGGTTAAAATTATCAAGCTCAATAGGCAGAGAAAAAATATAGTAGTTTCAAGGAAGGAGGTGATAGAAGCGGAACTGGAAAACCAGAAGATGAAACTCATGTCGATGAAAGTTGGTGACATATTGGAAGGTGTAGTGAAAAATATTACAGATTTTGGAGTATTCGTTGACGTTGGTGGTGTGGACGGCTTGATTCATATTTCTGATCTTTCATGGACCAGGGTGGACGATATCCACAGCATAGTGAAGCCTGGTGATGTGATTAAGGTAAAGGTTTTGGACATCGATCATGAGAATAACAGACTTTCTTTGGGATATAAGCAGCTTCAACCCCATCCTTTTGAAAAAGTTGCAAGTAAATACCCGCTCGGTTCACTCCATAAAGGGACAGTTAAAAAGATTCTTGATTTTGGTGTTATTGTTGAACTGGAGCCGGGCGTTGAGGGCCTTGTTCACATCAGTGAGATGAGGTGGGGTAAGCCTCCTGTCCATCCTTCGGAGATGGTCAGTGAAGGTGATAAGGTGGATGTAGTAGTTCTCAACGTTGACGTGGAAAAACAGAGAATTTCACTCGGTATGAAACAGGCCACCCCCGACCCTTGGTCAATGATAGATGAGAAATACCCCGTGGGTAGCATTGTAAAGGGTACAATAAAGGATTTTGACAACCAGGGTGCTTTTATTGAACTGGAAGACGGGATTCAGGGTTATCTGCACATTGGAGATATTTCCTGGACCAAAAAGTACAAGTCGCCCGAAGAGGCCCTTAAGAAGGGTCAGAAACTGCGTTTCAAGGTACTCGCCACTGATAAAAAGGGAAGAATGGTTATGCTCAGTCTCAAACATACAAGGCCCAATCCTTGGGATGAGATTGAGAAGACGCTTCTTCCAGGTACAGAGGTTAAGGCAGTGGTCACTGAAATTACCGATAGAGGTGTGTACGTTGAAATTCAAGGAGCTCTTGAAGGGTTTGTTCCTGTTAACCAGCTGCAGAGGAAAGGCAATCCCGCAGAGGTTTACCAAGTCGGTGAAGAGTTAAACTTAAAAGTTTTCAGGGTAGAACCTGCAAAGAAGAGAATTTTACTTTCTGAAAAGGAATTTTACAAAGCCAAAGAAAAGGAAGAAGCTGCTGCAAAGGCAGAAGAGACTGTAACTCCAACCTTTAAGTCCGAACCAGTAAGGCTCAACCTCGGTGAGATTTTAAGGCAGGAACTTCAGAAGCTTGAAGAACTCAAACATATAATGGAAGAACCCGAGGAGTAGAACGGGTAAATAAAGCCTTTGAGATTTTTCGTAAAGTCTTTTGGATGCAGGCTAAATCAATATTACGCTGATTATTTTGCGAATTCTGTAGTTGAAAGTGGTTTTGAATTAGTTAACGAAGAAAAGAAGGCAGATGTCGTTGCTATTGCAAGCTGTGTTGTAACTCACAAGGCGGAGAGGGATTTAAGGCATTATTTGAGCCGCATAAAACGATTATCTCCCTCAGCTAAAATTGTAGTTTTTGGATGTTATCCAAAATATGAAAAAGAAATTGATGTATATGCTGCTGGTAATCTGAAGGATATTCTAAATATTTTGGGGCTGAAAGACCCGGGTCACTTAATTAGACCTGTGCTGAGAATTAGAGAAAATGTCAGGATACAAGAGGGTTGTAACTTCCGTTGCTCTTATTGTGTTGTACCCCTTGTTAGAGGCCCGTCAAGTTCAAGGCCTGAGGACGAGATTCTTAAAGAAGTGGAAAGTTTATATTGTAATGGAGTTGTGGAAATAGTTTTAACTGGGATTCAAACGGGGGCTTGGGGCCGAGAGTGGGGAAAGAGGCTTGCGGATTTAGTTATAAAAATAAAGGAGAGATTCCCTGACTTAAGGCTTAGACTTTCCTCGATTTCGCCAATTCACATTGATAGGGACATTGTAGAACTTTTAAGAACAAAAGTAATACTGCCTCATCTCCATCTGCCACTTCAACATGGGTCAGAAAAAGTTTTAAGGGAAATGAAAAGGCCTTATAAGTTGAGTTACTATGTAGAACTTGTTGAAAAACTGGTGGAAAATGTTCCCGAAATCGCAATAGGCTCTGATATTATTGTCGGTTTTCCTACAGAAAGTGATGAGGATTTTGAGAGGTCAGTCGATTTGATAGAGAGGCTTCCCTTTGCTTACCTTCATATTTTCGAGTTCTCGAGAAGAAAAGGTACGGAGGCTTACAAGATGAGTCCATTATCTTCTGAAACAGTCAGGAAGAGAAAAGATATACTGTTGCCTATTGCGAAAAGCAAAAAGCTCGAGTTTTTAAGAAAGAATCTTGGAAGGGAGATTGGCTGGGTAGTTGAAAGTCAGGAAAGGAACGTTTTTGAGGGCACTACTGATAATTACATAAAAGTCAAAATTTCTTCGAAGAGCTTGAAAATTGGTGAGGTAAGAAAAATAAGGTTGATTTCAATAGCTGAGGATAATGCGAGTATGGTGGGAGAAATCATGGATGGGTGATTAAAGTAATGTAAACTTTTTCCATCTTTTCCACAATCTTTTCCCAGGAAAAGTTCTCAAGAATGTGCTTTTGCCCTCCTTCTACAAGCTTTTTTCTAAGTTCTGGGTTTTCAATGAGTAATGTTATTTTTTCTGCCAGTTCGAGGTGGTTATCGGGTTCAAAGAGAAGACCAGTTTTTCCATCTATTATAATATCCGGTATACCGCCTACTTTAGAACCTATAACCGGCACCCCGTGAGATAGGGCCTCAATTAAGACTACACCCAGCCCTTCGGTTTCGCCAGTTTTGGTTTTTATAGAAGGTAGCACAAAGATAGTGGCTTTATTGTAGGCTTCAAGTAAGGGTTCTCCAACTAAAAATCCTTGGAATTTTACATTGCTATCCAGTTTTAACTCCTTAACAATTTTTGTAAGTTCTGGCTTCTGAGGGCCATCTCCCACAAGGTGTAATTCAGCGGATGGATATTTCTTGACAATTTCTGCAAAAGCTCTTATGAGAACGGGCAGGCCTTTTACTTCAACAAATCTCCCAACAAAAAGGATGTATATTTTGTCTTTTTTTACGTAAGGCCTCAATTCTGTGGAGTGGGGGTTAGATAAAGGGATTATCTCAACATTTTTGTCGATACCGAGATTTATTAGTCTTACTTTGTTGTAAGATGAATTAGTTATAACCCGGTCGGAAAAGGTGTTGATTAACCAAGTATAAATCTTTTTAAAGATCTGGTTGAATCTTTCCAAAATTCCAACTTCCGACCCGTGAAATTGAGAAATAACCCTTGAGTTTTGAAAAATTTTAAATGGCAAAGCAAAAATTATGTGAGGCATTGGCCAGTGAACGTGTACAATGTCAAAACGTTTAGTCAATGAGAGATAGATCGCATTTATTAGACCGCAAAGCATATAAAGAACCGTTAGAACCTTATAAATGGGGCCTTCTTTTAGTTTTTCGTAGACCCCTGTATCATGGGTTAGAAACTCTAAGTCTGTTGGAGCGTAACGGAATCGATAGATGTTAAATTTCTTGAATTTCTTTTGTTTGATTCCTTTATAGGAAGAAGTGAAAACGGTAAATCTGAAACCACGGGCTTCAAGATACTCCATAAGTTTAACAAGCCATGGAGTTATTACATCTTTTTCATTACGTGGGAAAGCCGTGCTGATAACAAGAACTTCTCTTTTCATAAGTTTTACAATTATAATGGAATTTGGAAGGATATCAGTTAAACTGTTCTGCTGTTAATTGTTTTTTTGCAGGGTAACAATTATACTTATTTGGCTTGTAGATATGAGGATATTTTTACTGTTATTTTTAATATCTCTTGCCTGGCCTGCGAAAATTCTTTTTGATTTTACTAAGAGTGAAACTGCAGGGAATGCTGATTGGGTGGTGGATCATGATTATCCTTATCCACTTCCTACAAATCCAACATCACCGACATCATGGGATGGGGCTATATCCTCTTGGGGCTACGCTCTATACCGTTTAGGACATCAGGTAGTAACGTTAACGCGAAGTTACGGGATTACTTACGGCAATCCTAACAATCCCTTAGACCTTTCAAAGTTTGATGTATATATTATGGTGGAACCCCAGAATCCTCTTACGGCCTCAGAAAGGGACGCGATACTCAATTTTATAAATAATGGTGGTGGATTTTTTATGGTTGCGGACCACAATTCTTCCGATAGAGATAACGATGGTTGGGATTCGCCAAGGGTTCTAAACTCAGCTTTTGAGAGCTATTTGGGAGTTCATTTTAACATAACCGGTGAGCGTCTTAATAGTTGGAGTGGAGAGTCATACAACATAAATAGGGATTACTCTAATCCGATTTACAACGGTCCCTTCGGTATTGTAAATTCTATAGGTTTCTGGAATGGAACCTGTATTACTTTAAGGCCAAGTATCAACCCCCAGGTTTATGGGCTTGTATGGGTCACTGGTGCTACAAGGGACACTGATAGTATAATGTTTTGTTATGGATACTATGGAAGGGGAAAATTTGTGGGATTGGGAGATTCTTCTCCCTGCGACGACGGTACAGGTGATCCACGTGATAATCTTTATAACAACTGGGATGATTACAGTGACTCAACTTTAATTTTAAATGCGACACTATGGCTAATAGGAGGTGAAACAAAAGTAGAAGATGAAAGCTCAGATGATTGTGGCGATTATATTTTAAAAAGTTCGGATGTTAATGAAAGAATAAGGTCTGGAAATCATAAGGTTTTCAATGTTTTTGGCCAAGAGATTGGATTTGTAAAAGAGGGATTGTATTTTTTGGAGGAGGTCAGGAATAAGAAACTGAGAAAGGTGTTGGTGGTCAAATGAAAGGTAAAAAGTTTCTCTTCAGATTACTTCTGGTTGTGATGGCCCTCGCAAATATTAGGTCAGAAGAGTCTGGTAGTTACTGGACTGTCTATTTTGATTCGGATACCCTCGATGTGAAGCTTGCAAGGTTTATTGGGGGTGCCCAATATTCTCTCGACGTTTGTTTCTATCAGGTTTACAGGGATACTGTTGCAAAGTCAATTTTAAATGCGTGGAGAGGAGGAGTTAAAGTAAGAGTTATAACAGATTCCACTTATTTTTATAGACCGTTTGTAGACAGCTTGAGAAATGCAGGGATACCAGTTATTCATGAAGGTATGGGGCTAAATGAGACTTCTCATTATATGCACAATAAGTTTATCTTGAGGGACGTAAGAGATCAGGATACACTTAATGATTATGTGTGGACAGGTAGTTACAACGCATCAGATTATACGAGACTCAATGCGGAAAATGCGATAGTTATTAGGAATAATGCGATAGCCACCTGTTACTTGCAGGAATTTGAGCAAATGTGGGGAAGCTCAAGTGACCAACCTGATACATTAAATTCAAGGACGGGCAGGCGGAAAATCGATGTATGTTCACAGCATTGTTTCGTTGTAGAGGGAGATTCCATTTGGGTCTATTTTTCACCACAAAATAGGCCGATTCAATATTTAATTAACATGGTAAATGGAGCTTCTGATTCAATTGGGTATCTCATTTTTGCCTATACAAGGCGGGATCTTGCAGATGCAATGGCTTCTGCTTTTAGGCGTGGTGTTTTCATTGGGGGAGTTCACGACGCTTCTGATACCGGTTCCCCATACTCTCAATTCCATTATTTAAGGGATACTGTAGGTTTATTTGTATATGGTGATCGACTCCCCCCAAGCTACAGTTTGTTGCATCATAAGTTTATTGTGATTGATGAGACAATTACCATAACAGGTTCTATGAATTGGAGCAATAATGGGAATGAAGAGAATGACGAGAATGTAATGATTATAAAAAATTCACAAATTGCCAATGCTTACTGGCGTGAGTTTAAGAAGAGATGGGGTGAAGCATCAGGTATTAGAGAGGAAATCAGAACCAGTGAAACGGTAATTTTCAAGAATCCAGGCTTGTTCTTTCCGTTTAGCAATTTTCGAGTTTTTTCATCGGCAGGTCAGCTTTTAGGGGAGACAAGAGGCAATTTCTGGGACGGCAGGGATTCCGAAGGCCGATTACTCCGGCCAGGGGTTTACTTTATTGTTCCCCGTCAAGGAGTACCTGTCAAGGTGCTGAAATTATACTAACTCTTGTGGGTCAACATCTATAGTAATGTTAATGTTCGAGGGAATTTTGTAATCTTTGAGAAATTTTAGTTTAAAAACGGTTTCTCTGGAATTATACTTTAGAATTAGCCTCACAAAGTAGTTACCGCCCTTCTTTGAGATCGGGGAGGGGACGGGTCCCATTATTTGCAAGTTCTCGATCCCCATAGAGTTTATTTCTTCTTTAATTTTTTGGGCCTCCTCTACAAGCTGTTCGACCTTTTTGCCGGAAAGTTCAATTAGTGAAAGGAAAGAAAAAGGTGGATACCCAAATTTTTTTCTCTCTCTAAGCTCTGATTCCGCAAATCCCTCAAAATTGAGTTCCTTTACAAATTTTATAGCCCGTGAATTGGGGCTATAGGTTTGAATCAAAACCTTGCCTCCAGTTCTTATCCTGCCTGCAATCTGAAGAAGCAATTGAAAAACCCGCTCTTCCGATCTGAAATCTGGCAATCCAAGGCCTATGTCGGCGTTCACAACTCCAATGAGCCCGAGATTTGGAAAATCAAAACCTTTACCTACCATCTTAGTACCTACAAGAAGTTTTAGTTTCCCCTCGTAAAACTCTCTGAAAGCGCTTTGATTGACTCCTTCTCTTAGAAATGAATCCAGGTCAAGCCTCTTTATTTCTAAGTTGTTGAAAAATTTTGAAACAGCCTCTTCAACCTTTTGAGTTCCTGTACCGCGGAGCTGAAGTTTCACGGATCCACAGGAAGGGCATGCGTAGGGTACATCGAAGGTTTTGCCGCATATATGACAGTGCATTTTATTATCAGTTCTATGATACACTGCGTTTACAGAACAGTCAGGGCATTGGAACACATTGCCACACTCAAGACACATTAGAAAGGTGGAGTGTCCCCTTCGATTTATGAAAAGAATAACCTGTCTATCTCTTTGTAAAGTTTTGTTTATTTCGTTGAGTAAATCGGGAGAAAGGATATATTCTCCCTTTATCTTTTTGAGGTCTATGATTTCTATCTGGGGGACTTTGTAATGCGGTACCCTTTGTTTGAGCTTGTAAAAGGCAATTTCACCTTTTAAAGCGTTGTGATAAGACTCGAGGGAAGGGCTGGCACTTCCTAAAACAACAGGGATATTCAGTATTTCTCCAAGTTTAATTGCCACATCTCGGGCGTGGTAAGTGGGTACTTTTTCACTTTCTTTATAAGATGTGTCATGTTCTTCATCAATGATTATAACTCCTAAATTCCGCAAAGGCACAAAAAGTGCAGAGCGTGGTCCTATAAGAATTTTTCTTTTTCCTTCCTTAGCTTGTTTAAATACCCATCTTCTTTCCGAATCCGATAGGCGAGAGTGATAAAACATTACCTCTCCACGAAAGATGTTGCTAAAATAGTTAAAAATTTGAGGTGTTAGAGCAATTTCTGGTACCATAATAAGGGCAGATTTTCCCTCTTTAACAAACTCCTCAACTATCCAGGAATAGAGACGGGTTTTTCCACTTCCTGTCACTCCAAAGATTAGTGAGACCTTTGGCTTATTCTTGAAGAAGTCATCCAGTATTTCCTTTTGAGATGGCGTTGGCGTGGTGGGAATTTCAATGGGAAACGGTGAGTAAAAATCCAGTTCTCTGTAGCTCTTGACTTTTATGTTATCGACAAGTTTAACGTAACCCAGTGCGTGAAGCTCCTTTAGGGTTCTTGAAACACCAGAACCAAAAAGCTTCTTAAGTCTTTTGAGAGACGCTCCCCGCGGATAGATATTTGAAAGGTATGAGATAACTGGATTATCCTTTGGGATATCTTTTTTTGACGCCAGTTTATAAATGTAAGACCCTCTTTCCACAACTCCCGGCGGAAAAAGAAGTGGTATGATGTCGGCAAGACTGCACAAATAGTAATCTCGCATCCATTCGGCAAGTTTAAGATATGGTTCGGTTGTTGCAAACTCCGAGGTAATAACTTCTTCTATCGGTTTAATTTTATCTTCGGGTAAATCGGGGGTATCCATAATTTCCCAAACTACTCCCTTTGAGCGTGTCTTTTGAAATGGGACAATGACGACAGCGCCTGGGAAGATTTTTTTTAATAGTTCTTCTGGAATAGAATAAGTAAAATGGTCCAGGCTTGTTCTTGGAATTACAACCCTTGCAAACTTTTTAGAACTCATAGATATAGTCAAGACCTATAAGGAGCTTTCGTTCCTGATCTCGCTCTGCAAATATGCCAAAATTGTTGTTAACTTTATATCTTATTCTGAACATATCCTTCGTTATATCAAAGATATCATGTGAGTACCAAAGATAAAGGCGAGGATTCAGATATAAGCCTATGAGAAGAGCCGGATTTTCAGTAGTTTCTGAACTAAAGAGTCTTAATTCTTGAAATCTCAATGTTCTCCTGAGATTTTGTGATATTAGAGTGCTTGCCAAGGTGAAAGCTCTATTTTTGAGCTCCTGTAACTCTTCCATTCCCGATGAAGCCGTGTCACCGTATAATTTTCCGAGAGTTAAAAGATAGATTATGTTTAACTCATCGAGAGGTGGTTCAGAAGTTAATGTAATTTGAGGATTTCTCATAGTACCAGCCAGACTCAAATAAACGTTGAAGGTGTCAACCTTGGAGACTGCTTTTAAGTTAAACTCCGGTTCTAAATTCGCTGAAGAATTAAAATTCACGTATCCGGATTGGATATCAAAAATTCGATCTAAATAGAGGAAATAACCCTTAACTACGTCAACAGTTCCATCAAAAAGCATTCTCCCATCGGTTATCTGATAAACAAGATTACCCTTGATTTCAATATCTGTTAATTCGTTTACAAAAAAGGTATTACCTTCGAGGTACAAATTTAGGAGGAGATTCAAATTTTTAGGCAGTTGGGAATAAGATTCTCTTAAGGGCCTTATGCTTTGGAAAATCGTTGCCTCTTTAATGAATGCATCACCTTTCACTGTAATGCCATCTTCTCCGATTAAGACATCAATTTTGGTGTCGCCTGAAGCGAAGAGGTTGTAAGATGGGTAGAGTGTGACGTTGGTGCCGGAAAAAGTAAGGAATATCTCTCTTTCTTTTTTGAATAGTTTTTTCCCATATCCACTTATTGTTATTGATCCATGGTCGACAACGGCGGTTCCTCTCTTAATCTTAAAGCCATCCCCCTCAAGTTCGCTAAATATCTCACCTTTGTTAAATTCAAGCTGTAGAGGAGTATAGATGCCCGATATGTTTTCAGTCCTTAGGAACCCTGAAAGTGATGGCTCTGATTCGTATGCTCCATAAATCTTCACATTACCGTAAATATCAAGCGAATTCAATATTAATTGTTTATCTGTAAAGTCGTTTATTTTTTCTGCTGGAAAATCTCGTATCCTGACTTCGATTTCATACTGCCCATGATGTTTTGGTTTGACGTTAAAAGGCATTAAGGTAAAAGTTACAGGGAAAAACCCATTAAGCTCAATGTCCGTCGAAGGGCCAAGAATTGAAACAGTGTCCAGAATAATGCCACTTTCATAGATTTTTGCAGATACACCTAATTTTATGTCTTTATAATCTCTAAAGCTTAAGTTTTCTGCCCGAATCCATGCGTTTGCTTTAGGACTTTCGAGGGTTCCGCCGATGTAGAGTGCGCCTGATAATATCGAACTAATTCCTGCCAAGTTGTTGATTTTTAGTGTATCCATTAAAAATTGCGCATCAATTTCTTTGGTAGGTAAATCAAGATTGGCTTTAAGTAAAACTGGACCTGAGTTTATCCATATTTTACCGCTATCAATGGATAGTTTGTTATGTCTTTTAACTACATTTAGGGGATCTATTATCTCAAAGGTATCGGTTTTTCCTATAACAAACTGCAAATTGGCGACCTGAAGGTCGAAGTTTTTGCCGCCCAAATAGCTATAGAAAAAATTACCCGTGAGTGATAAGTAATCTTGGAAAGCTGAGATGCTTGCATAAATGCGCCTAAGTTCATCGGAAACAAGCAAAGTTATTACTGAGTCAACCTGTAAAGTTGATATGGTTAATTCTTTGCCAAATATTTCTAAGCTATCTATTTGACCCTTTGACGAGATCGTAAGAAGAATTTCCTTAACTCTGGTTTCCTTATAATTTAGTGCCTTTGTGTTAAAGGCAGCATAACCCACTCTGTAATCTCTTCCAAGGGTGTAATTTATATTAAAACGTGAAATGCCGCGTAAGTCTTTTGAAAAGTCTGACAGAGAAAGAAGTCCGTTAGCAATAATTTTTGCCTTATGATTGGCAAATATAATTTTCCCCGATAAACTGGAGTTCGTCGAAGTAATGTTGTCTAAATTAATGTGGAGTTTACTATCGTAAAATGAGAAAGTACAATTTATTTGAAACTCTTCAGAATTCAGGTATTTTAGATTACTCGAACTGAGTTTTCCATAAAGTTTGCCTTTTTCAAACTCCAGGGTTGAGGAAATATACCCCGTAACCCCTGATTCGTTAAGTGAAATATCGAGCGTTTTTATTGAGAGCTTTCCCTTTTTGATTAAATAAACCCCATTTCCACTAATTGTGTTTTCTCTGTATTTGAATAAGATTTTTTCAATTATTAGAGAATCAGGGAATTCCCGTGTTATTTCCGCGAAAACATCGGTTATGGTTTGCCCTTGTATGTTAATTTCTTGGGCGTTTAAAGAAAGTTTGCCGTTGTATATTGAGTAAAAAAGGTTTAATTCTTTTGCGCTGTTTTGTTGAAATTTAAGAAGACTAATTTTTAGTTTTGCTGAGTCAGGCAAATATATGGCTCCGGAGGTACCGGAAATCCCCAGATTGGTATTTTGGATTTCCATGTCCTTAATCAGGATTGTATTATTTTTTAGTAATATGTCGCTATAAAAATAGAAGTTTTCGCTCCCCCAAGAGATTTCGTTGACATAGCTTCTTATTCTATAGGTTTTGCCCGTGCCCTCACCGGTGAGGTAAATGAAATTTAGTTCAATTTTTGTAGTGTCGAGAACCACTATGCCTTTATTAATCTTTATTTCTTCAAACCGGATAGGGATTGCAAATGTGGTGGGATAAGAAAGGTTTTTCTTATTGCCGGTTTCTTTTAACTTTGAGAGATAAATTGTAAATTCTTCAGCATGTATGTAATTTACGGTTTTGAAAAGAATAAGAGACAAGGGATTGTACTTAAGGGTAAAGTTCCTTATTAAAAGTACATCTCCTGATTTTAATTCTCTGAAATTCAAATTGCCAAAAATACTGAAATGATATCCGCTTATTTTGCAACGTTCGTCTAATAACTTCTCAAGATGTCTTTGTATTAGGATTTTGGAGTATAAGTTAAAGAGGAAATAAGTCGCCCCCGTTAAAAACGAGACAACAAGGGCGACTATTCCGATTTTCTTAACTTTTTGTAGCACTTTGAACAAACTTTAGCTTTTACCAAATACCCATCTACTTCTAACTCAACTTTGCGTAAGTTTGGGAGCCAGCGTCTTGGGCTCTTTTTATTGGCATGAGAAACATTATTCCCATATAATGGTCCCTTTCCGCAAATATCACACCTTCTTGCCATTGCTATGCCTCCTATTGGTTGTAGGAAATTTTAGAACAAAAAGGTTGAATATTCAAAGACAAAGTCTTCTTATGCTCGTAGTGTGTTATCTGACCTAAATTGACTATCCGCCAGCTTTACTATAAATTTAATATACTAACTGAGGGTGTTCTTTGTTAAATAAGCTGGCGTAGCTCAGTCGGCAGAGCAGGTGATTTGTAATCACCAGGTCGGGGGTTCAAATCCCTCCGCCAGCTGAGAACGATGGAGGGGTACCCAAGCGGCCAAAGGGGGCAGACTGTAAATCTGCTGGCTTTAGGCCTTCGGTGGTTCGAATCCACCCCCCTCCATTTTAAAAGATTTAATGGTTGTAGAGAGTATCCTGTTTTATTCTTTTGGAAAGAAGAAAACAAGAAGCGGGAGTAGCTCAATGGTAGAGCATCCCCTATCCAGGGGACGGTTGCGGGGCATGTCCCGTCTTAGTGTTGAAAAAGGTTCTTTTAAAGTGTGCGGGAGTAGCTCAATGGTAGAGCATCCCCTGTCAAGGGGATGGT